>Ga0181518_10003482_pt1 | contig 14519 bp, 7 predicted proteins | sample PEATcosm2014_Bin_28_FD_119751 | JGI IMG/M metagenome (GOLD analysis project Ga0181518, IMG submission 119751) | Peatland microbial communities from MTU Mesocosm Facility, Houghton, MI, USA - PEATcosm2014_Bin01_60_metaG | ecosystem: Environmental > Terrestrial > Soil > Wetlands > Peat | place... | reverse complement strand
CGCCGGTGCGCCGCACAACCCGCTCCTCGCCTCGTGGGCGCGGGACGCGAGGGAGATGCAGCTCGTGCTGGGCGGCGCGCTCCCGCACGCTGCACCGGCTTCACCGGAACCCATCCCGGGTCCGCCGACCCTGTTGCGGCGGATTCAGGACGATGTCCGTGCCGACCGCGCGCCCCAAGGTGTCGGCGGTGGCGAGCACCCGGACGGCCGACCGACCCTCGAGGCGGGCGACGACAGCATTCGTGTGCACTCGTGCCATGGCCGGGGGCGGCAGGTGGAGGTGCTCCGCGACGCCATCCTGCACCTGCTCGAGGATGACCCGACGCTCGAACCGCGCGACATCATCGTGCTGTGCCCCGACATCGAGGCCTACGCGCCGCTCATCCAGGCGACGTTCGGGGGGCACGACCTGAACGACGGGTCCAAGGACCCGGCCCACAAGCTCGAGATCCGCCTCGCCGACCGCTCGCTTCGTCAGACCAACCCGGTGATGGCCGTCCTGGCCGAGGTGCTCGAGCTCGCCACGGCGAGGATCACCGCGACGGAGGTCCTGGATCTGGCGGGGCGCGAGCCGGTGCGCCGCCGCTTCCGCTTCGGCGACGAGGACCTGTCCCGGCTGGAGGAGTGGGTGGACGAGGCGTGTGTCCGCTGGGGGTTCGACGCGGCACACCGGAGCTCGTTCCAGCTCGAGGGCATCGGGACCAACACCTGGCAGTCCGGCTTGGACCGGATCCTCCTCGGGGTGGCCATGGCGGACGAGCGCCAGCGCCTGTTCGGGGGCACCCTCCCCCTCGACGACGTTGACAGCACCGACATCGACCTGGCCGGCCGCATGTCCGAGTTCCTCGACCGGCTGCGCCGGGCGCTCGATGCACTCGCCGGTTCACGGGCGGTGGACGCCTGGGCCGAGACCCTGGCGGCCATCTCGGATTCGTTGACGGCGACGTCGGCGCGGGATGCCTGGCAGAGGGCCGAGCTCAATGCGCTGCTCGACACACTGGTTGGCGAAGCCACGACGGGGGACGTCACCAGCTCGGTCGTTCTCAGCTGTGACGACGTCCAGTCCATCCTGAACGACCGCCTGAAGGGCCGGCCGACGCGAGCCAACTTCTGCACGGGCCATCTGACGGTGTGCACGCTCGTGCCGATGCGCTCCATCCCCCATCGTGTCGTGTGCCTGCTTGGGCTGGACGACGGGAGCTTCCCCCGCCATATCGAGAGGGACGGCGACGACCTGACCTCGCTCAATCAGAAGGTGGGCGACCGCGACGTCAGGAGCGAGGACCGGCAGCTGCTGCTCGACGCTCTCCTTGCCGCGCGCGACCACCTGGTGGTGACCTACTCGGGGCGCGACGAGCGCTCCAACCTGCCACGACCTCCCGCCGTTCCGGTGGGTGAGCTGCTCGATGTGGTGGACCACACCGTGCGCGCGTCGACGCAGCGTGCCCGTGACGCCATCGTGATCTCGCACCCCCTGCAGCCCTTCGATGCCCGTAATTTCGAGCCTGCGGCTCTCGTGCCAGGGTCCCCCTGGAGCTTCGACGCGCTTCACCTGGCCGGTGCGCGGGCGGCCCTCAGACCACGGCCCGACCTCCCCCCGTTCCTGGAACACGCGCTGTCCACGTTCGAGTCGCCGACGGTGGGCATCGACCTCTTGGAACGCTTCCTGCGGCATCCCGTGCGGGCCTTCCTGCGCGAGCGGCTGCACATCTCGCTGCGGGACCGGACCCGGGACTTGGAGGACGCCATACCGGTCGACCTCGGTGGGCTGGAGGAATGGCACATCGCGGAACGCATGCTCGAGGCGCGGCTCGGCGGGGCCAGCCCGGAGGCGTGCGAGGCGGTCGAGATCGCCCGCGGCGGGCTGCCACCGGGCACCCTGGCGGCTCCGGTGCTCCAGAGGATCAGCACCCCACTAGACGAGCTCGTCGCGGCCGGTCAGAGCCCGCTGGCGGCGACGTCGCTCGACGTGCACGTCGATCTCTCCGGATCGTGCAGCCTCGTGGGCACCGTGCCGGGAGTACGCGGGGACGTGGTGCACGCGGTCACTTACTCGAGACTCGGGCCCGCCCTCCGCCTGATCGCGTGGTTACGCCTGCTGGCGCTCACGGCTACCTGGCCGGATCGTCCGTTCGAGGCCCTCACCATCGGCCGTTGCCGTGATACCCGTTCCCCGCACACCATCTCTGCCGCGAGGATCGGCTCACTCGGGCCGGACGAGCGCAGTCGGAAGGAGACCGCGGAGGCCCATCTGCGCGTGCTGATCGACGTCTTCCACCGCGGCATGCGTGAGCCGCTGCCCCTGTACTGCAAGACGTCGGCCGCCTGGGCCGCCGCGCTCGCAGCAGGGAAGGACCCCGGCACCGCCGCTGCGGGATGCTGGGAGTCGAACTACAACTTCGAGCAAGAGGACAGGGACGCCGAGCACCTGTTGGTGCTCGGCGACACGCTCTCGTTCGAGGCCATGATGGAGTGCAGCGGCGCGCCGCTCCCCGACGAGGCGGGAGACGCCGGGTCGCCTCCGAAGTCGACGAGGTTCGCGCTGTACGCAGGCCGGCTTTGGGACGGACTTCTGCAGCACGAGGAGATCGTCGACCGATGACGACCGGGACGACGGCTCCACCCGGCGAGCGCGCCTCGCTTCCGCCCCCCCGATCTTTCGACGTGTGCGGGGAGCTCCCGACCGGGATGACGCTGCTGCAGGCCAGCGCGGGGACCGGCAAGACCTTCACGATCGCCGCGCTGACCACCCGGTACGTGGCGGAAGGGGTGCTGCCGATCGACCGCCTCCTCGTGATCACCTTCACCCGGATGGCGACCGGCGAGCTCCGTGAGCGCGTGCGCGATCGGCTCGTCAGTGCCTTCGACGGGCTGGTGGACATCCTCGAGCGTGCGGGCGGGCGCGCCGACGACGATCTCGTGCAGCTCCTCGCGGCCGGAGCCCGGGACGAGGTGGAGGCTCGTCGCGACCGCCTCGGTAAGGCGATCGCTGACTTCGACGCGGCCACGATAGAGACGACCCACGGGTTCTGCCTACAGGTCCTCTACGGCCTCGGCACGGCGGGCGACGTCGACCGCGAGGTGACCCTCGTCGAGGACGTGAGCGACCTCGTCGAAGAGGTGGTCGACGACCTCTACCTTCGTCGCTTCGTCCACAAGCCCAACCCGCTCGGATTCACACGGGCCGACGGGATGGAGATCGCAAAGTTCGTGATCAGCCATCCCGATGCGCCGATCGTGCCGCCGACGAGCCCGGCCCCCGATCTGAAGTCAATCCGCCGCCGCTTCGCCGACGCGGTGCGCAAGGAGGTGGAGCGGCGCAAGCGGACCTTGAAGATCCTCACCTACGACGACGTGCTGATCCGGCTGCGCGACACGCTGCGCGACGAGAAGCGGGGCCCTGCCGCCTGCGTTCGCCTGCGGGAACGCTACGACGTCGTGCTGGTCGACGAGTTCCAGGACACCGATCCGGTGCAGTGGGACATCATGCACGATGCGTTCGGCAAGGGCGGGGCGACGCTCGTGCTCATCGGCGATCCCAAGCAGGCGATCTATGCCTTCCGCGGCGCCGACGTCCACGCCTACCTCGCCGCGCGCGACGTGGTGCGGTCGGAATGGACCCTCGATGTCAACTGGCGGAGTGACGCGGATCTGCTCGAGGCGTACGACGCGCTGTTCGCCGACGCCCGGCTCGGTGACGCGGGCATCACCTACCGGCCGATCAGGGCGGCCGATGCCAACTGCGAGCCCCGGCTCGTCGGCCCACCGGTCGCGGAGCCGCTCCGTGTTCGCATCGTGCACGCTGACGACGGGCTGGTGCCGCTGACCGCGAAGAAACGGGAGCCGAAGGCCCCTGACGCCCGCAACCTGATTGCGAAGGATCTGGCGGTCGAGGTCGTTCGCCTCCTTTCGTCGCGGCCCGAAGTCATCACGCGCCGGCGTGACGGAACCGAACAGGAGCGCACAACCCTGCACCCGGGGCACATGGCGGTGTTGGTGCGGGTCAACAGCCATGCGGTGACGGTGCGTGACGCACTGCACGACGCGGGTGTGCCCGCTGTGATCGGCGGTGCTGGCTCGGTCTTCGGGACCGGCTCGGCCCGGGAGTGGCTCCAGCTTCTCGAGGCGCTCGAACGACCGACGGCGCGTGATCGGGCGTCGGAGGTCGCGCTCACGTACTTCGTCGGCTGGTCCGCCGAGCAGGTGGCGACAGCGAGCGAGGAGCAATGGGAGGACCTCCACTGGGACCTGCACCGGTGGGCCGCCCTCTTGCGCGACCAGGGTGTGGCCTCGCTCTACGAGACCGTCAGCAGCTCGCACGGGGTGCCGGGCCGTGTGCTGGCGCGCCCTTCGGGCGAGCGCTTCATGACTGACCTTAGGCATGTCGCCCAGTTGCTCCACGAGGCCGGCGTGTCCGACGGCCTCGGCCCGACCGCCATGGCCTCCTGGCTCGGACGGCGGATCAACGAGGCCGACCGCGACGCGGAGAACGAGGAGCGCACGCGACGCCTCGAGTCGGATGCCGAGGCGGTGCAGGTGATCACGATCCACCGCAGTAAGGGGCTCGAGTTCCCCGTTGTGTTCTGCCCCTACATGTGGCACGGTCGCACCACCAAGAACAACGTGCCGGTGTTCCACGACCGGGACAGCGGGAAGCGGACCATCGACGTCGGGCGCGAGGGCAACAGCTTCGCCGTCCACCAGGAAATGGAACTGGTGGAAGGACGCGGGGAGGACCTGCGACTCCTGTACGTGGCCCTGACCCGTGCCCAGCACCAGACGGTGCTCTGGTGGGCCGGCGCCATGGACAGCCAGCACTCGCCCCTGTCCCGGCTCATGTTCGGGCGCGATGAGCACGGCGTGGTGCGCCCCCACGGCTCCGGGAAGCGCACGGACGGTGACGTCGCGGCCGCCTTCGCTGCACTGGGGCGACGGGTTTCGGTGGAACGTGTCGTCCGACCACCTGATGTGCGGTGGCAGGTGGACCCGGGAGACCCACCCCGGCTGGAGGCCGCCATCTTCGACCGCCCGCTCGATGTCGGGTGGCGCCGTGTGTCGTACTCGGGCATCACGAGGGCACTGCACGAGGAGCCTTCGATCGGTAGCGAGCCGGAGCAGCAGCTCACGTCCGACGAGGAGATGCCTGCGGTTTTCGCCCGGACCTCGGGAGGGGGCGGGGCAGAGGAGGGCCGGTGGCGGTCGGTGGCGCTGGAACTGGCGGGCATGCCCGGTGGCGCGCTGGTGGGGACGGTCGTGCACGGCGCGTTGGAGCGGACCGAGTTCGACGCCCCCGACCTCGCAGCCGAGGTCGCCGAGGCGGTCGAGCGCGAGGCGGCATGGCGCAACGTCGACCTCGGGAACACCGACGCCGTCGTCTCCGGGCTGTGCACCGCGATCGGGTCCCCCCTCGGGCCCATGGTCGGCGACGTGTCGCTGCGCGACATCGCGCGCCGCGACCGGCTCGACGAGCTGGGCTTCGAGATACCGCTCGTCGGCGGCGACCTTCCCAAGGGCTCGCTGCACGTGGCCGATGTCGCCGACCTCCTGGAGGAGCACCTCCCCGGAGACGATCCGGTGGCGCAGTACGCGGATCGGCTCCGCGACCCCGCGCTGAGCGGCGTGTTGCGCGGGTACCTGACCGGGAGCCTGGACCTTGTATTCCGGCTCACCGACGGCCGTTTCGTCGTGGCGGACTACAAGACGAACAAGCTCGGTCCGCCGGACGAGACGCTGACCGCGTGGCACTACCGGCCCTCTGCTCTGGACGCCGAAATGGCCGCCGCGCACTACCCGTTACAGGGGCTGCTGTACTCGGTGGCGCTGCACCGGTACCTGCGATGGCGGCTCCCCGGCTACGACCCAGAGCTCCATCTGGGCGGTGTCCTCTACCTCTTCGTCCGCGGCATGGTCGGGTCCGGGGCTCCCCGCGCGGACGGCCAGCCGTGCGGAGTCTGGTCCTGGCATCCGCCGGCACACCTGATCGCGTCGCTGAGCGGGCTCTTCGACAACGGGGCGCCTACATGACGCAGACGGAGGCGCTGGACGCATTCGACGCCAGGCTGGCCCTCGGCATCGAAGGTCCGCTGCGCGAGTTCAACCAGGCGGGGATCCTCGCCACCTCGGACGTCCACGTCGCCGTGCGGCTGGCAGGGCTGAGCGGCACGACCGACGTCGCGGTCCAGCTCGGCGCCGCCTTCGCGGCCCGCGCGCCCCGGCTGGGCCACGTGTGCGTCGACCTCCGGTCGATCGGTGGCACTGCCAGCACCGACACGGACACGCCGTCCGACATCGGCGCACTGCCATGGCCCGATCCGGTGGAGTGGGCCGCCCGCATGTCCGGGAGCCCGCTGGTGGGTGACGGGCGCCCCCTCCACCTCGAGGGCACGGTCCTCTACCTGGACCGTCTGTGGGCCGACGAGCGCCAGGTTGCCTCCGACCTGCTCGAGCGCTCCGGCCGCCTGGCCGACGGAGTCGACGCCGACCTGCTGGCGTCCGGACTGGCCAGGTTGTTCCACGGGAACGACGCGCCCGACTTCCAGCGCATGGCGGCGGCCACCGCCGTACTGCGGAGGGTTTCGGTCGTGGCTGGTGGCCCGGGCACGGGGAAGACGACCACCGTGGCCAGGGTCCTGGCGCTCCTGGAGGCGCAGGCAGCGGCATCGGCCCGAAGGCAGCCCCTCGTGGCCCTGGCCGCCCCGACCGGGAAGGCGGCTGCCCGGCTGGAGGAGGCCGTTCGCAGCGGCGCGGGCGCCATGGACATCGACGCGGAGGTGCGAGAGCGCCTCGGTGCGCTCCAAGGCACGACGCTGCACCGCCTCCTGGGATTCAACCCCGGCAACCGGACGCGGTTCCGACATCACCGACTCAGCCGGCTGCCCCACGACGTCGTCGTCGTCGACGAGACGTCGATGGTGTCGCTCTCGCTCATGGCCCGCCTCATGGAGGCTGTCCGCCCGGACGCCCGCCTGATCCTCGTTGGCGACCCCGAGCAGCTGGCATCGGTCGAGGCGGGTGCCGTGCTCGGTGACATCGTGGGCCCCGCCGCGCGGGCCTTCTGCATGGGAGCCTCGGCCCGCGCTCAACTGGCCGCTGCCTGCGGGCAGGCGGTCCCCGCGGAGGACACGGGTCCCCGCTCGGCCATCGGGAACGGGATCGTGGTCCTGCGCCACGTGCACCGCTACGGAGGTGCGATCGCAGAGCTGGCCGGGGCGATCCAGCATGGTGATGCCGACGGCGCCATGGCTGTCCTCGAGGCGGGTGACTCGAACGTGCAGTGGATCCCTTCGGATGCGACGGCACAGTCCCCGCTAGAGGGACTGGGCGACGTGCGCGCGCTTGCCGTCGACTGTGGCCGAGCCGTCATTGAGGCAGCGAAGGTTGGGGATGCGAAGTCGGCCATCGCGGCGCTCGGCCGGTTCCGCCTCTTGTGTGCGCACCGGCGGGGACCCGAGGGCGTCGCCACCTGGATGGGCCATGTCGAGAACTGGCTCCGAGCCGAGGTGGACGGGTTTGCCACCGGCACCGAGTGGTACGTCGGGCGCCCGCTCATCGTGACCGAGAACGATTACGGCCTGCAGCTCTACAACGGCGACACGGGGGTCGTCGTCGCGACCGGCGACGGTCGGCTGGTCGCGGCCTTCTCACGTGGTGATGCCATCGCGGAGGTCAGTCCCACCCGACTCGCCGCCGTGGACACCGTGTACGCCATGACCGTCCACAAGAGTCAGGGCTCGCAGTTCGATGTGGTGGCCTTCCTGTTGCCGAGCGCCGACTCGCGTGTGCTGACGCGTGAGCTGCTCTACACCGCCGTCACCCGGGCCCGCGAGCGGCTCATCCTCGTGGGCAGCGAACGACCCATCCGCTCGGCGATCGAGCGACCGATCACCCGGGCATCGGGATTGCGGCGGGCCCTCTGGGGTGCCGGGGCCACGACGTCGGAAGGCGACCGCCCGTCATGATGTCGCCACCCTCAGTGCGCAACCTGGCAGCAACGACCCGGTAACCGGACATCAACAACCCGACGCCTGTTTGGTGTGGAAGTCCCCGGTCCGACCATCCCCGATTGCGGATTTCCCGTTATTTATGCTCCTTCCGCAAGGAAATTCCCTGGTCTCACACCAATTACAGCCAGTCCACAGGTTGGATTCAGGGTGATGACCCATGATGAGAACTGACATGACTCCGTAACAAAGGCGGAGTCCGAGGGAAGACAAAGGTGACGATGAAGATCCTGGTTCTCGGAGGAGACGGCTATCTCGGTTGGCCGACCGCCCTACACCTGTCGGCCCTGGGGCACGAGATCACGATCGTCGACAACCTCGTGCGCCGCGAGTACGACCGCGAAATGGGTGTCGACAGCCTGGTGCCCATCGCCCCGCTCCAGGACCGTGTCAATCGCTGGGAACGGCTCTCGGGGCACGCCATTGACGTCCGTATCGGCAACCTCACTGACGCCGCCTTCACCTACGGCGTGGTCACCGAGGCCAGGCCCGATGCCATCGTCCACTTCGGCGAGCAGCGCTCGGCCCCCTACTCCATGATCGACCGGGAGCACGCCGTCTACACGCAGGTCAACAACGTTGTCGGGAACCTGAATGTCATGTACGCCATTCAGGAGACCGACCCGGACATCCACCTCGTGAAACTCGGGACAATGGGTGAGTACGGGTATCCCAACATCGACATCGAAGAGGGCTTCATCGAGATCACCCACAAGGGTCGGACCGACGTGCTGCCCTACCCGAAGCAGCCGGGCTCCTTCTACCACCTGTCCAAGGTGCACGACAGCCACAACATCATGTTCGGGTGTCGCATCTGGGGCTTGCGCGCAACCGACCTCAACCAGGGCATCGTCTACGGCCAATCGACCGAGGAGACCGACCTCGACCCCGTCCTGGCCACCCGATTCGACTACGACGGTGTCTTCGGCACGGTGCTGAACCGCTTCTGCGTCCAGGCGGTCACCGGACACCCGCTGACCGTCTACGGCGCCGGCGGCCAGACCCGCGGGATGCTCAACATCCGCGACACGCTGGCCTGCGTCACGTTGGCCCTTGAGAACCCCGCCGACCGTGGCGAGTTCAGGGTCTTCAACCAGTTCACCGAATCCTTCTCCGTACGCGACATGGCAGAGATGGTCAAGAAGGTGTCCCCGAACCGGGTCGACATCGCGGAGGGGCTGTCCAACCCCCGGGTGGAGAACGAGGAGCACTACTTCCACGCCGCCAACACGAAGCTCCTGGATCTCGGCCTCCAGCCGCACCTCCTGACCGACGAGGTCATCTCCGAGATCCTCGCGCTGGTGGAGCGCCACCGCGACCGGGTGGACGTGCGGGCCATCGCCCCCACCGTTCAGTGGCGTTCGAGCACCAGTACGCTGACCACGGCGGGCGAAACCCCGGACTCTTCCTTCCTCGCGGTGTAAGAGGCCACGTCCGGCAGTAGTTTCCTGTGGCGATGTCGCCACGCAGGCCACGCCGTCGCGCGCGCCGTCGATCACCGGCCCGCCCGGTCATCCTGCTTATTGCAGCGGTGGTCGTGCTGGCGCTCCTCGTGGGCGGGCTGACCCGGGTGTCGAGGCAGTCGCAGGGCTACGACGCCAACTCCAACCGGTCGCTTGCCGCGCAAGCGGCCGTCGTCGCCGAAGAGTCCAACGTGACGGCGGCGCAGGTGCGCGGCCTGATTGACAACCTGCAGGGGCAGGACCGCCAGGCCCTGCAGGCCTCCCTCGATACCGCCGTGCGGGAGGCCGCCGGCCAGTCGGCGCAGGCCGACCTCGCCTCAGGTTCGGCATCGCCGGGATCGATCGCTGGCCAGTTCGCTGCCGTCTTCGCCGAGCGGGCCCAGTCCATGACCGAGCTGCGGGACGCGGTCGACGGGTTCCTCGGCATGCAGCCCATTCCCCCCGCCGGCATTCTGGCTACCGACTTGGCCACCTCTCCGACTGCTGCGAGCAAGGCCCCACTCCTTTCGGCGACACAGGCGACGAATCGCGTTGCTGCGGCCGGTGCGTTGCTGTCCCGCTCGGACAGCCTCTACCGCTCCGTGCGGAGCTCCCTGGCGTCAGCGACGGGCCACGCCAGGCTGCCCAAGTCGGTCTGGGTGACTGATCCCCAACTGTGGCAGGTGGGCACCGTGGCGGCGCAGGTCGACCTCATGGCCACCTCGCCCACTCTGGCGTTGACCCACTACGTCCTGCTGCGTACCGTGCGGCTGAACCCGCCGGCGTTGCCGCCGCCACCGGGCGCATCGTCGAGCGTCTCGGTTCTCAGCCCCACCTCACAGCTCGGCGTGACGGTGGTGGTAGGGAACGATGGCTCGGCCGACGAGCCACAGGCCTCGGTACGCATCACGCTGGCGAACCAGTCCTCGGGGGCGGCGGCAACCCAGGTCGAATCCTTTGCGCTGTCCCTGGGCGCCTCGGTCGCTCTGCCGACGGCCAACTTCCGCGTCAAGCCCGGGACGACATACCAGCTCACGGTCGCGGTGGTGCCACCTGCGGGCCAGACCCAGACCGGCAGCACGGTGATCCAGCAGGCACTGCAGGTCGCCCCGGCCACCTGAATCGCGGGGGGCGCCCCTCCCGACCGCGTGTCGACCGCACTCACGTCGTGGTCATAGGATCGGGACGCACCGAGTTCAGGAACTGGAGGGCTCTTCACGTGGCCGAGAGCATCACGATCACGGACAATCGCAATGGCGAGTCCATGGAGATTCCCCTCGTCAACGGCGGGGTCTCGGCCGAGGAGTGGGCCAAGGTGCTCCCCGGGGTCTGGTTCTTCGACCCCGGGTTCATGTCGACGGCGGCCTGCGAGAGCGCAATCACGTATCTCGACGGCGACGCCGGAATCCTGCGCTACCGCGGGTACCCCATTGAGCAGCTTGCAGAGAACTCGACCTATCTGGAGGTGGCCTATCTCCTCCTGAACGGCGAGCTACCGGACAACGAGCAGTTCGCCGACTGGCGTCACGATGTCACCTACCACACGTTCATCCACGAAAACGTGCGCAAGCGCTTCCTGGAGGGGTTCCACTACGACGCGCACCCCATGGGGATGCTCGTCTCCGCCGTCGCCGCCCTGTCGACCTTCTACCTCGATGCCAAGGACATCTTCGACCCGGAGTCCCGGAGCAAGCAGATCGTCCGCCTGATTGCCAAGATGCCCACGCTGGCCGCGGCGGCCCACCGCTTCAGCGTCGGGATGCCCTTCGTCTACCCCGACAACTCGCTCGATTTCGCGCCCAACTTCCTCTCCATGCTCTGGAAGGTGGCCGAGCCGAGGTTCGAGGCCGACCCCGTCCTGGCTCGGGCACTCGACATCCTGTTCATCCTCCACGCCGACCATGAGCAGAATTGCTCGACCACGGCCATGCGCGTCGTCGGCTCGTCGCACTCGGACCCCTATTCCGCCACCGCCGCCGCGGCGGCCGCGCTGTACGGACCCCGTCACGGTGGTGCCAACGAAGCCGTCATCCGCATGCTGACCGACATCGGCAGCATCGAGAACGTGCCGGACTTCATTGCGACGGTCAAGGCCGGAACCGGCGGGCAGCGGCTCCAGGGCTTCGGGCACCGCGTCTACAAGAGCTACGACCCCCGAGCCAAGATCATCAAGCGGACCGCCGACGAGGTCTTCGCGGTCACCGGCAAGAACCCGCTGCTCGACATAGCGCTGAAGCTCGAGGAGATCGCGCTGAACGACGAGTACTTCACCTCACGGCGGCTCTACCCGAACGTCGACTTCTACTCGGGCCTGATCTACCAGGCCATGGGGTTCCCGCTCGAGATGTTCCCGGTCCTCTTCGCCATCCCCCGTACCGCGGGCTGGCTCGCCCACTGGCAGGAGATGCTCGACCAGGACTCCAAGATCGCTCGTCCGCGCCAGCTCTACATCGGCCCGGAGTCCCGCGACTACGTCCCCATGGAGTCGCGCTAGCGAACAGCTAACCCTCGGGCGGCTTCCGCACGCGCACCAGACCCTCCTGGGCGAGCGAGACACAGAGCCGTCCCTCCCGGTCGAAGAGGAAGCCGCGGGCGAGGCCCCGGCCACCGGCGGCGACCGGGGAGTCCATGTCGTAGAGCAGCCACTCGTCGGCCCGGAACGGGCGGTGGAACCACATGCAGTGGTCGAGGCTGGCACCCATGAAGTTCGGGTCTTCCCAGCGCACGTCATGCGGGCCCAGGATCGTGTCGAAGAGCGACATGTCCGACGCGTAGGTGGCGACACAGGCGTGCAGCAGCGGGTCGTCCGGGAGGTCGCCGTCGGCCCGGATCCACAGCCGCTGGTAGGGCTCCCCCTGCCCTTGGTGATGCCAGGGGAGGTCGCCGATGTGGCGCTGGTCGATCGGGTGGGGCCGGTCGAACCATTCGGCCAGCTCCTCCTTCCACGGTTCCAGTCGCTCGAAGAGCGGGGCCAGGGTCTCGGGCCCGGGCACCTCGGGCATCGGGAACTGGTGCTCCAGGCCCACCTCGAGGTCGTGGAACGAGGCCGAGAGGTTGAAGATGGCCCGGCCGTGCTGGACGGCGACGACGCGCCGGGTCGTGAACGACTTTCCGTCGCGGATCCGGTCCACCTCGTAGAGGATGGGCACCGTCGGGTCACCGGGCCGCAGGAAGTACGAGTGCAGCGAGTGGACGCGTCCGTGTTCGACGGTGCGCCCGGCCGCCATGAGGGCCTGCCCGGCCACCTGCCCGCCGAACACGCGCTGGCGCTCCTCGTTGGGTTGGGTACCCCGGAAGATGTTGACCTCAATGGGTTCGAGGTCAAGCAGGTCGACGAGGAACTCCAGGGACGTGCTCATCCGCCCATGTTCGCAGGCCGCCGGCGCGCGCCGGGCACGAGCGCGTCGCCGCGGCCCCCGCTACCCTGCGGCGACATGACACCCGTGTCCCCAGCCCGCGAACAGGGCGAGATCATCTTCCCCGCCGGGTTCACCTGGGGTGTCGCCACGGCGGCACACCAGATCGAGGGGGGCAACGTCAACAACGACTGGTGGGCCTGGGAGCACGACCCCACGTCAGGGACACTGGAGCCGAGCGGGGACGCCTGCGACTCCTTCCACCGCTGGCGCGAGGACGTACAGCTCGTGGCCGACATGGGTCTCGGGGCATACCGCTTCTCGCTCGAGTGGAGCCGCATCGAGCCCGCCGAGGGCGAGTATTCGACGGCTGCCCTTGAGCACTACCGGCGCATGTGCGCGGCCTGCCACGGGCACGGGATCATCCCCGTCGTCACCTTCCATCACTTCACGACCCCGCGGTGGCTGGCCGACCGCGGCGGCTGGGAGGCGCCCGAGGCCCCCGAGCGCTTCGCCCGGTTCGTGACTCGGGCCAGCGCGTACCTCGGGGACCTCATCGGATGGGCCTGCACCATCAATGAGCCGAACGTCGTGGCGGTCATGGGGTATTTCCAGGGTCAGTACCCGCCGGGGGTTAAGGAGGACTTCGGGCGGTACGCCGCCGTCAACGAGGCGATGGTGCGCGCCCACCGCCTGGCCGTCGACGCCCTGCGCGCCGGCCCGGGGGACTTTCCGGTCGGGCTCACGCTCTCCATGGCCGAGATCACGGCCGATGAAGGTGGCGAGGCGTTGCGCGACGCGGCCGAGGAGATGCTCGAGAACATCTTCCTGCGGGCGACCGGCGGCGACGACTTCGTGGGGGTGCAGTGCTATACGCGCATGCACTTCGGCCCCGACGGCCTCGCGCCCAACGATCCCGAGGTGCCGGTTACCCAGATGGGCGACGAGCTGTGGCCCCAGGCGGTCGAGCACACGGTGCGGCGGGCCGCCGCGGTCAGCGGGCGCCCGGTCGTGGTCACCGAGAACGGAATCGCCACGGCCGATGACACCGAGCGCATCGCGTTTCTCTCCGATGCGCTCCGGAGCGTCCATCGCTGCCTCGCGGAAGGGATCGATCTGCGGGGCTACTTCGTGTGGAGCCTGCTGGACAACTTCGAGTGGCACCTGGGGTACGGCCCCAAGTTCGGGTTGGTGGCAGTGGCCCCGGACACCTTTGAGCGCCGGCCCAAACCCAGCGCCCACTGGTTCGGAGAGGTCGCCCGATCCAACCGGTTGCTCACAGCGGGCGCATAGGCGGCTGACGGGGGGTCAAATAGCGGCCGGGCTAGGGTGGGCCCCGTGCCTGTTCCGCCCTCGGGGGGTGCAACCCGTGACAGCGGGAGCCCTGTGACTGACCACCACGGGCATCCCCCCCTCGCACACATCTGGTCGTCCGATCAGCCGCTGTTCGCCCGGCTGCGCCAGATCATCGCCCACCCGTCGAGCGTGAAGCTGATCAAGTACGCCGGGGTGTCGGTGATCTCGACGATCGTGTCGCAGGTCACCCTGCTCCTCGTCTTCGGCGTGTTCCGCCTGATGTCCGAGGTGCCGGCCAACATCCTGGCCAACGTCCTCGCCACCATCCCCTCGTACACTCTCAACCGCCGGTGGGTGTGGGGGAAGGGGGGCAAGTCGCACCTCTGGCGGGAGGTCGTGCCGTTCTGGGTGCTCTCCTTCATCGG
>Ga0181518_10003480_pt1 | contig 14525 bp, 9 predicted proteins | sample PEATcosm2014_Bin_28_FD_119751 | JGI IMG/M metagenome (GOLD analysis project Ga0181518, IMG submission 119751) | Peatland microbial communities from MTU Mesocosm Facility, Houghton, MI, USA - PEATcosm2014_Bin01_60_metaG | ecosystem: Environmental > Terrestrial > Soil > Wetlands > Peat | place... | reverse complement strand
GGGTGATCACACTGGCCGTAGATGGACGTGCCCCAGAATTTTCCGAATGGACGGGAGCCCCCGCGCATCATGGCGTATTGGAGTTTCAATTCCTGGGCCGGGGTATGGCGCAGCTTCAAGCCTGTGGCGGCAAAGATTTCGGCGTCGAATCCGGCCGTATTGTAGCGGCCCTCCTGGACCAGGCCGGCGATGCCGGCTTTCATTTCGTAGTAGGTCGCTTCGGCGTATGAATCCCAGGTTGGATAATCGAATTGCGCCAGGCGCATGTCGCCCAAATTGACGCCGCGGCCGCGCAAAGCGGCATCCAGGCGCCAGACACCGTACGTATCGCCGGACAAATAACAAGCCCGCGTCTGTGTTTCAATGGCGGTTGAAAAGTCAGACGGGAATCTCCCGGCATGACGGTGTTCGTCATTGTCCCAAACCATGTCCGCGGGCTCGTCAATGAACATCACGGGCCCAAGATAATTGGCCCGGTATAGGTCCGCCGGATAGCGCAGCGCCGGTTCGCCCGCGGCTTCGCGCGAGTAAAAGACCGGCTCCGAACGCACCCATTGCTCGTGCTTCGCACTGACCGGGAACATATTCATTCCGGCGGCGATGGCGGTTCGATAGTCATCCTCGGTGAGGGGAACATACGTGTAATCACCCGTTGACGATGCCGGCAGCCGACGCCCTTCGGCGTCTTTGAAATCCCGGTCGTTGCCGATGAGCATCTCGCGATTGAGATCCAGGCGCCTGACTTCATTCCAGGGCCGCCAGGCCTCGTCCTCCGGCCCGGCTTTGCGCGCTAGACTGAGCGGCTGGCCAAGGAACTTGCCCGTCTGCGCCGCGCCATCCTTCCAGCCGGTGTTCGGCGCGGGATGCGGGAGAAAATCGCGCTCGAAGCCCTCCCAGCCGGGCAGCAACGCCACTCCGGTCTTGCTGTCGCGATATTCGTAGGCTTCGCTCGTCTCGGGGATTCGCAATTGATAACGCTCAATTCTAACGGAGCGTTGCTTTTCCGCCAACGGATCGCCGGAGGCCAAGACGCGGAGCACAAACAGCGGTGGCGTGTCCCGGTTCGCCTTGGCCCGAACTTCCAGTTGCCACCAGCGAACCCTATTCCCGCCCTCGCCTGGGCCATAAACGAAATCCACCATGGCAAAAGGCGGTGGAACAGAGCTGTTTGCACTGAAGACCAGATAGCTCAACCTGGTTCCGGCAGGCGGTTGAAGCCCCGCTTGCGCCACCACCGCCGGGGCAAACGTCGCCAGCAGGCCCAGGAGCAGCGTCTCTTGATGTCTCATAATTCCAGAATGGCAGGATCATGCAGCCTGCTCCAGTTGAAAACCAGCGCCTCTTGCCTCATCAGGCAGGAAAGCAACCACTCAGGCGGCGGACGGGACGCTGACTCTTGGTTCGTTCAACGGGCTGAATCCGAGCGGGAACTGGACGTTGTTCATTGCCGATGTGTCGGGCGGGGATGTGGGCACGGTGACAAGTTGGGGATTGTACATCGCCCGTCACGAAGCATCGGCGGCCAATTCACCACCCCCAAGGCTCATACAAACGTATGAGTTGTCGCGCCGGGCTATCTGCGCTAATGTTGCGTATTATGCGAGTCGCCCAACCGATGGACTCAATTAACCGTTCAGACATTACTGTTATGAAAAAACTCAGCTCCGCCGCCCTTGCTCTCGTTTGCTGCCTCCTGGCCCATCCCGCCGGGGCGCAGACGTATTACTATTGGGATAACAACGGGCTCGCCACGCCCACCGGCGGCACCTGGGACACCGCCACTCCGGCTTGGTCCACGAGTTCGGCCGGGGTTGATTCTGGTTCCCTCGTTGCCTTTCCTGCGGGCGGCTTGCCCGTCTTTTGCGCCGGCGCCACCACCGCCGGACCCATCGAGGTTGACGTGAACACTCCGAATCTGTCCGTTAACGGCGTTTACAACAATGGAATCGGAGGGACTCCTTGCGCCCTGACCCTGGGCGGCAGCGGCTCTTTGAGTTTGCCTGCTGGCTTGAACACATTCTACGTCAGCAGTGCCGCTTCGAATACTACGGTGAATATCCCGATCAACGGAACCGGCGGGCTTCAAACCGGCGGCTCAGGCAACCTCTATCTTTATTCCCCCACCGGTTCTGGCTATAGCGGCGGGACAATGCTCGCTAGTGCCGCGCTCACATATTTTAACAACAATAACGCGTTTGGCACCGGCACCATAACCCCTGCTCTGACTGGCTCCCCTGGCTATGCAGCGCTCCTTTCCTCGGGGGGGTCAACTATTACGCTCCCCAATAACTTTGTGATATCAACGGCAAACGCCGGCATCAATTTTGCCAGCTCGGCCAGCACCCCTGTGGTCTGCACCGGCACCTGGGATTTACAGCAAACGCTCTATCTCCGAAACAACGGCAACAGCACCGCCCCGCTCACACTCTCCGGCATAATAAGCGACGTCGGAGGTCTGACCATAAGCGCCAACAATAGCGGCACAACTCTCTTAAGCGGGGCGAACAGCTACAGCGGCGGCACGTCCATCATTCAGGGCAGCTCGGGCCACACCGTCCAGCTCGGCAACGCGTCCGCCCTGGGGACCGGCGCAGCCACCGTGGCCTCCGGGTGCGTCCTTGATCTCAATGGCACCACCGGCGTCAATATCAATAACACTCTCACCGTGAACGGCACGGGCGTCAGCAGCGGTGGTGCCCTGCTCAACAGCAGCACCTCCACGGCGGCCAGCATCAGCAGCACCACTCCCGTGGCTCTGGGCGGCACCTCACAGGTCTTCATTGGCGGCACTGCAAACGGCACTTATGACATCACCATCAATGGCGTGGTCAGCGGTGGCTCCAGCGCCCCCCTGGTGATGGTAGGAAAGAACCAAGGCACCACCTTGGCCTCCTGGACCGGCGTCCACATCCCCACCCTCACTCTCAACGGTGTCAACACTTCTTTCCTCGGCGGACTCACCATTGACTATAGCACGGTGGCGGTCGGAAACGCCAGCGCCGTCGGCACCGGCACCCTCAACCTGAATGATTTCCCCGCCACCTTCCAATCCACCCCCGGCGCCTCGCCTCTCACGTTTAACAATGCGCTGACACTCGGTGCATCTGCACCTGGAACCGTCCCCGCTCAAACCCCGGCTTGCATCTTTGGCGGCGCGGGCACCGCCAACTTGATCTTCAGCGGAAACGCCAATTCCGGAACAAGTAATAACAAAACCGTCTCGGCCGACAACATCACCGTGACGTTTAGCGGCGTCATTAGTGGCGCCACCACCTCCAAATTCATCGGCTGGGCAGGTGGAAACGCTCTCACGGCCGGCCCCGGCACCATCGTTCTCGCCGGCGCCAATACTTACACCAAAACCAACATCCTCTGCAGCGGCACGGTGCAAGTGGCCTACGCCGAAACCGCGGGAACGAGTGGGCCATTGGGCAAGTCGGCTGCGGCCAACGCGGGCAACATCGTCTTCAACGGCGGCACGCTCCAATACTCCAGCGCGAACCACAACGACTACTCCGGTCGCTTCAGCACCGTCTCTGGCCAGGTTTACAACACCGGCGGCCAGCTTTACAACATTGACGTCAACGGCCAATCCGTGACATTCGCCACCGGGCTGAATAGCGCCGGCGCCGGCGCCTTGACGCTGAGCGACACCGCGGGCGGCGGCACCTTGAAGCTCAGCGCCGCGAACAGCTACACCGGCGGCACTACCATCAACGCCGGCACCCTCGAAGTGAGCGGCTCTATCGCGGGCAACGTCACCGTCAATGGCGGCGTTCTCAAGCTCGATAACACCACCGCTCTGGCTTCCGGCGCCACCCTCACCCTGCCTGGTACGCCCAGTGCCAGCCAGGTGAACCTCAATCTCTCGGGGGGCACGCAGAACATCAGCGCTCTTTACTTCGGCACGACCCAGATGGCTGCGGGCACCTGGGGCGCCAGCGGCGCCCAACATAACAACGCCGCCTTCACCGGCAGCGGTCTGCTCAACGTCGCCTCGGGACCACAACCCACGATCGCCATCACTTCGATCACTCCAAACCCGGTATGCTCCGGCGCGACGGCCAGCCTGACGGCCACTGTCACCGGCGGTAATCCGAATTCGGCGCCCTCGGGCACCGTCCAGTTCTATAACGGCGTCACTTCCCTGGGCACGCAGCCGCTTTTGAGCGGCACGGCCACACTGACGGGTGTCAGTCTCCCGGCAGGCACGTACGCCAATATCACGGCCCAGTACTCCGGGGACAACTACAACAATACCGCCACCTCTACCGCCGCCAGCCCGTCGCTGGTGGTCAACCCGCTGCCGACGACCTCGGCCATTAGCGGGAATAGTTCCGTTTGTGCGGGCGCTGCGGGAGTGAACTACTCGGTCACCCTGACGAGCGGTTCGAGCTACGCGTGGATGGTGCCGAGCGGAGCGACGATCACGGCGGGCAGCAGCGGGCCGAACAACAACCAGATTACCGTCACGTTTGGCAGCACCGGCGGCAATGTCGCGGTGACGGAGACCAGTGCGGCCGGTTGCGCGGGCAGCCAGGTCACCGAGGCGGTCACGGTCAACAACTGTGCGCCTCCGAACATCACCAATATTGTCGTGAATCTGGACGGCAGCTACAGCCTCATCTGCACGGGCGTTCTCAACACACCCTACTGGCTAAAAGCCAGCAGCGACGTCACCGTGCCGCTGCCGTGGACGACCCTCCCGAGCCAGAACGGCACCATCCTGTCCAGTCCGTTCACCCTCAGCGACGGGCCTTCGGGCTTGCCGGCGCAGCGGTTCTATTATCTCACCAATAACGCGAACTGAGGAAAATGCTAACACCAGAACATGACTATGAAACTCCGACTCCCTCTGTTTGTTTGCAGCGCCGCTATTGCTTGTTTAAGCCCCGGCAGCGCCCACGCTCAAGTCACGCCCAGTCAGATCTACCAGGGCTTGGTTTCCTACTGGCCGATGGACACCATCACCGGTGGCGCCACGCCGGACGTGATTTCGGGCATCAACCTGACGGCGGTGGGCAGCCCAACGACCACCAGCGGCAAGTTCGGCAACGCCATCACGCTCAACGGCTCCAGCCAGTACCTGTACTATACCGACACGCAATGGCTGGGCGGCGGCACCAACAACCTGGCCTCGGGTCTTCCTTACTTCGCCGGGACGCCGTTCACGGTGGCGTTTTGGATCAAGGCGAATACCCCGACTGCCGCCAGCAAGTACATGTTCACCATGGGCAACACGACTAACACCCTGCCGCTCTACATGCTTCAAAGCGGCAGTGGGAACAGCAGCACATACCCAAAACTGGACGGCTACATCCGGCCGATTCAAAACAACCCGCCGGTCAACCACGCATACACCACCAACAGCTTCCTGGATGGGAACTGGCATCACGTGGCTTGGGTGGACAACTATGGCGTGGTGAGCCTATATGAGGATGGTGTCCTAACCAGCCCCACGGTCTTCAGCTATTTCCCCAAGCAGCTCATCTCGCCGAATGCCATCACCGGTGTGTCAGGCGGCGCCCCCACCGATGCGTGGGCCATCCCTCTGAATACTACCTGTTTCGGGGCGCTGGTGCGAAGCAGCGTCAGCGGGTACCTGGCCGGCACTTTCGACGACGCGGGGATTTGGAATCGGGCTTTGTCGCCAGCGGAGGTTCAATACATTTACAACAACGGCATCCCGGCGTATTCGTCGAGTCTGAACCCGGGGTACCCAGGGTTCGCCGTTCCTTTGCCCAGCAGACAAACCAATTCGATGGGCGACTATGTTATTTTGAAGGCCAATGCTTACGGCGCGCCGCCGCTGTCCCTGCAATGGTATTCGAATAACGTGGCCCTGCCGAACGCGACCAACCAGGTGTTGTGCCTGTACAATTTGACCACCAGCGGCACCAACGTAATATACGTCACCGCCGCCAATAATTCCGGCTCCCCCACCGTCACCAACGGCCCGATGAATCTGGTGGTGCCGCCGGACCCGACTCCCGCGCTGTCGGTCGGCTGTTACGGCTACTGGCCGATGGACACCATCAACGTTACCGCGACGCTTACCAATACGCCCGATCTTTACAACGGCAACAATTTCAACCTGGCAAATATGAGCGCTGCCAATGTGGTTACGCCCGGCGTATTCACCAACGCGCTGGATTTTGCCAGCAGCGCGGGCTATGCCTATCTGGACGGCATCATTCCGGCTTTTGATTCCTCCCTCGACTACACCATCTCCTTTTGGGTAAACGCTCCCGCCAATACCGCCCAGGCTAATGGTTGCGTATTCGGCAACACTTCCTCCAGCAGCAGCCAACCGCTTTTTCTTCTGGGGTACTCAGGCCAAAACATTGCCCTCAACAACCTCTGTGTCTATCTCCGCCAAGACCAGTCGGGACCCAACCCTCAGCTTAACTTTGTCGAGGCCGCCAGCAGCGTCTTCGACGGCACCTGGCACCATGTGACGTGGGTGGACAAGAACGGGTCGGTCACCCTGTATGTGGATGGCGTGATAGACCCGGTTGACTTCAGCTACGTTCGCACCGATGCCAATGCGACCCTGCGCCCGCTTCAGACCTGGACGCTGACTTCCGAATGCCTGGCCAACCGCTGGAGCAGCAAGACCCCCAACTACCACGTGAACTGCCAGATGGACGACGTCGCGTGGTGGAACCGGGCTTTGAGCTACTCCGAAGTGCAGGCGCTTCAGGCCAACACTGTGCCGCCCCAGACGGTCATGGTGGCGCCGGTCATCGGCACACAGCCCGCATCCCTGCCCAATGCCTACGTTGGGGACACCGACACCTTCGCGGTGATCTTGAGCGCCGGCACGGCTCCCGTCAGCTACCAGTGGTATTACACCAACAACAGCCAGACCGCCGCGATCAATACCAGCCTAAATCCCTCAGCGGCTACCGCCAGTCTTGTTCTCACGAACGTCCAACTCACGAACGCGGGCTACTATTTCGTTGTCGTTTCCAACGGCGCCGCCCCCGGCAGCGGCCTGATCGGTGGCGGCGTCACCAACAGCGCCCCCGCCCAATTGGTCGTCCGCACCTACAGTCCCTCCTCCACCAACGTTAACAATACCGTCCTGCAACTGGAGTTTAATGCCGTAGCCACCCCGGGGAATGTGCAACCCGGTTTCCAGTCCATGACCCTTGCCTCCAGCTCTGCGGTCTTCAATAACGCAACGAAGGTGACCGTATCGCCTCTCAACGGCGCCACCCTGGCGGACCGGGACCGTAACAGCGCCGGTATTGTCACCAATTATCCTCCAGCCCTCACCACGGCCCTGCTTTACAACAGCTTCATCTTCGATTACACGACGGCTTTGGATTCCGGCATTGACGTTTTGATCCAGCATCTGGCGCCAAACACGCAGTATGGAGTCAATCTGTGGTCGTATGATGAAGCCAGCACTGGCAGTCGCATCTCCGACTGGGTCGAGGCCATTTCTAACACGACCATCGCCTCCCCGTACACCTTCAATGGCGCAAACCATCCCACCAACGACTGGCAGAACACCTTTGGCGCGGTGTTGACCTCCGATCCCAGCGGGCAGTTGGATATACAGGGCACCCAGAACGGGCTCTCCAGCAGCTACGGCGTGTTCCTCAATGCTCTGACGGTAACGGCCAACCCGCGGCCGGTCATCCAGAGCGCCGTCGTTGCAGGGGACGGCAACCTGCTCATCACCGCCAAGGCGCAGTACTCCGGCCAGACCCTCTACTGGCAAGAAAGTTCGGATCTTAGTACCTGGACGGATGCCACGGACGGAGTTAACGCGACTCAGAACGGGCCGATTATCACCTCCGAGTTTCCAATGAGCGCGGGCAAGATGTTCTATCGCGTGGCGACGCAACCGTAGTAATGGCAATGAGCCGTGGCATCGCAGCCGGCAGGAGAAGCGCCCGCGCGGCCTTCACCTTGATTGAGTTGCTGGTGGTCATTGCGATCATCGCCATCCTGGCGGCATTGCTGTTGCCCGCGCTTGCCCGGGCCAGGGAATCCGGCCAGCGGACGGCCTGTTTGAATAATCTGCGGCAGGCTTACATCGCCTGCGCTGCCTACGCCCTTGATAATCAGGACGTCCTGCTTAAGGCCCGTCCGAATAACGCGGCCTTTACAACTTGGGTCCAAATATGCCTGGACCCGACCTCGGCCCTTCCCGGCGTGGCAGGATTGCCCAATTACAACGCCATGGCAACCCTCCCGCAGACCAACCTCAGCCGGAGCATCTGGTCCTGCCCCAATCGCCCCGGCTTTCCGGTGTTCCAGCCGGGAACAGGGGACCAACAAGACGGCTCCCTCGCCAACGGGCAGATCGTTCTTGGCTACCAGTATTTTGGCGGCATTACCTTCTGGAACAACCCGGCCGGCAACATGCCTTCATGCAGTCCGATCAAGACGGCCACGTCCAAGCCTTGGTGGGTTTTGGCGGCGGACACGGTCATATATGTGGATGGTGCCTGGGGCGGGAGCGATCCAGGCGACTCCGAGGGGCCTTACGCGTTTGGGAACATGCCGTCGCATTTGCCGAATAAAAGGCCCGAGGGTGGCAATGAGGTCTTCATGGATGGTTCGGCGGGTTGGCAGAAGTTTCGGACCATGTACTACCTGACCACCTGGAGCAGTAGCCGTGTGTCATTCATTTACCAGAACCCGCAGGACTTCCCACAGCAACTTCTCACCGGCAATACTCTCCAGCAGCTCACTCCAGCCGGTTTGGGGCTCTGAGAAACGAAGGTGGGCTGACAGCAAGCAGGTATATGATGCAGCGAATATGAAGGTGCCCGGACGTAATGTCCTCTGCCTTGCGGCGCTCTCCCTTGTCGGCGGTTTAGCCCCATTGCAAGCCCAAACCAACCTAGCTGTGCTTGCCAACGATGGCGCGTGGACCTGGTTCAACGATCCGCGCGCGCTTTTCAATGACGGCACGCTTTACTTCGCCTACAACCGTTTTGCCGACGGGCTATCGGTGTTGAGCACGCTCAATCTGCAAACCGGCGGCGTCACTAATCTTTGGACCAGCAGCCTGACCGCCCAAGATGATCACTACGTGGCCGGTTTGCTGCCCAAGCAGGATGGGACGATGCTCGCGGTTTATTCCCGGCACGGTGAAGACCAATTTTTCTGCTACCGCCTTTCCACCAGCACCAATCCGGTTTCCCCCTCGGGTTGGGGCGGGGAACAAAGAAACGACACCGGCGACGATGTCTCTACCGCCATGACTTACTCCAATCCGTTCCAACTGGCGGCGGAGGAAGGCAAAATCTACAACTTTGCCCGGTATTTGAACTGGAACCCCAATGTTTTTACCTCGACCAACGGCGGCGCCACCTGGTCCACGCCCCAAATTCTCATCCAGACCGGCACCGGTGGCACCCGGCCTTACGTCAAATACTGCTCGGACTACAACCAACGACTGGATTTCCTCTATACCGACGGCCACCCCGACGAGATTCCCACTTCACTCTACCACCTGTATTACCAGGGGGGCGCGTTCTATAAGACTGACGGCACGCTGGTGACTACCTACGCGGACCTGCCCATCTTGCATGATTCGGGCCAGCGCGGCTGGGTCATTTACCAGTACAACACCGCCGCGCAATCCAATCCGAACCAATGGATCCCCTCCGGCCGCGCCTGGTGCTGGGAAATCGCCTACCAGACCAACGGCGCCCCCTTCTGCGTCTTTCAGGTAAAGGTGGACAACGTGACCGGGACCAACTGGTACGACGCCCGCATCTATTACTACTACGCCCGTTGGACAGGCGCCAATTGGCAAAGCCGGTTCATCGCCCAGGCGGGCCGGCCGCTGTATGATGGCCAGCCGGATTACGGCGGGGGGATCTGCCTGGATCCCCAAGACCCCACCACGATCTACCTCGCGACCGACGCCGCCAATCCGTTTGATCTGAGCACCACGACCAACGTCCCTTTGGGCAGCCACTATGAAATCTGGAAAGGCGTCACGACCAATGGCGGCCTGAGCTTCAACTGGAAGGCGGTGACGACCAATTCCATCGCGGACAATCTGCGCCCGTACATTCCGCGTCGTTTCGGCGGCGAGCCGTGCGTGCTGTGGTTCGAGGGCACCTACACCACGTACGAATCCTTCAACTGCTCCATTGTCGGCCTGTTCACCTCGGCAGTCCCCGGGGCGCTGGCGGCGCCGGCCATTACCAGCAACCCTGCCTCCATCACCAATGCCGCCGCCGGGGCGACCGAGACCTTCACCGTTCAAGCCAGTGGGCCCCAGCCTCTGGTCTATCAGTGGTTCTACAACAGCAACGCCATTCCCGCCGTCGTTAATCCCTCAGCCGCCACCACCAGCCTGACGTTAACCAACGTTCAACTGGCCAACGCGGGCTACTACTACGTGACGGTTTCCAATGGCCTCGCAGCCGGCAGCGGGGTTGCTACCAGTGCCGTCGCCCAACTCATCGTCCATGCCTACAGCCCGCCGATAACCAATGTGAACCTCACCGTCCTGCAGTTGGAGTTTGTCGCGGCGCAGAACTATGTCACCCCGCCGGCGCGCATGCAGCCGGGGTGGCAGACCATGAGCCTGAAGACCGGCCCCACCAACTTTACCGGCGGCGCCAAGGTGACGCTGTCGGCCATTGGCGGCGCAGCCCTTCAGGATCGGGACCGAGTCGTCCAAGACAATCAAGGCAGTACGTATCCTCTGGTGGCGAACAGTCCACCGACCATGACCACCGCCAACCTCTACAACAGCTTCATCTACGACAGCACCACCACGTCCGGCACCGGCATTGACATTCTCATCCAGAACCTCACCCCCAACACGCCTTATGGCGTGAACATCTGGTCGTGGGCGGCGTCCAGCGGAGGCCGGGTGGAGAACTGGAAGGAGGCGCTTTCCGGTTCGACCATCGCCTACCAGTACCACACCTCCGGCAGTCTGCCGGTGGCGGATTACGACGACACTATCGGCGCGTTGCTGACCTCCGATGTCAATGGACAGTTGGACATTCAAGGGACCGTGGATTCGATAGACAGCGGGGTCACCGTTTTCCTCAACGCCCTGGTAATTACGGCCAACCCCGTCCCGCGGATTGTCAGCACCGCGGTGGCAACGGATAGAAACCTGCTCATTACGGCGCAGGCAATGTATTCCGGACAAGCACTCGTTTTCCAGGAAAGCCCGGATTTGAGCCACTGGCAAAACGCCTCAGACGGAACGAACGCCACAACGCACGGCCCGATCTTCAGGTCGGAATTCCCCTTCAGCGCCAACAAGATGTTTTATCGCGTGGTCTATCAGCCATAGTGGCTTTACCTTTCGGGAGAATGAGAACCGGTCCCGGAATTGTCTGGTCTGGCGGGTAACTTCTGCTCGATTATTTTAGCGGCCACCGCGCGGAACCGCTCGGCGTCAATCCGATGCTTGAGCACCATCAGGGCGTTGGCTGAAGTCAGGCCGGGATCGCTGTCCCACAGTCGGCCACTGCCCCCATCGACCAACTGCCACTCATTTGTGGATGCTGTGAACTTGGCTTCGAGTTCATTAAAGTGATCACTTACTGCATCACGAGGCCCGGAGCACGATGAGAGAGCCGCCGCAAGTCCGAGAAGCGCGAACAGATCAATTGGTCGCATAGGCAGTAGGGGCCTTCCCTAGCCGAATGGTTAGCTCGTGTCATCGGACCCTTGTGCAATCGCCCTGAAAAGGTAGAAAATGCGGGTCAGGAAGACGATACCCACCACAACAAACGGGCCGCCCCACTCGGAATCACTCCACGCCAATTCCCAACCGAAGCCGGACTTACCCACCCCCTGAAACGGCTCCCCAACCCACATAGCTCCAGGGAGGGCCACTGCGAGAATGCCGATTGGAATCAATGTATCGTACTTGCAGCGGATTCTCGATGGCAGAACCCCCCGGGCGATACAAGCATCCTGGGCCGCATTGAAGCCAGGATTAACCATTGTGCGCGCATGCTTCTAGCCAACGTTCAATGGCCGGCACCGCGCCAACCGGCGCTCGTTCTACCGAAACGCATGACGCGGTGGTGGTCCATTGCAGCGTTTGGTTAGTTGTCGGCTGTTCGACTATACGGTCGCTCGCTGACGTTCCAGCCCAACCATTCGTCTTCAACTCGAACAACCGGCAAATCTGTATGCTCGATCAGCGGCTTAAGCATCCTATCAAAGGCTCTGACATTGAAGATCGAGCGTAGCAGCGGCCAGCGTTTGCGCACGCCTTGGCGACAAGTGATCAAGTTGAGCTCCGAAAGCCGCTCATTGTTCACGACACCACCCCAATCCAGACGCTTCGTGGTGATGTATTGAAGGTGGACGATCTCCTTGCGTTCGAATACTTCCCGCTCGCGCGGAAGCTCGATACGGCCGGCCTTTGTGTCATAGATCAGCCACGGGCCGAGGCGATTGGCTTTGGCGAAGGCGATGTAAACGACCGCCGTGAAAAACATGCAGGTGAACAGTCCAATTCCGATTGGTGCGCCGTAAACCGCCCATGGACCCGCTTCGCCGTGCGTGTGGTATTTCAGCATCCAGTGGAAGCCGAAGGAGAACGCGGCGAACACAATGTTGTAAATAACCATCGTCCAGAGGGGCATCGGCGTTGGGGCCAACCGAAACACGCCGTTCTCGAATACCGGGGTTGCGGTTTGAAGATTGTCGTAGACACCGCGGCCTATGATGAACTTCTCCGGATCAGCGTCTACTGGTGGCTTGGCCATAGTTCGCCCGCGGCAACTAACGATGAGCGCAGCCACGCCGGGCCAGTGATGGCCGGTATGCGGCGAGAACAACTCCCGGCGTTGGCTGCCGCGACTGGTTAAGCGATGGACCGTGCGTACTCATGCGACCGAACAAAGAAGCACCAGGAGCACGTAAACGACGCCACCAATGATGACCGCTGTTCTAAAACGCGTGGGCACGGTAGCGGCCCCAGCGGACGCCCGCAATCGCCCCCTCGCCCAAAACCCGAGGCGCACCCAGGCAGCCAAGATAACTGCAACCGCAAGCATCATCCCCCAGCGCAAAAGCTCCGCCCCGGGGGCAACGCTCATTGCGGAAAGCCCGAGCAACCCAAGCAAGCTGACTGCGGAACAGACCATCGAGGTAGTGAGGATCGCTTTCATGGCGTGTCGCTTAACGTCCAGAGCGCAGGCACGCGGGACCAACCAGCGTCAACCGCGAAGCGGAACTGGACCGGCCATCCCGCGTTGCTTGGAGCGATTCATTAGGCATACGTAAAAATCTCTCCTCTCCGAAGCCGCATACGGCTAATAATAAGTGAAAGCGGCCAAGGCGCGGACAAAAGTATCATAATCGCCCCCCCCATCGCGGTCTCAAACAACTGGTATGAAAGTATGTGAAACTCGCTACATATCAAAAACAAACTGAAGCAAAGTGGCAGGAGCGCGACAATAAGCGACGGGCCGAAAACTGCCCGCGAAAAAACGAGCCAACGATTCGGAACGACCACGAGAACGGCGATCAGCGATGTGATAGCAATCGAAACATATAGCCGGTGATCATACGCCGGCGTCCCCCAATCATCCGGTGCATCCCGATTTGGCGTGGTTGCGAGCAACAGGTTAACATCAAGACCAATCATAAACCAAGCAGCTGCGATTGCTTCAATGCCCGCTAAAACTTTGCAGGCAACTGCGGGTGGTTTCAAACTCGATTGCATGGGGCGTAGTATGCTTAACGGCGAGGATGAGCCATGACGAGGAGCGCGCCGGTGGCCACCGACTGCAATCGTAACTTCAACGCGCTCCTCGTCATTGGCTCAATCCTCTGGTGTGCGCCTGACATGGGCGTGAACTGATGGGGTGAAAGTCCCCTATGTGTGAACACGGTCGTCGGGCCTCTCATAACGAGGGGCACGATGGCCCAAACATTAGACCGAAGCAACTGCGGAATCGCGAGGTTCCGTGGGAAGGAAGCCAGAGGTCAAAACTGATGAGCCGACGAACAGAAAGACCATATAAGGTTGACGGAACGGACGAGCTGGCACCACACAGCGCTGTCCGGTGTTCAGTTCCGGAGATAAATGGTCCGGTTGTGCAGCAAGAGTTCACGTCCTTACTCAGGGAGACCTGTGGCCCGGGCCTGCCAGCAACGGCAGGACTGGCCACCAGCAATGGCGGTCAGGCGGGAACAGGAGTCAGCAGAGGCCGTAGTACCGAGAGCAACGAGCCGGAAACGAAGAGACCGGACGGCCTCACAACTCGGGAAGGGCTGAACTTGGCAGGCAGACACGACCATCGGTGGTCTTGTCCCGGAGCGTTGAAGCCGACAGGCCGAGCGCTGGGCAGCGATCATCGTGGCAGAGAAAGAGTGCTGCTCCATCCGCAAGGACTGCCAGGAACCGCCGTACGCGGACCCGCATGTACGGTGGTGTGGGAGGCGGGGGGAGAAATCCCCCCGCCGACCTGATTCGATCCTTCGCTTCTTGCCCTCAAACAAGCCTCTCAACTCTCTCAACTCGCCCACACTCATAAACCGCCTCGCTTGTCCATACGCAT
>Ga0181518_10003479_pt1 | contig 14526 bp, 8 predicted proteins | sample PEATcosm2014_Bin_28_FD_119751 | JGI IMG/M metagenome (GOLD analysis project Ga0181518, IMG submission 119751) | Peatland microbial communities from MTU Mesocosm Facility, Houghton, MI, USA - PEATcosm2014_Bin01_60_metaG | ecosystem: Environmental > Terrestrial > Soil > Wetlands > Peat | place... | reverse complement strand
CGCGGCGGAAAATTCACTGGGATATACAAGCTTCCTGGGCGCCGGTGTGTACAACCACCTGCGTTCGGTCATTACAGATACCATTCTGCAACGCGGCGAATTCCTCACTTCATACACGCCGTACCAGGCGGAGATTTCGCAAGGGACGCTGCAAGCCATCTTTGAGTTCCAGACTCTGATGTGCCAACTGACCGGTCAGGATGTCGCCAACGCTTCGATGTACGACGGCTCGACCGCAACAACCGAGGCCGTGCTGATGGCCGAGCGGCTGACCGGAAAACGCCGCGTTCTTGTAGCGCGCTCCGTTCATCCGGAATATCGCGAAGTGCTTAAAACCTACGCCAAGAACTCCGGGTTGCGCGTGGAAGAGATCGGTTACACCGCCGCAGGGTCGCTGGATGCAAAGGGCTTGCACAGCGCTTTGCGCGACGACGTCTGCGCGGTAGTCGTCCAATCACCCAATTTCTTTGGCGCCATGGAATCGCTGGGCCCGCTCGCCGAAGCCGCGCATGCCTCCGGGGCTTTACTGGTGACTGCAATTGCCGAAGGCGTATCGCTGGGCGTGATGAAGCCACCCGCCGAAGCCGATATCGTGGCCATGGAGTCGCAGAGTTTTGGCCTCGCTCCTAGTTACGGCGGTCCATTCGCCGGAGTGATTGCCTCGAAGGATAAATTCGTGCGCCAGATGCCCGGCCGCCTTGCGGGGCAGACCGTGGACCTGGACGGACGCCGCGGCTTCGTTCTGACGCTGGCAACCCGCGAGCAGCACATTCGCCGCGAGAAGGCCACGTCAAATATTTGCACGAATCAGGCGCTTTGCGCGTTGGCAGCAACGGTGCACCTGACGCTGCTCGGCAAAGAAGGCCTGCGCGAAATGGCGGAGCAAAACCTCTCGAAAGCACACTTTGCGCTGGCGGAGTTGCAGAAGATTCTCGGCGTGAAGCGCACGTTCAGCGCGCCGTTCTTCAACGAATTCGTTGTCGAGTTTCCTCGTTCGGTGAAGATGGTGAACGCCGAACTCCTGAAGGAAAAGATTGTCGGGCCGTTTGTGCTTGGCTCGGCTTATCCGGAATTGACCAAGCACGCTTTGGTTTGCGTGACGGAGACGACGACTCGCGCGGAGATCGAGCGCCTGGTTGCTGCCGTGAAACGCGCACTGGAGCAACCGCTGTAATAAAGGAGAATGCGGCGAAGGAATTGGCGATGCCCACCTCCGCCCTGGATTTCAGAGATGAAAGACAACATCAAAAAGGTTTCGCGGCACCCGAACCAGAACGAGGGCCTGATTTTCGAGAAGTCTTCCCCCGGCAAGCGTGCCTTTGATCTTCCACCCCTTGATGTTCCTGCCGCCGATGCGGGGAAATCGCTTGGCGAATTCCATCGCACTGCGGGCGTGGAAGGATTTCCCGAAGTCAGCGAGATTGAAGTTCTGCGCCACTTCACGCGGCTTTCCACCTGGAATTACGCGATTGATCTGGGCATGTACCCGCTGGGCTCCTGCACCATGAAGTACAACCCTCGCGTGAACGAACACGTGGCGCGGCTGGCAGGCCTGGCCACCGAACATCCCTACCAGCCGCAGGAATTGTCGCAAGGCTGCCTGAAGATTTTGCAACTGCTGGAAAAGTGCCTGCTGGAAATTACTGGCATGGACGCCGTAACGCTGCAGCCGGCCGCAGGCGCGCAGGGCGAACTCACAGGCATTCTTCTGATTCGCGCGCATCATGAGAAGCTCGGGAACCCCCGTAAAACGGTGCTGATCCCCGATTCGGCGCATGGCACAAATCCTGCCACGGCCATCATTGCGGGCTACCAGGTCCAGAACATTAAATCCAACGAGGATGGTCAGATCGATATCGCGCATCTGGACGAGCAAGTAACCGGCGACGTTGCCGCGCTGATGATCACCAATCCCTCGACTCTGGGAATTTACGAGCAGCGCCTCCCGGAAATCGCCCATGTCTTGCATGCAAAAGGCGCTCTGCTCTACATGGACGGCGCAAACATGAACGCGCTGACCGGCGTGACCCGCCCCGGCGATCTGGGTGTGGATGTCATGCACTTGAACCTCCACAAGACTTTTTCGACGCCGCATGGCGGAGGAGGCCCTGGCGCAGGCCCCGTGGCCATCAAGAAATTCCTCGAACCCTATTTGCCCGTTCCAGTGCTGGTGGAAAAAGAGGGCGGCAAGCTGGCGCTGGATTACCACCGCAAGGAGAGCATCGGACGTGTGCGCGCGTTCGGTGGAAATTTCGGCGTGCTGGTTCGCGCTCTTGCGTACATCCTGGCGTACGGCCCCGGCGTGCGGCAAGCCACCGAAGATGCCGTTGTGAACGCAAACTACATTCGGAAACATCTGGAAGGCGTATTTGATCTTCCGTACACACGACCTTCAATGCACGAAGTGGTCTTCAGCGACGCGCTGCAGAAGAAACATGGTGTGAATACCATAGACATCGCCAAGCGCCTCATCGATTACGGCTTTCATCCATACACCACAGCGTTTCCTCTGATCGTTCCGGGCGCTTTGATGATCGAACCTACGGAATCGGAATCGCAAGAGGAATGCGACCTATTCATTGATGCGATGAAATCCATCGCCCGCGAAGCCGAAACAAACCCCGAACTCGTGAAAACCGCTCCCCACAACACGCGCGTTCGCCGTCTTGACGAAGTAGCGGCAGCGCGCAAGCCGGTGTTGCGCTGGAAGCCCGGCGCAAAGAAAAGCGGCGCCGCGGATTAATCCGGTCACCCCCAAATAGATAATTCCGCTTCATTCGATTGTAATTTACGCGTATCCCCGCGCTTCCTGGCGCCAATTCCCCGCCCTCCGCCTGCTACACTGAAAAGAGTCGCTTACGGAGCAGATTCGGTCTATGAACGTTTTGCCAGACGCGTGGTTGCCCAAATCCGTCCTGCTTCTTCGCGGATACACCTTTGAAAAGTTTGTTTCCGATTTGATTGCGGGCGTCACCGTCGGATTGGTCGCTCTTCCGCTGGCTATGGCCTTTGCCATTGCTTCGGGCGTCCCTCCTCAGGCTGGAATCTACTGCGCGATTGTCACCGGCTTCTTGATTTCGGCCTTGGGCGGCTCAAGTACCCAGATTGGCGGGCCGACCGGTGCGTTCGTGGTCGTGGTGCTGGGGATCATCACGCGGTACGGCATTGACGGACTCTTCACCTGCACCATGCTCGCGGGGGTGCTGCTGGTCATCATGGGCGTGACTGGGCTAGGCGCTTTGGTGAAGTATTTCCCTCGCCCGGTTGTCGTGGGTTTCACAAACGGGATCGCCATTCTCATCGCCAGCACGCAAATTCGCGACTTCTTCGGCATTCGCATGGAGCACGTTCCCGGCGATTTCTTTCACCGCATGGGCGCTCTGGCCGAAAACTTCTACACGCTGAACTGGGCCGCTTCGGTGGTGGGCATCGCTTCGTTGGCGGTGATGATCATCTGCGTCCGTTTTTTCAAACGGGTTCCCGGGGCGATCCTGGTCTGTTTCGGCGCAACCGCCGCCGTCTTCCTTTTCCATATTCCCGTCGAGACGATTGGCACGCGGTTCGGCGGCATTCCCAGCGGTCTCCCTCACCTTGTGGTGCCCGGCCTGAAACCCAGCCTGCTTCTGCACTTGCTTTCACCGGCAGTGACGATTGCGATGCTGGGCGCCATCGAATCGCTGATGTCCGCGATCGTCTCTGACCGCATGAGCGGCGACAAACACAACCCCAATGTTGAATTGATTGGTCAAGGCTTCGCGAACATCATCTCGCCGCTGTTTGGCGGATTGCCCGCCACAGGCGCGATTGCGCGCACGGCAACCAATGTGCGTGCCGGCGCAAAATCGCCGGTGGCCGGGATGATCCATGCGCTGACGCTACTGGCTGTGATTCTGTTTGCCGCGCCACTGGTGAAAGATCTCCCCTTGGCCGCGCTAGCCGGTATCCTCTTCATGGTCGCTTACAACATGGGCGACTGGGCGGAAATCCCGGAGATCTTGCGACTGACTAAAGCCGATATCGTGGTTTGGCTGTTGACGCTGAGCTTGACTGTCTTTGCCGACCTCACTCTGGCCGTGGAAGTCGGCATGATCCTCGCCGCATTCACCTTTATCCGCAAGATTTCGCAGACCACCACGGTCTCCAAAGTTACCGACGAATACATCGAGGACGGCCGCGCGCACATCCTGCAGGATAAAGATATCCCATCCTACGCCGCCGTTTATCGCATTCACGGGCCATTTCTGTTCGGCGTGACGGACAAGATCGCCATCATCACGGAACAGATGGACACTCTGCCGCCGATCGTCATTTTGCGCTTGCGCAACATGACGGCAGTGGACGCCACGGGGATTGCCGCACTTGAGGAGCTTGCCGATAAATTACAGGAAAGCGGCCGCGCCATGCTGGTTTGCGGCGCGCGCCCGCAACCCGCGGCACTGATGCGCGAAGCAGATTTCTACCGCCACGTGCCGCCCGAAAACATGTGCGCCAGCATCACCGAAGCGTTGAAGCGCGCCGAAGAAATTTACCAAGAGCAAAGGTCCAGCAAACCCGCACAAATCCTCAGCCACTAAGCCGCCTTGCACGTCATTGCAAAAAGGAAAAACCCGGACAGTTGCCTGCCCGGGCTTTCGAGAGGTGGAGCAATCCAAATTTATCGCGCGAAACGTGGCGCGGGCTCTGGAGGAACCTGCACGCTGGGCGCTTCCACGGGGCGGCCACCGCGGGCTTGCGAGAGCCGCGGTGCAGCTACTGGCTCTGGCCGGCGGATCGGCATGGCCGCATTTTCGCCTTCACGCACAAAATTCAGGTGATCTTCCTTGCTGTTCCAATCGATACAGATCAAATCGCCGAAATGGACTTGTTCCGTGGCCAGCAGATTTGCCATCGGGTAAACCACATGGCGTTCAATGGCACGCTTCAAGTGACGCGCTCCATAGCGTTGGTCCGTGCCTTCCTGCAACAGGAAATCGCGGCCATCTTCGGTGACGCGGAACAGGAACTGACCCTTAGCCGTTTCCAGGACGCGCTGCTGCACCATAGTCAATTCGATATCCAGAACCTTCTCGAGTTGCTTGCGCTGAAGCGGGTGGAACACCACCACCTTGTCCAGGCGGTTCATGAATTCGGGAGAGAACTTGCGGCGCGCCGCTTCCACCGCCGTGCGCTCCACTTTCTGGTCCAGGTTGGTCTTGGGCTTGTCATCGGACTCGATGAAGCCATAGCCGCCGGCCATCAATTCCGTGATATCGCCCCCGCCCAGGTTGGAAGTCATAAAGATGACGGTCTGCGAGAGATCCACGCGCCGGTTGTCGCCCAATGTCAGCGTGGCCTTGTCCAGCATGCCGAGCAGCAATTGCCAAAGCGCATCACTGGCCTTTTCGATTTCGTCGAACAGCAGGAAGGAGAGCTTCAGCTTGTCGCTGTGTGAAGCTGCCAGCGCTTCCTGCGTAATCAAAGGATGCGTTTCCCGGTGGCCGAGATATCCTGGGGGCGAACCAATCAATTTTGCGATTTCGTGGGAGTGCTGGAATTCCGCGCAATCTACCTTAATTACTAGCCGCGGGTCGCCAAACAGGATTTCCGCCGCTGCTTCCACGATGCGGGTCTTCCCGGATCCCGTCGGTCCGAGGAAAAGCAGGTTGCCCACCGGGCGTCCCGGTGAGTTAAGGCCGGCGGTGAAGACCTGGAACAAGTCCACAAGGGCCTGCACGCCTTCTTCCTGGCCGACGATCTTCGCGCGAAGAGACTGTTGGAAGTCGCGCGTGTCGTTGCTGCGGATGCTGGGGTCAAGCTGTTGTCGCACGGCTGCTCTCATACTGTCTACCTCGACCGGGATTGCGCTTTGCTTTAGTGCTCTGGCTTTGCGCGTATATTCGAGCCGCGCAACCAAACTAGCCCGGTCAGGTCTAAATATGCATGGCGCGTGCCACATCAGAAGATTTGCACCGTTGGTGCAAGAACCCATGCACTCAATGACATACGCATGTTGCTGTTCTGGAAACTGTCTCACGACGTGAGACGATGTTCCATCCGTGCGCAAACTGAGAACGCTGAAACACAAAGTGTCACCAGTAATTGCCAAAAAGGGGCGCTCAACCGCTGCGCCCCTGCTCCATTGAACAGTTATTCTTTCGCTCAGTGCTCTTCTTTCCTGCGTCCTTGCAGCGTTTGTCGCGCCGCGGCAGGCGTATCGGCCGGCAATGCTGGCAGGCTGGCCGCGTCACCAGCAACCGCTTCCGCAGGGGCGTCTTTGGCAAGCCCATCTGCATCCAGAATGGCCGCAGCAACCTCGGGCTCCGTTGGCTCGCCGAATATCAATGCGCCTTCCTCTTCACGAACAAAGGTTAACTCCTTGTGATGTCCATCCCAATCCACACGCACCAGGTCCCCTACGCGCACCTGCTGCGTGGCCAGCAGGTTCGCCAGCGGGTAGACAAGGTGGCGCTCAATAGCGCGCTTCAGGTGCCGGGCTCCATACCGCTGGTCTGTGCCTTCTTGCAGCAGGAAGTCCCGCCCCGCATCCGTCACGCGGAAAAGGAATTTCCCATTGGCGGCGTCCAGCACCCGCTTTTGCACCATCCCAAGCTCGATCGCCAGCACCTGTTCAAGTTGTTCCCGCTGCAACGGGTGGAACACTACCAGTTTGTCCAGGCGGTTCATGAATTCGGGAGAGAACTTGCGCCGTGCTGCTTCCACCGCCGTGCGCTCCACTTTTTGATCCAGGTCGGTCTTCGGCTTGTCGTCGGACTTGATGAAGCCATAGCCTCCGCCCATTAGCTCCGTGATGTCATTGGCGCCCAGGTTGGAGGTCATGAAGATGACGGTCTGCGAGAGGTCTACGCGCCGATTGTCGCCCAGTGTCAGTGTGGCCTTGTCGAGCATGCCCAGCAGCAATTGCCAAAGCGCGTCGCTGGCCTTCTCAATCTCGTCAAACAGCAGAAAGGAGAGCTTCAGCTTGTCCGTGTGGTGCGCCGCAAGCGATTCCTGGGTAATCAGCGGATGCGTCTCGCGGTGTCCCAGATAGCCTGGCGGCGAACCGATCAGCTTGGCAATCTCATGCGAATGCTGAAATTCCGCGCAATCTATCTTGGTTATGGCGCGAGGACTGCCAAACAGGATCTCCGCGGCCGCCTCCACAATGCGCGTTTTGCCCGAACCCGTCGGCCCAAGGAACAGCAAGTTGCCCACAGGCCGCCCCGGCGAGTTCAGTCCCGCGGTAAAAACCTGGAACAACTCGACGAGCGCCTGCACGCCCTCGTCCTGTCCGACGATCTTCGCGCGCAATGCTTTCTGAAACTCCACAGTTTCCGCGCTGCGGATGCTTGGATTTAGAGATAGATCGCCTGTGCCCATGGCCCCCTCCTAACGCCTCCGGAATTCCGGATGCGCGCTTCCGTATCGCCCGCCAATCCGGCTGAGCCTCTTCAGTTCGTCCTTGCGGGCAAATTGATCGAGCTTCACCTGAATGGTGGTCTGCAGTAGCCGCAGCTGCATCAGCAGCTCGCGCGCCACCGCCGGTGATTCGGAAAGTCGAAGAGCGGGCGGATAGATGTCCGCCAGGTCCAGATTCAGGTTTCTAAGCGAATGGATGAGTTTTTGAACCGCGGGTGATTCGGGGTCCGACAGATCGATTTGATTGTTCAACTGGTCGCGGAGGGTGCGCCAGTTGAGTTCAACGAACGGATGTTTCTTGCTGACTTCACGAACAATTTCGTCGGTGATGCGGGCGCGCTCGCCAAGCCGCGCCAGATGCAGTTGCCGCACCTTTGTACCGCGGCGCACATTGTGCACCAGATAGTAGGCGTTTCCTTTGCGGCGGACGAAAGCCATCGCGGTACCTCGGCGTAGCTGTCTGACAGAGGGAGAATACACGGAATGCGCTACACGAAATCTCCGTCTGCTGTCTGTAGTGTAAGCTAGTTCCACTACAGGTTGCAAGTGAGAATACCGCGACGGAGAAATGGTTGCCTGTGGCTCGCGCGAAGCGATGCTCGCCGCTCCAATAATCGCCGCTGCATCCAAATTTTCGCTGCGCTGCATCATCGTTTCACTTGGCGCTGCGCCGCCTGCGTTCCGCAACGCCCTCCACTTCATTCAACACGTCCTGCGGACAAGTTTCTCTTGTCGGACGTCGAAGCCCTCCTTACGATAGAGGGCGCTTGTATCAGGGAGGTTTCCGGGATGTCCTGGGATCCGATGTATCGATTGGTGAAACTTATTCCGCGCGGCCGGGTTATCACTTATGGGTCGCTCGCGAGAGCTTTACGCTTGCGCGGCGGGGCGAGAGCCGCGGGCCGGGCTATGGCGGCGACCCCCTCTGGTAAAGGCATACCCTGGCATCGCGTGGTGGGTGAACGCGGAAAGTTGCTGATCCGCGAGCCCTACGCTTCCCTACAACGTAAACTCCTGGAATCCGAAGGCGTCAGCCTGCTCGAATCGCGTGTGAACTTAATGCGCCACCTCTGGACTCCCTCACAATCCAAGAGTTCCCATCCGCGAAGAAAATCAAACACAAAGCCGGCACGCAGTTCGAGAAAGTGACGAACCTTGTGCGGGAAAGTGCGCTCCTGCTATTGGGTTATTTCGTTTTGTAGGTGAACGAGAGTTTGGTTTCCTCGTTCACGACTAATGGCCGCACAAATCGATACGAAGTTCCCGTTCGCGGTACGTCCACAGCCACGGGCAGAACTCCGGCGACGCGTTGTTGCAGATTGAAGACGTTGGCTGAAGCTTGCGGCGGTGGTGGAGGAGGCGGTGCCGTGGCTTTGTTCTTTTTATCTTTTGTCGGCGGAATCTCCATGGCCTCGTTTGTTGTGAGCATGGCGGATTCCGTGCTGACCTCGACCGTTGCCGTCACTGCTCCTACGTTGAGCTGAATCCGATAGGCCGATGGACTCGACGCATCATAGGGAACGGTCACGCTAGTGGAATTAAATCCTGTTGCCGAAGCCGTGACCTGATAAGTCGCCGAAGGCAGCCCCAAAATCAGCCAATAGCCGTCTGACGTTGTGTTGGCGGTCCACGTGGCGTGCGTCGCAGTATTTTGGACTTCCACATGCGCCTTTGGAATTACAGCACCACTAGGATCAACCACGTACCCTCCAAGTTGGCCGGGCATAAGCGCCACACCAGGTGCCAGTGCTATCAACTGCGCGAGATTACGTCCATTCACGGCAAGGGAGTCGGTTGTTGGGTTGACGAATCCGGCGCCACTTGTGGCACCAACGCCAACTCCTGCCTGAAGGCTCCCTCCACCATACATGTAGCTCAGATATTCGGGAGGCAGCAGCGACGCGGTGATTGCGTCGCCGGAAAAATCTTTCACCTTGTATTGTTCTGGAAGGAAGAGTTCCCATTCGAGCATGCTGATCGGAACGTCCATCTTCGGCAACGAAATGTCCGATCCCCCTTTCTTGGCGAACGGCGCACCAGAATGCATGAAAACGAATGACACGGTATAGGCGCCTGCCGGACGGAATCCAGTCCGTAGAAGGGGCACGCGAGCCCCGTCGGCTCCCTGAACCGGCTTCACCTTTTCGCCAGAGACTTCGGCCGTAAGAATGGAAGCGCCCGCCGGCAGGTCTACCTTCAAAAATGGCTGAGCCTGATTCCTCACAATCAGTTTAATTTCCGTAAGCGATTTCCCTTCGGAAGTAACCAGCGTCGTCACCGTCGCGCGTTCGGCGACGGCCGCCAGCACGCTGGAATCGGGGAAGCGCGTCCATTCCAAAGCTAGCGCCGGATTCTCCTTGGGCTGACGGTGATAACGAAATGCCGCTTGCAACGAGTAGCGCGATAGGGCCCGCAAATAGGGATTTACCTCTTTGATGTCCAGCCGCTTCAAGCCACCGGATTCTTTCGCGGTGAGTTCAAGAGTTCCCTGCCCTTCGACAAGAACTTCGCCGGTCTCGCGCTGTGCATCCTTGAACGTCAGGATGGGAGCGTCTGCTTTCGCGTCGTTGATGGGGCGCTCGAACGAAATTAGAAATTGCTGCGCCCCCGGCCCATGGCTCGTAACTTTCAGCAGCAGTACGCCATTCTGCACTTCACTGGATTCCAGCGTGGGGCCGTTGACGGCGGTAACTTCAAATCCCTCCGGTATGGCAACGGAAAACTGCCCGGTCTCGCCTTGCAGAACGTTCAGGTCAACCAGCGCCGCAACCTGCAGGTCGGATTCCGTTACGGACACCAGCGATTTCACATCGGAAAGGAACCGCACCTCGCGCGGCACGACGGGCGCAACGATTTCGCGCGTGTTCCACCACACGTTGGAAATCTGTCCGGGAGTCAGCGTGGCTTCGATTTGCGTGTTGCCATTCTCCGTAGCGCGATGCGTGATGATGCCGTGATTCAATTGCACGTTGGCCCGCTCGCCGGGGACCGTCAGGGAAAGACGCACGCTGCCCGCCGACGGAACAGGTAGAGAAAAGGAAGCGCGGCCGGTCTCGATGGAGATCGGAAGTCCCGCATCAAGCGTCACGGAGAATTCCGATTCGCCCGGAAGAATGGCCGTGTGCGTGCCGTTTTCCAGCAGCAGCGGCAGCGGCTTGCTGCCATGGCGAGCGTCAAAAACCGTCGTCCCGCTGATAAGGGGAACCTTTGTAGCGTTGCTCGAGAGAGTCTCGCCTTCAAATTCAATCGAGCCCAAAACATCGTCACTGACGGCGTGAAGCTTTAATTCGGCATGCTTCAGAAGATACGGAAGCGGCGGAGCCTCCGTTCGTTTGCCCGGCCGGTTCGCCAGTGCAAGCAGCCGGTTGTATTCGTCCAGCGAAAGCGTGACGTTCCCCGGCGCGGGCTGAGGCGGATCGGCCTTTTGTTGTGCAAATGCGGGAAGCGCCGGACTCAGAGCCAACATCACAACCAGAAGTTGACGGTTCACTTGCCACCTGCCTTTTTGTCCTGCTGGTAATTCAGTTCAGCGGACGGTGACTGATTTTCACTGGTCAGTTCCGCAACGAGATAAACCGAAGGCCCAAGCGCCGGAAAGTTGATCCGAACGGGAAGTATGCCCGCTGCACGAGACCCTTTTTCGCTCGCGTGGAATTTGTTCACCAATTCCTCGTCCACAGACGAGGGCAATGCCGCGACGTTTCTCCCTACCACGGGCAGGCCATTGATCTCCTTCACGGTTTCTGGAGCTCCGCTCCGGCGGAAATACTCCGCAGAACTGGAAGCCGGCACCACGGAGTCGATCGGGGGTTCCGCGACCACCGCTGTCAACACCGCCGACAGCGGATTCGTATAGTTCTCCGAGTGAAAAATTCCTGCCTCCGACGTAAGCCGGAACAATAGCGGATAGAAAACTTGCAAGCCGGTGCGAGAGACCGGCAAATCCAGCGCCGGTAGAGATAGTTTCAGATGTCCCTTGTCGGTCCAAGCCGTACCTGGCGTGAAGTACACCAGCTCAATGGCGAACTCCGGGGCATCTTCTCCACTGCGCGCTTTGGAAAGCGGCAGCAGGAGGCTTGCATCCGGGCCGGAACCCGGCCGCACAGGCAGTCCGCCAAGCGAAGCGCTCCAAAGCGTGGCGCCCGGCGGAAGAGTCACTTTCAGAAAGTTGCGCTGGTTGTTGCGTACCGCGTAGCGTGCCTCAACCAGTGCTTTTCCATCCTTTGTGAACAGCACGCGATAGCGCGCCTCTTCCACATTGGCCATCAACACCGCTTGCTGTGTGTACCGCGAGACCGCGATGTGCAACGAGCGCGGCGATTTGGCGTCTCCACCGTGCGTGCGAAACGCCAACAGTGCCGGTGATTGCCGGCTGGAAACCGGCTCGCCAAGATCGCTGGCATCGGCGCGCTGCAATCCTTGTACCTTTACGGTTTCTTCCTTGATTTCTCCCGCGCCCAGCACGTCCACTCCAACACCGCCGCTTTCCCGTTCGACATCACTAAGCCGCAGCAGCGGTATATCCATCTCGCCGTCGCGCGGTAACCGCCCTTCGCCGGTAATCACGAAGCTCGCTGTTTGTTCCACGGGCTCCAGAAAAGTCACGTGGAGTTCTCCCGGCTTCATTTCCCAATCGGCCACCAGCGCGCCTTGCACCTGGTTGATGGTGACGTTTTCCGGGAGCTGAATGAGCGCCTCCTTTGCCGCGCCCTGTGTCACCTCCAACGTTACGTTTGCGGACACTGAGGTTGAATCTTCACCAAGCCCAACGAATTGCGTCAGCGTGCCTCGCATGCGCAAAGGCAGCGTTACGTGATGCTCCTCCACTTTGCGGCGCCAGGCGAACACGATCGGTTCGGCGCCTTTGCCATAAACCGTCCACTTGCCGCCATTGGGGAGTTCTTTGCTCTCCGAAAAAAGTCCGCCAAAAAGCGAAAGCTCCACGCCGCTCCGCGGAATTTCAAACGTAGCCCGGGTGATGCCAGAAGAAGTTGCGGGCAATGTAACGCGCTCTTCCCCGGCGGTGGCAACGATTGGAAGCGCGATCTCCAGCGTGATGACAGCCCGTCCAGGATGCGAGAGCAGCGCCAATAGCTGGTTGCGCTCCTTGCCAGAGGAGGGTGAGACGAGAGACAGAATTTTGCCGTCCAGCTTCGCCTCGCGCACGAATAGCCCCGAGGGGATCGGAACGCTGACCCAGCCATTCTTCAAAACGTCCACGGTCAGCGTGGCGCGCCCAGAGGCAAGACCGGAATCAACAAGCAAGTCGTAATCAACGCGGCTGAGCGTGGCGTCCACTGGCGGCGGCTCAGGCTCGCGCTCCGCGGGAAACGCTTTTACACGCAGCGCGTGGTAATCCGGGACGGAAATCACCACCCATCCGGGTGAATGCGCGGGCTCTTGCGCACAGATCGGGCGGCTGAGAGCAAGCTCAGAGAAAATAAGCGCCGCGACCAACAAAAAGGTACCTCTTTGAACGCGGCCAGACACACGTGTAGTACATGGGGTTAGGTTTGGCATCGGCATTGTCCTCACGGAACTAGAACGTACTCACACAGATTTCTTGCACGAAAAAAAGGTTGCCCAAAAAATAACTGGCCTCTTAGGTGCCCTTCTGCAAGCTGCAATGTCTCATCTGCCCACGGGACCTACCGCCCTGCCGAAACGGACACCGTTCCCCGCTGCGCTGCCGATGTTGTGCTACATTCGGCAAGTCATGGATCTTTCCGGACTCTTCCCTCGGCGCACGGGTTTATGGAAGGTCTGCTGGCGACTGTTTGCAGTTCTCACGCTGACGGCCTATCTGTCCAGCTTGGGCAATGCCTCACTTCGAGCCGAAACGGGTCGTGACGCCTGGCTGCGTTACGCGCCACTCGATCCAGCATCCCGCGCGCAATACTCGTCCGTTCCACGCCTCATTCTGCGAGTTGGCGACTCTCCCGTTCTAGCCTCGGCCCAACAGGAGTTGGCTCGTGGCCTTCACAGCATGCTGGGTGGCGAGTTTCGCGCTACCACCTCGGCTAACGAAGGTCCTTCCATCCTGATTGGAACACGCAATTCCATAGGGACAGTCCTCCCGGATTTTATTTGGCCGATCAATCTCTCGGGTGATAGCTACTGGATCGCGGATGCAAATTTGAGCGGTTTCCAGTGCTTCATCATCACCTCACAAAACGATCGCGGCGTCCTCTACGGCGTCTTTGCCTTCCTCAGCAAACTCGCTCGCAACGAAAAACTGGACTCCCTCGCTGAAGTCCAAGTTCCCGCCAATTCCATCCGCATGGTGGATCAGTGGGACAACCTCGATGGCACCATTGAGCGCGGCTATGCCGGAGCCTCGCTCTTCTTTGAAGATGGCCACGTCCGTCAGGACCTCTCGCGTGCCGCCGAGTACGCCCGCCTCCTCGCCTCCATCGGGATAAACATCTGTGCCATTAATAATGTGAATGCCAATCCTCGCTTGCTCGAGAAGTCGTTCCTCCCACAACTCCGTCGCGTTGCCGAAGCGTTTCGTCCCTGGGGCGTGCGCCTCGCTCTCTCCGTTGACGTTAGCAGCCCTCAAAAAATCGGCGGCCTGCCCACCTATGATCCGCTCGATCCGCGAGTAGCTGAGTGGTGGCAGCAAACTGCCGATGCCCTCTACGCGGAGATTCCAGACTTTGCCGGCTTCGTCGTGAAAGCCGATTCGGAAGGCCGCGCCGGACCCTCCAGTTATGGACGCACTCCCGCCGACGCCGCAAACGTGATCGCGCGCGCCCTGAAACCGCACGGCGGACTGCTCTTCTACCGCAGCTTCGTTTACGACCACCATCTCGATTGGCGCAATCCCAAAAATGATCGCGCTCGGGCCGCCTATGATATCTTCCATCCGCTCGATGGCCAGTTCGCCGACAACGTCGTAATCCAAATCAAATATGGCCCCATCGATTTCCAAGTCCGCGAGCCCGTTTCTCCTCTACTCGGCGGCCTGGAAAAAACGAATGAAGCCATCGAGTTACAAATCACTCAGGAATATACCGGCCAGCAGCGGCATCTCTGTTATCTCTTTCCAATGTGGAAAGAAGTTCTCGATTTCGACATGAGCAATGCAGGCCAATCCACGCCCGTGCGCGATTTGGTCTCCGGCAAGAT
>Ga0181518_10003472_pt1 | contig 14534 bp, 17 predicted proteins | sample PEATcosm2014_Bin_28_FD_119751 | JGI IMG/M metagenome (GOLD analysis project Ga0181518, IMG submission 119751) | Peatland microbial communities from MTU Mesocosm Facility, Houghton, MI, USA - PEATcosm2014_Bin01_60_metaG | ecosystem: Environmental > Terrestrial > Soil > Wetlands > Peat | place... | reverse complement strand
CGATGGTCTCGCGCCGCACGCGCGGAGCGGGTTCCGCATCGGCAAAGCGTTCCAGAGACGCGCCGGCCAGATAGACCAGGTACGGCGGCACCAGCGGCAGCACGCAGGGCGACAGGAAGCTCAACATGCCCGCGAGCAGCGCCGCGAATATCGAGACGTTCGCCATGGCGCATGCAATGCACCGGGGGCCATGGCGATTGCAAGGCATTCGCGTCATTCCGGGGCCGGCCGAAGGCCGGAGCCCGGAATCCATATCCCCTGCCGCCAGGGGGAATTTCAGTGCTACTTCTGTGAGACCTGTGGTTATGGATTCCGGGCTCGCGCCTACCGGCGCGCCCCGGAATGACGGGAGCTCATGCGCAACCTCATCACCGACGTACCCGGCCTCAAGGTCGGCCACGGCACCGACCTGCGTCTCGGTTCGGGCTCGACCGTGGTCGTTTTCGACGAACCTGCCGCCGCCTCGATCGACGTGCGCGGCGGCGGGCCGGGAACGCGCGAGACGGCGCTGCTCGATCCGGCGCAGACCGTGGAGGGCATCGACGCCATCGTGCTCTCCGGCGGCTCGGCCTTCGGCCTCGATGCCGCGTCCGGCGCGCAGGCTTGGCTGAAGGAGCAAGGCCGCGGCTTTGCGGTGCGCACTGCGCGGGTGCCGATCGTGCCGGCGGCCGTACTGTTCGACCTGCTGGGCGCCGGCGACAAGGATTGGGGCCGGTTCCCGCCCTATCGCGAGCTAGGCTATGCTGCCGCCGCCTCGGCCGCGGCCGATTTCGCTCTCGGCAGCGTCGGCGCCGGCACCGGCGCCACCACGGTCAACTACAAGGGCGGCATCGGCTCCGCCTCGGCCAAAACGCCGGACGGCCATACCGTCGGCGCGCTCGCCGCCGTCAATGCCGTCGGCAGCGTGGTCGTCGATCGCGGCCCGTGGTTCTGGGCGGCGCCGTTCGAAGTGGACAGCGAATTCGGCGGCTGCGGATTTCCCACTACTTTACCATCGGGCGCGCTCGCGCTTCGTACCAAGGGAACCCCGCAGGAGAGCACCACATTGGTCGTCGTCGCGACCGATGCCGCGCTCAACAAGGTGCAGGCGAAACGGCTTGCCGTCATGGCGCAGTCGGGCCTATCGCGGGCGATCTATCCGGTGCACACGCCGCTCGATGGCGACGTGGTATTTGCGGCCTCGACCGGCCGCCGGCCGCTGGGTGAAGCGCAGCTCGGCTTGACCAGCCTCGGCGCGGTCGCCGCTAATGTGGTAGCGCGCGCCATCGCTCGCGGCGTTTTCGCGGCAACGCCGCTGCCTTTGCCCGGCGCGATGCGCAGTTGGCAGGACGAATTCGGCCGCTGAGACAAGCGGATCGGCGCCATCTTTGATGCGGAAACCACGATCCGCATCTTTGATGGGACGGCGCCTCGTTTTCGTTGACTCGCTCTGCGTTTGCGCCTTCACTTGCCGTGGGCAGGGTCGCGGTAGTTGCGGAGGGTCAGATGCGCGTCGTTGTCGTTGTTTTTGCTGCATTATTGACGTTGGGTCTTGCGGCATTTGGTGTCGTGGCCGCCCAGCGCGCGAACGCCCCGGCCGCGGCGACCGCCATGTCTATCCAGGGCATGGCGACGCAGGTCGTGCCGCCGGTTCAGAACGCACGTCCGACGCCGGTGCGCGCGCCGGTCGCCGACATTGCCCCAGTGCAAGCCCCCGATACGGCGAAGCCGACAGTCGCGAGCGACGCCCCTGCTGTAGCTCCGATCATCCTTGCCCAGAACACTCCAGCGCCCGCCCCCGCTCCGGCAGCGGCTCCGCCGAGCGCCACGGTGCCCGCGCCTGCTCCGGTGAAAAGCGCTCCGGCCTGCGACAAGCCGGACGGCATGGGCCTCGCCCGCACCGTCGAGATCGACACCACCGGCGGCCCCGCGTTCGGCACCGAGCATTTCAAGCAGTACGATTTCCTGCGCGACAAGGAAGTGGTGCTGACCTTCGACGACGGCCCGTGGCCGGAGAACACCCCGGCCGTGATCAAGGCGCTCACCGACATGTGCGTCAAAGGCACGTTCTTCGAAATCGGCGAACATGCCACTTGGCGTCCCGACATTTCGAAGATGGTGGCCGCGGCCGGCATGACCATCGGCAGCCACACCTGGTCGCACAAGGATTTGGCCAGGAAGCCCTACACCGATATCGAGCAGGCCAAGCAAGAGATCGAGATGGGCGTGAGCGCCGTGCATATGGCGGTCGACGGCCCGATCGCGCCGTTCTTCCGCTTCCCCGATCTGCAGCAGCCGGCCGATCTGATGACTTATCTCGGCACGCGCAACATCGCGATCTTCTCGACCGACATCGACACTTTCGACTTCAAGATTCGCAAGCCCGAGGATGTGGTCAAATCGGCGATGACCAAGCTCGCCAAGAACGGCAAGGGCATCCTGTTGATGCACGATTTCCAGCACGCCACCGCCGAAGCGTTGCCGGAACTGCTGCGCCAGCTCAAGGCCGGCGGCTACAAGATCGTGCACATGGTGCCGAAGCAACCGGTGACGACGCTGTCGAAATACGACGACATGGTGCGGGCGCAGGACAAGTTCTCCAACGCCAATAACACGCGGCCGCAGACGAGCGTCGTCAAGACGATCGACGAGTAGCCGTCATTCCGGGGCGGCCCAAAGGGCCGAGCCCGGAATCCATAATCACAGGCGTTGCAGAAATAAGCTCTGCGTCTGAGATGCTGGCTTCAACGCCGGTGGTTATGGATTCCGGGCTCGCGCTTCGCGCGCCCCGGAATGACGGCTAATGCAGAAACCGCTCCGCCGCGTAAGGCGCCGGATCGCAGAACGGCGTTGCGCCGGTCATCATCTCGGCAATGAGCCGCCCGGTCGCCGGGCCAAGCGACAGGCCCCAATGGCCGTGGCCGTAGGCGAGCCATAGGCCGCGTTGATTGGGTGCGCGCGAAATCACCGGCCGGGAATCGGCGAAGCACGGCCGCGATCCCATCCACGGCTTTGGCTCGACCGCCGCGCCGAGCGCGAACAATTCGCGCGCTTTCGGCAGCACGCGATCAAATTGGACCGGCGTCGGCTGAGCGTCGCGCGCGGCGAATTCGGCGCCGGTGGTGAGCCGGATGCCCTGCTCCATCGGCGCCAGGCAATAACCGTTATCGGCATCGAGAATCGGGCGGTTCAATCCGGCATTGCCTTGCGGACGAAAATGCCAGTGGTAGCCGCGCTTGACCGCGAGCGGCAGCTTGATGCCGAGCGGGCCGATCAGATCCGGCGTCCACGGCCCGAGCGCGACCACAACGTTGCCGGCATCGAGCGGGCCTGCGGCGGTGTCGACGCGCCAATGGCCATCGGCGCGGTGCAGGCTTCGCGCATCGCCGTTGAATGAAAGCCCGCCGAGGGCGCTGAAACGCGCCGCGTATGCGCGCGTCAACGCCAGCGGATTGCTCACGCTCACCGCGCCGGTCCAATGCACGGCGTGGCGGAACACCGGTTGAAGCGACGGCTCGAGCGCACGCGCCGCTTCACCATCGAGCGGTACATTGGCGATGCCGAAGCGCGCGGCGAGCTCCAGCTCCCGCGCCTGCGCGGCAAACGATCGGTCGCTGCGGTAAAGCTTCAGCCAGCCGGTGTGGCGCAGATATTTTTCGGCGCCGGCTTCCGCGCTCAGCGCCTCGTGCTCGGCAACCGCGCGTGCCATGAGCGGCCGGATGATTTGCGCGGTCTCGATGAGCCGCGCCGGCTGCGACGCAGCGCGGAAGGCCAACAGCCACGGCGCCACTTTTGGCAGAAACGTCAGATGATAATTGGCCTCCGGCGCGCGCTTAAGCGCCACCCGCAGCAGCGCCGAAATGCTCGACGGGAACGCCGCCGGAAAGATCGTGTTGCCTTCGATGATGCCGGTATTGCCGTAAGACGTGCCCTCGCCCGCCCCGCCGCGATCGACCAACGCAACGGCGACGCCGCGCTTGGCGAGATGGACGGCAATCGAGGTGCCGACGATGCCGGCTCCGAGCACAATGGTATCGACGCGCGCCACGAAGACCTCCGCCGCAGGAGGTATAGCGCCGGTAGGGGCAAGTCCAGTCGTGGTCTACTGCCGGAGCAGTCGACAGCTCTAGGCCGTTGCGACGTTCTGCGCCGTCGTCGGATTGATCAGTTGCGCCTGCATCTGGATCAGGCGCTCAAGCAGATTGTTGTTCGCCACGCTGGCTCCACCGGCCAAGCTTGCCGGCGAATTCGAACCGTCCGTCGGCGCGGCCGGGGTCGGCGTGGCGGTCGAGCTGTCGTTTGCGCCGCCCGCATGATGATGGTGATGGTGGCCGGGCTGGCTCTGCTGCGTCTGCGGCGACGAATTTGCGTCGTTCGGGCCGCCGCTGCCGTCGAGCGGCAGCTGCACGGGTTGCAAATTGGAGGCGTTGGCCTGCATGTCGAACAGCGTCTGCAGGGTTTGCGCGCCGAATTGCGGCGATGAGCTGCCCGATGTCGCCGTCGTGCTGGTCGAGGATGACCCCGCACCGCCAGAAGGCGCCGTCGCGGCGGTGCTTTGACCTTGGCCCATTGCCGCCAACAGCGACGCGATCGGATCGGACTGCGCGCTGCTGCTTGCCGAGGAGTCCTGCTGCAGCAGGGCCTGCCACTGAGCAAAGGGATTGTTGGCGTTTGAACCGTTGACGAAAAACGACATGAAACACTCCTGGACGCGTAACGCCAAAGCTAAAGCTCGCCTTGCACGATCGATGCAAAACCGGGGCCGTGGCGCAAACCTGTGAAAAACAACGATTTTTCTTGCAAGCCCGCGACGAAAACAGGCGAGAATTTGCCGCCGCGCGGCGGCTATCGGCAAGTTTTGCCGGCCGGCCGCCGATCGCGTTGCCCGTGCGGACATGGCGTGTTACGCGAACATTGATTTGGAGACTCCAGTGCATCGTCCGCTCATCATCGCGCCGTCGATCCTGGCCGCCGACTTCGCCAAGCTCGGCGACGAGGTGCGCGCGGTCGATGCCGCCGGCGCCGATTGGATCCATGTCGACGTCATGGACGGCCATTTCGTGCCGAACATTTCGATAGGCCCGGACATCGTCAAAGCGATCCGGCCGTACACCAAGAAGCCGCTCGACGTGCATTTGATGATCGCGCCGTGCGATCCTTATCTCGAAGCCTTCGCCAAAGCAGGCTCCGACATCATCACCGTGCATGTCGAAGCTGGCCCGCACATCCATCGCTCGCTGCAAGCCATCCGCGCGCTCGGCAAGAAAGCCGGCGTGACCATGAATCCCGGCACCCACGAGAGTTCGGTCGAGCACGTCATCGATCTCGTCGATCTGATCCTGGTCATGTCGGTCAATCCCGGTTTCGGCGGCCAGAAATTCATTCCCGAAGCGGTAGCCAAAGTGCGCAACCTGCGCGCCATGGTGGCGGGCCGGCCGATCGACATCGAGATCGATGGCGGCATCACGCCGCAAGTCGCGCCCGAAGTGGCGCGCGCCGGCGCCAATGCCTTCGTCGCCGGCTCCGCGGTATTCAAGGACCGCACGCCGGAAAGCTATCGCGCCAATATCGCGGCAATCCGCAATGCGGCGGCGCTGGCGCGCGGGGACGTGGCGTGACCATCGCGCGCTATAGCCGCCCGCAGATGGCGGCGATCTGGTCGCCGCAAACGCGCTTTCGAATCTGGTTCGAGATCGAGGCCCATGCCGCCGATGCCATGGCCGAGCTCGGCATGATCCCGAAGGCGGCGGCGAAGAAGATTTGGAGGAAGGGCAAGGCGGCGCAATTCGATATCGACCGCATCGACGAGATCGAGCGCGAGACCAAGCACGACGTCATTGCCTTTCTCACCCACCTCGCCGAAATCGTCGGCCCCGAGGCGCGCTTCGTGCACCGGGGCATGACGTCGTCCGACGTGCTCGACACCTGCCTCAACGTGCAGCTCGTTCGTGCCGCCGATCTTTTGATCGCCGACGTCGAAGCGCTCAACAAGGCACTCGAGCGGCGCGCCCGCGAATACAAATTCACGCCGACCATCGGCCGCTCCCACGGCATTCACGCCGAGCCGACCACGTTCGGGCTCAAGCTTGCGGTCGCCTATGCGGAGTTTGCCCGCGCCAAAGAGCGCCTGATCGCGGCACGCGCCGAGGTCGCGACCTGCGCCATCTCCGGCGCGGTCGGCACTTTTGCCCAGGTCGATCCAAGGGTCGAAGCCCATGTGGCGCGCAAGATGGGACTCAGGGTCGAGCCGATCTCGACGCAAATCATTCCGCGCGACCGCCATGCCATGTATTTCGCCACGCTGGGCGTCGTCGCCGCTTCGGTCGAGCGGCTGGCGACGGAAATCCGCCACCTGCAGCGCACCGAAGTGCTGGAGGCCGAGGAGTATTTCTCCGCCGGGCAAAAAGGCTCCTCGGCGATGCCGCACAAGCGCAATCCGGTGCTGTCGGAAAATCTCGTCGGCCTCGCCCGCATGGTTCGCGCCTATGTGACGCCGGCGCTGGAAGACGTGACGCTGTGGCACGAGCGCGACATTTCCCATTCCTCGGTCGAGCGCATGATCGGCCCCGACTCCACGGTGACGCTTGATTTCGCCCTCGGCCGGCTCGCCGGTATCATCGACAAGCTCGTCGTCTATCCCGCCAATATGAAAAAGAATCTCGACCTTCTCGGCGGCCTGGTCCATTCCCAGCGCGTGCTGCTGGCGCTGACGCAAAAAGGCGTCGCCCGCGAGGACGCCTATCGCCTGGTGCAGCGCAACGCCATGAAGGTGTGGGAGAGCGGCGGCGAATTCCTCACCTTGCTCAAGGCCGACAAGGACGTCCGCAAGCATTTGAGCGACAAGGAGCTCGCCGCCAATTTCGACATGGATTTTCATTTCTCCCACGTCGACACCATCTTCCGCCGCGTCTTCGGCCGCGCTTGAGAATCAGCGCCGGCTGACACGACGTCGTTACGCTGTCCACGACAGCTTCACCGCCGCAGCGACGCGTATTCGGCGCCGCGGTCGATTGTTTGTTTGCCCGACTCACTCGCCCCGGCGTAACTTCGCTGCAACTTTGCAAGAAGCGAATCACTTTTAGGAGCGAATCATGGGCCGATTGGTACGCAAACCGGTAGTGCCCGACCTCGATCTGCAAATCGCGGGGCTGGAGGGCGTGCTTCAGTCCGATATCGCCGGAATGCAGCTGGCGGCTGCGGTGCCCGGCGACAATTACGTCGAGCGCATGATCAAATATGTTCCGGGCGAAGTGATCGGCTTTTCCATGCTGATCAACGCCATCCTCGATCAGGCGATGAAGGCCGGCGGACCGGGCGCCGCCATGGCCGGCCTGCCGATCGGCGCCATCGCCACCGGCGCCCTCCTGACCGGCTGCATCCTGACCCCGCTGTTCTGCTGGTATGTGCGCGAGGACGGCGACGCCTGGATCGTCAATGCCGCGGTCTCGACCGTCGCATTCCCGTTCTGGGCCTATCTCATGGGGGCGGTCGCCTTCGCCGGCATCCACGACGGCAATTTCGCGGCGATCCTGGTGCTGACCTTCACCGTCATCAGCGGCCTGATCTCGCCGATGGCGAGCCGGCCCAAGCTCGCCGCCCGGCAGGAGGCCGCACCGCCCAAGGAAGGGCCGCGGCTGGTCGAGGCTTTCGCTTAGGCGCGGTTAACGGTCCCAACCGCGGGGCGATTGCGGACGGCCAAGACCTCGTGGCATGTATCGCGCCATGGCGCGGCGGGAAAAAATCTTGATGCTCGATTCAGGGCTGGGCGGCCTCACTGTGTTTTGTGAGGTCGCGGCGGCGCGGCCGCAGGCTGATTACGTTTATGTTGCAGACGATGCGGCCTTTCCCTATGGCGCGATCGAGGAGCATGTGCTGGTCGCCCGTGTCGTCGCGCTGATGGGCGAATTGATCGAGGCCCATCGCCCCGATCTGATCGTCATACCCTGCAACACCGCCTCGACCATCGTGCTGCCCGACCTGCGCAAGAACTATGCGGTGCCGTTCGTCGGCACCGTGCCGGCAATCAAGCCGGCTTGTGCGGCCTCTGTCACGCGGCGCGTCTCCGTGTTCGGCACCGAGGCGACGGTTAAGCGCGAATATACTCGCGCGCTGATCCGCGATTACGCCGGCGACTGCAAGGTGACGCTGGTCGGTTCGAAGAATCTTGCGGGCTACGCCGAAGCGGAGCTGGCCGGCGCTCCCGGCAGCGACGCCGCGTTGCGTGAAGAAATCGCGCCCTGCTTTGTTGATGACGGCAAGCGCACCGATACGGTCGTGCTGGCCTGCACCCATTATCCGTTGCTGCTCGATCGCTTGCAGCAACTGGCGCCTTGGCCGGTGAATTTCATCGATCCGGCGCCGGCCATCGCGCGCCGCGTCGTCGATCTGCTCGGTCCCGCCCCAGCGTCGGCCGGGCGCGGCACCGCGCAGGCCATTTTCACGTCGGGCCGGGCGCCTGCGGCCGCGCTTGATCGTTTCGGCATTCGCACCGCCGAACTAACAAAGCCTGCCTAATCGCCGGTCAGCCCCTGCATCGAATTTCGGCTCGATCCCGCTTGTCGCACCGACCCGTCGCCGGTACGCTTTGCGCCGCCGGGAATGCGGATTGGGAGACAGACCATGACCGTTGCCGTGCCAACCGTGCGCGCCACCTGGTATTTGAACCGCTGGAATCAGCTCATCCTCGGCGTCATCGCCATGATGGCGATCTCCAGCCCACAATACGTGTGGACGCTGTTCACCGGCCCGCTCAACCAAAAACTCGGCACCACGCTGGCTGAGCTGCAGTGGACGGTCTCGCTGTTGATCATCTTGCAAACTTGGTTCTCGCCGTTCCAGGCCTATCTGGTAGACCGCTTCGGGCCGCGCCTGCTGATCTCGGTCGGTGCGTTGTTGTCCGGCGCCAGCTGGGTGTTGTCCGCTTCGGTCGACAATATCTGGGCGCTCTATTTCACCTATGGCGTGCTCGGCGGGTTTGGCACCGGCATCATCTATGTCGGCATCATCGGGTTGATGGTGCGCTGGTTCCCCGACCATCGCGGCCTCGCCACCGGCCTCGCCGCGGCGGGCTATGGCTTCGGCGCCATCTTCACCAGTTTCCCGATCGACAGCATGATCAAAAGCTCCGGCTATGCCCACACGCTCATCGTGTGGGGGATCATCCAGGGCGTCATCGGCATCCTGGCGGCGCAATGGCTGCGCACGCCGCCCGAGAACTATCAGGCGCCGGCCGCCGCATCGCCGAGCGCCATCGCCGCCCAGCAGACCCGCCGCAGCTATGCGCCGCGCGAGATGCTGCGAAGCCCGATCTTTTATCTGTTGTTCGTGATGATGAGCATGATGTCGACCTCCGGACTGATGGTCGTGTTCAATGTCGGACCCTTCGCCAAGGATTTTGGCGTCGCCAACACCCTGGTCCTAGGGATGGCGGCGCTGCCGTTGTCGCTCACGCTGTCACGCTTCACCAACGGCCTGACCCGGCCGTTCTTTGGTTGGGTCTCCGACCATATCGGCCGCGAGAACACCATGGCGCTCGCCTTCTCGCTCGAATGCGTTGCCATCCTGATCCTGTTCGCCTTCATCGACCAGCCGGCGCTGTTCGTCGTGCTCACCGGGCTGGTGTTCTTCGGCTGGGGCGAAATCTTCTCGCTGTTTCCCTCCACGCTCACCGACACGTTCGGGCCGAAATACGCGGCGACCAATTATGGCTTCCTCTATATCGCCCAAGGCGTCGGCTCGATCCTCGCCGGACCCGCGGCAGCGTTCCTCAAGCAGACCACGGGGAGTTGGACCTTGGTGTTCATCGTCGTCGCCGTCCTCGACGCACTGACGGCGCTGCTTGCGATCGCGGTATTGCGCCCCATGCGCCGCAAGCATTTGGCGCAAGGCTAGCGCCCTGCCGGTATTTAGGGGTCCTGCGAAAGCCAGAAAGCGGCCTTGATCAATCCAAAGAGTAATGGCGCCCTTGCCCGGTTTGACACCGCACGGCTTTCCCCCTAGAAACCAGCCACTTCGCGGGCCCTAGCGGCCCGCGCGGTGTTTCGCACCCGCGGTTTGCGCCGGAATCGGCGGCAAAACCTGTCGGTTCCGACCCCAACGGGCGGAACAGGAGGAGGGCGCGATCCTCAACATACGGCATGATCCCGAAAAGTGGTCTTCCGGTTTTCGGACAAGATCATGCCGCAACAAAATTTTGAATGAGGACGCGAATGACCAAGCGCCACCAGGCGAAGTACAAGATCGACCGCCGTATGGGCCAGAACATCTGGGGCCGGCCAAAGTCACCGATCAACAAACGCGAATACGGCCCCGGCCAGCACGGCCAGCGCCGCAAGGGCAAGCTGTCCGACTACGGCGTGCAATTGCGCGCCAAGCAGAAGCTCAAGGGCTATTACGCCAACATGTCGGAGCGGCATTTCCACGGCATCTATGACGAGGCGCGCCGCCTGAAGGGCGATACCGGCGCCCACATGATCGCGCTGCTCGAGCGCCGGCTCGACACCGTGATCTACCGCGCCAAATTCGTACCGACCGTGTTTGCCGCGCGGCAATTCGTCAGCCACGGCCACATCACCGTGAACGGCAAGCGCGTCACGGTGGCGAGCTACCGGGTCAAGGTCGGCGATCTGGTCGAGGTCAAGGAGAAGTCGCGGCAGCTGGCGCTGGTGCTCGAAGCCACTGCGCTGGGCGAGCGCGACGTGCCCGACTATATCGACGTCGATCACTCCAAAATGTCGGCCAAGATGTCGCGGGTGCCGGGGCTCGGCGACGTGCCCTATCCGGTGCAGATGGAACCGCACCTGGTGGTCGAATATTACTCGCGCTGACCGGCGCGCCATACGCGAGCGCCCTCATGGCGACCGCGAAGGATTTCCGCCGCATTGCGCTGTCGCTCGACGGCACGACTGAAGCGCCGCACTTCGATCGCACGGCGTTTAGGGTGCGCCGCATCTACGCGACGCTGGCGGCCGACGGCAAATCCGCGAACTTGATGCTGACGCCCGACGAGCAGGCGCTCAAATGCGAGGTCGCGGCTGACGCATTTTCGCCGATACCGAACGCCTGGGGTGCCCGCGGCGCCACGACTGCGAAGCTCTCGGTGCTCTCGGCGGCGGAATTGCGCGACGCGCTGACAACCGCGTGGCGGCACGCGCTGGCCAAAAAGCCAAGCCGTTAGAGCCTGTGACGGCGGCGTGCCGCCGCGCGCCGGTTTCGCCTGAGACCAGCCACTTATCCCCAGCCGGCGGACTTTGAACGCACTGCGGTAAGTCTTGTCAAAATGCTGGGAAAAACGGCGAAGCGGCGGCACGCTCGCGGCCAATGCCACCGGCTGCCTTGTCGAATCCGCCCATTCCTCATACGCTGATGCAGCAAATTGTCGCACACGGCAGTTTGTAAGCATAGCGTTCGGGTTGGGGCTTCTTCAACAAACAAACCGGGAGAACGCGCATGGATGCGTTGGGAAGAATTAAGGGCTGGATCGGCTCGCTGACGGAAATCGGGCTGATGCTGTTGGCGCTGGCAATCGTCGCCGCTTTATTGGTCGGGGCAAACCTGCCGTTCTTCGGCAATGTCACGGCCAACATCATGGCGCTCGTCAAATCGCTCGGTGATGCCGGCTTGGTGGGTCTGATCACGCTGGGCATCATCATGTGGCTGTTCGCGGGACGGAAGACGGCCTGAGCCGTTACCTCTGACCGGCACAACCATCACGCATGATCAAAACAGCGTTGGGTGGGGAGCGAACTCCACCCAATGCTAGCGCATGATCCCGAAAAAGGCCCGCCCCTGACTTGATCCGGGTGGATAACGGTTTTCGGATGAGATCGTGCGCCCGCCAAACCGGGCTGCGTGTGATGCTCGACTACCTGCAAAAGGCCAAGCAGTACCTTTGGGCCTTCGTTGAAATCGGATTTTTGACGGTTCTGTCCGTCATCCTGATTTATTTGATCCTCGGCCCGGATTCGTCCGGCGTGTTTGTCTCCGGCGTCGCAGACAATGTCTTGAAGTTTGCTGCCGCGCTGCCGGCGCAAAGCCTGGTTGGATTGGCGATCGTGCTGGCGCTGGTGATTCTGCTCAGCAACCGCTTGCGCTAGTTCGCGAGCAGGACGGCTCGCGCGGGATTAGGCCTGCGCCGATTCCTTGACCGGAACGCCCTTGTCCTTGAGCAGCGACTGCAGTTCGCCGGCCTGGAACATTTCGCGCACGATGTCACAGCCGCCGACGAACTCGCCCTTGACGTAAAGCTGCGGGATGGTCGGCCAGTTCGAGTAGTTCTTGATGCCGCCGCGCAAGTCGTCGTTTTCCAGGACGTTGAGGCCCTTATAGGGCACGCCCAGGTAATCCAGGATCTGTACGACCTGGCCGGAGAAGCCACACATGGGGAACTGTGGTGTGCCCTTCATGAACAGCACGACGTCGTTGCCCTTCAGCTCATTGTCGATGAATTGCTCGATTGACATCGCGGTCATCCTTCCTGACGCCGCCGGCTGCCCCAGCCGCGCGACTCTCACCCTTTCAAGGCCTCGATATATGTAGCGCAAATGCGTAGCGCAAAACAGTGCAAAGCCCATGCTGGGATTTTATGCCTGGTTGGTCCAATCTCATCGGCAAACCCTGCCGGCCAAACCATTGCCAGTAATTAATGCCGCCGGCCCGTCGCCTTGGAGCATGGCTTTCCAAGCGGGCGTGGCCGCGCAGCACGGCCGCCGGAAACGACTTGTTCAGCGTTCCGGAATTCCGGTCTGCAACGCCAGCGCATGCAGCTTGCCGCCCATTTCGGCCTTGAGCGCCTCATAGACGATCTGGTGCTGCTGGACTCTGGATTTGCCGCGAAACGATTCGGCGATCACGGTGGCGGCATAGTGGTCGCCGTCGCCGGCGAGATCGCGGATCGTCACCTCGGCGTCCGGAATGCGCGCCCGGATCAGGCGTTCGATATCGTTCGCAGCCATTGCCATGATGCGTCTCCTCGCGGGGCCACGCTTTGCCGGCGAAGCGCCCGAGGGATTAGCAGATCGGCGCCGCACGGCAAAGCTTGGGCGGCCGTTCCTCCCCTGGACGCCGCGCAGGCCGCGATGCATGTTTCGCCGCAAAACATGCCGGCGATCACGCCCCAGTGAGGCCGTTCGATGTTGAAGTCTTTGGCGGTTGCCGGCTTGCTGCTGGCGCTGTTGCCGAACCAGGTTTTCGCCCAGCAGCCGACACAAGCCCAACGCGACGCCATTCGCGCCGCTTGCCGCGCGGATTTCATGGCGAATTGTTCCGGTGTCCAGCCCGGCGGCAAGGAGGCATTCGAATGCCTTCTTCGCAACGACGCCAAGCTGTCGCCATCTTGCCAGGCTAAACGCCGCGGCGCCGAAGCCGGCCGAGCCTGCGGCCGCCGCCGCGCCAGCCACCGCGGCTCCGGCCAATTCTGAGACCGCGCCACCGGCCACCAAAGTTGAACGCGCGCCGGCCGGGATTCAGGTCGCGCCGGCCGAAGCCCAGAACGACGGCCTCAAGACCGTGCAGCAGGCCTGCACGCTCAACGACTTGGTGTCGCACTGTTCCTGGATTGCGCCGAACAATCCCGAAATTCTGCTGTGCCTAAAAGCCAATGCGGCCGATCTTTCACCCAATTGCCAAGCTGCGGTGCAATCGCTTCCGGCCTCGCCGCCGCCCGCCGCCGCGGCACCGCCGGCGGAACCGGCGCGGCAGGCGACGCCGGCCAAAAAACCGATCGAGCCAAAGCCGAGCGAGGCGGCGCGCGCCAGTGCTCCCCCTGCCCCGGCCGCACCAGCCGCCGCGCCGGCGGCGCCAACGGCGCAGCAGAAGGCCGCCATCCGCGCGTCGTGCCGGTCCGATTTCATGTCCCATTGCTCGGGCGTGCAGCCCGGCGGCGCCGAAGCGTTGCAATGTCTCAAGCGCAACGAGGCGCAGCTCTCGGGGGCGTGCCGCAGCGCCGTGGCCACGATCGGCGGCGGCGGCGGCACTGGCGCGGCGGCCCCGTCGGGAGCGCCGGCGGCGGCGGCACCCGCGGTCGCGCCAATCGGGCCGATGCCCATGCTGCGCCCGCGCGAGGCGCTGGCGATCGTGCAAATTTGCGGCGTTGAAGTGCGCTCGCTCTGTGCCGGCGTTCCGTTCGGCGGCGGCCGTATCATCAGTTGCCTGGCGGAAAACGCGTCGAGCCTGTCGCCGAACTGTTACGGCGCGCTGAGCGCCGCGGCGGGCCGTTAAAGAACTAGGTCGCCAGACCCGCCATATAGGCTGGCAGCCAGCTCTCGAACGACTCTTTGAGCTGCGCAACGGCAATCGGGCGTTCGCCGGCAATCGCCAAAGCCTTGCCGCCGGTCGCACCAAGTCGCGTCAACGGTACGCCCGCTGCGTTGGCGCGCTCAGCGATGAGATCGGCGTTCTTGGCGGTGAGAACGTAGCGGCCCTGGTCCTCGCCGAACCAGAACGCGTGGGCGGCAAGCGCCGAAGGACCTTCGAGCACGGCACCGATCCCGGACGCCATCGCCATTTCGGCGAGCGCGACCAGAAGGCCACCGTCGGAAACGTCGTGCGCCGCGGTG
>Ga0181518_10003471_pt1 | contig 14534 bp, 14 predicted proteins | sample PEATcosm2014_Bin_28_FD_119751 | JGI IMG/M metagenome (GOLD analysis project Ga0181518, IMG submission 119751) | Peatland microbial communities from MTU Mesocosm Facility, Houghton, MI, USA - PEATcosm2014_Bin01_60_metaG | ecosystem: Environmental > Terrestrial > Soil > Wetlands > Peat | place... | reverse complement strand
GACCACAGCGGGCTGACCGACATCGTTTGGTGAGACGTCCGTTTGGCTTGTTGGACCCGCAGGCCCGCGACACAGAACCACCAGATCCCGCGGACGACGAGCAGACCGGCTGACGAGCCCGGTCAGCCGCCGGGCCTCCTGTATCGCTTCGTGCGGGATGGTGGCTGAGCGTCGGCGCCTCGGGCCGGCTGGCACGACCACCACGCAGGTCCGGGTTAATTCAGGTAGCCGTGGGCTTATCGGGCGTCTTGGTCGGGGTCTGTGGTGGCTTGCGCCAGGTCGCGAGCGGCGAGGTCCGTGCCGGCCGGTCAGGCGGTATCGAAGCATCCGTTGAACGCGAACAGTGGGTTGATCACGTTCTGTTGGTTTACGGCGCGCATCGTCTGCTCGCCGACGAATGTCGGCGGCGCTTCGGCCTGGTAGCAGCCGTTGGCGGTAACGCTGACGTCATAGGTGACCGACGCCTCGCGGTAGGGTGTCGATCCGGGGGTGAGCGAGTACACGTCGAGGTGGCAGAGCCAGTCATCGCTTGGGCCGCGGGTCAGCCCTCCGTGTCGCGTGCAGGTCGGCAGGATGTTGAGCGCGGCTCCGGCCGGGACCTGATGTCCGAGCAGGCGCTGCTGGAGGATCGTGAGGTTGTCGAAGGTCGACGCGATCGACCGGTCCAGACGCGCGGCCGTCACCCCGGGCGGCCCCAGGCTCGAGGCGACGACCAGCACGGCGATCACGGCCGCGACCGTCGCCACGGCGCGCGTCGGCGCGAGCCAGCCGAGTTTGGGGCTCGGCTGCGTCCCCGCGAACGTCCGGTCACTGAACGTGACCCAGGCCAAGGCGAGGCAGAAGAAGATCCACGCTGCGCTGACGACGGCCCCGCGAACGAGCGGCCCGTAATAGGGCTGGGCGGTGAGCAACCCGTGCCAGGCCTCAAACGCGGACGCGACGAGCGCGGTTTGCACAAAGATGCCGGTGCCGACCAGCAGCAGCAACTGTATCGTCAGCCCAACGACCCCGGGACCGAGCACGCCGGCGATGCCGTTGCGCGTTCGAACCGAGAACAGGATCGCCATCGACGTGAACGCCAGCGTCGGCAGCAGGCAGAACGCCCAGCTCACGAGCACCAGCCCGAGACACGCCCACGGTGAGAGCAACGTGCCGTCGAGGCTGACCAACGACTGGTCGCCGGTGAGCAGCAGTCCAGCGGCCAGGCTCGAGACGGCCAGCAGCAAGACCATCGCCGCCGACACACTCCCCGCCGCGAGCGCCTTACCGATGAAGATCGACTGGCGACTGCAGGAGCGCGTGAGCACCGTCTTCCACGTGTCGTAGCGATCCTCGGCGGAGAAGATGTCGCCGGCCAGCACGCCGGCCAGGATCGGCAAGCCGTAGCTGCCGGCGAAGCTGAGAACAACGAGTGACAGCGCGAACCCGGAGGTGTGCACCCAGCGGCCGAACAGCGTGTCTGACGGGACCGAGGATTGGAGGGCCAGAATGAGGGCGAAGCCAAACGGACCGAGGCAGCAGGCGATCGCCGCGGCTCGCGTCGAGATCTGATTGGCGAGCTTTCGCAGCTCGATCCGATACACGCTGCCTGCGCCGAGCTCGCCGCCGGCGCGGTCGGAGCGCGTGACTGCCCCGCCCGCGCGAGTGATCTCCGGGCCGGCCGACGCTGCGACCGTCAGCGGCGGACGGTCCTCGGGCCCGAGCGGGGCCGCGGCCGGCAGCCCGGCGGGGCCCTCGGTCAGGGCGAAGAACATCGCCTCCAGGCGGGTCATCGCGAGGTCCAGGCGACGGACCCCGACCCCGGCTCGGCCCAGCGCGCACATGTACTCATCGAGGTCGTGCTCGGCCGCGGCCACTGTGAGCCCGTCCGAGTCACGCGCGGCTGCCTTCACTCCGGGGTGATTGCGGGCGATCGCCAGCGCCCGGCGATCGTCGCTGGTTTCGAGGATATGCGCCGGCTCGGGGGCGGCGGCAAGCAGGCTCGGGGCGGAACCATCCCACACGACGGTCCCGGCTCGAAGCACGGTGTAGCTGTGACAGATGTCCTCGACCGTCGCGATGTCGTGGCTGCTCAGCAGCACCGCGACGCCGTCGTCGGCCGCGCGTCGCAACAGGGCGCGCATCTCCCGCGCGCCGGCCGGGTCAAGTCCGCTGGTCGGCTCGTCGAGCAGCAGCAGCTCTGGCGCGCGCATCAGCGCGGCTGCGATGCCGAGTCGCTGGCGCATCCCTGACGAGTACCCACCGGCGCGTTCGGCGCTGTGCGCGGACAGGTTGACCAGGTCGAGGAGCTCATCGATGCGAGCGCGCGCGCGGTCGCCGTCAAGGCCGGCCAGAATCTCGAGGTTGGCCCGGCCCGACAGGTAGGGATAGAAGGTCGGCGACTCGACGAACCCCGCCACGCCGGGCAGCACCGCGGAGTGGTGCTCATACAGCCGCTGGCCAAGCACCTCGACCATGCCCGCGTCGGGGCGAACAAGCCCGAACAGGATCCGCAGCACAGTCGTCTTGCCAGCGCCGTTGGGACCGAGCAGCCCGCGCAGCTCGCCGCGTTCGAGGCAAAGATCGACTCCGTCAACGGCCGCAACGCCATCCCAGTGCTTACGCAAGCCCTTGGCGGACACGACCGACATCAGGCGCACGACCATAAACCAAGCCGGTCACGAGATTCCCCATCCGCGCCCGGGTTTCTGAGATGATCGGCCCAGCGCGACGGCCGCGCTTGAGCTCTATCCCGACCGAGGGAGTGGATGGTGCGTCAGCGAATCAGGCTTGTGGTGGCGGGAACCGTTGCCGTGCTCGCGCTCGCCGCGGCGGTCGTCGGCCCGGCGCTCGGAACCGGCGCCAGCGCCCGCGCCACGCCGGCCGACCCGGGCACGGGGATCGAGAAGATCCAGCACGTCGTCGTGATCATGCAGGAGAACCGCTCCTTTGACCAGTACTTCGGCACCTATCCCGGACTGCCCGTGGGGGTCGGGGTCTCGCTCAGCACCTGCGTCTCGCAGCCGACCAAAAAGGACCCCTCCTTCTGCCAGACGCCCTACCACTCGGCCGACGACGAGAACAACGGCGGTCCGCACGCCAACAGCTCATTCGTCGCCGATCTCGACGGCGGCAAGCTCGACGGGTTCTACGGATCGGTGGCCGACACGCCGCTGTGCAAGACCGCGGATTCGACGGGCTGCCGCAACCCAGGGATCATCGACGTGATGAGCTATCACGACGCCAGCGACATCCCCAACTACTGGGCCTACGCGCAGCATTTCGTGCTCCAATCCGACATGCACGAGCCCGTTTCCTCCTGGAGCCTCACCGACCACCTGTTCATGGTCTCCGGCTGGTCGGCGATCTGCACAGGCCACGACAAGCCGCTCACCTGCACGAGCGCGATCGGCCCCGGCCCCGGGCAGACCCAGCCGGCACTCCCGCCCGACTTTCACCCCGCCAAGGGCCGTCCGCTTCCCGATTACTCGTGGACCGACCTCACCTGGCTGCTTGACCATCACACCCCGAACCCGATCACCTGGGCCTACTACGTGGCTCCCGGCACCGAGCCCGATTGCGACGACGGCGCGATGGTCTGCAAGCAGCCCAAGAACGGCTTGAACCCCGGCACGCCCGGGATCTGGAACCCGCTGCCGTACTTCGACACCGTCCGCCTCGACGACCAGCTCGGCAACATCCAGCCGACCGGCGACTTCTTCAAGACGATCACCAACCCCACCTGCACGCTTCCCAACGTCTCGTGGTTCACGCCCAACAATGCGATCTCCGAGCATCCGCCCGCGCTGATCTCAAACGGGGTCGCCTATGTCACCAATGTCATCAACCACATCATGAAAAGCCCCTGTTGGGACAGCACCGCGATCTTCCTCACCTGGGACGACTGGGGAGGCTTCTACGACAACCAGTCCCCGCCGGTCGTCGACCAAAACGGGTACGGCTTCCGCGTCCCCGCGCTGGTGATCAGCCCGTACGCCAAGGCGGGATACGTCGACAACCAGACGCTCAGCCACGATGCCTACCTGAAGTTCATCGAGGACGACTTCCTCGGCGGCGAGCGGATCTGCGTGCTCCCCGGAACCGACGGCACCAGCGCCACCAGCAACGTCGGCTGCACCGGGGACGACGGGCGGGCTGATAACCGGCCCACCGTGCGCGAAAACGTGTCGGTGCTCGGCGATCTGAGCAACGACTTCGACTTCAGTCAGACACCCCTACCCCCGCTGATCCTCCCCCGCTACCCGACGACCGACCTCATCGCCCCGCCCACCGCGACGATCACATCGCCGGGCAGCGACATAACCTTCAAGCAGGGCCAGACGGTGCCCACCAGCTTCTCCTGCGCCGACACCACCAAGCTCCCAGGCGCAGACGGCACCGCACCCGGCATCAAGACATGCACCGACAGCAACGGCGCCACCAGCGGGCACGGCACGCTCAAAACGAGCAAGCTGGGCTTGTTCACCTACGTCGTGCGCGCGCTCAGCAAGGACGGCTCGACCGCGACCGCGCAGATCAGATACCGCATCGGGCCATCGCTACCGTTCCCGCACCCCCAGCCGGGTTGCAGCGGAGGCTTCCCATCCAACTGCTTCTAGGACGCCAACACACGCTGTGGTGGGCCCCATGACCCCGAACGTTGCCGCAGCGACGCTCCGCCTAACCGCTATGACCGGATCAGGCGGCGGCCTCGGTTCGCCGGGGCACGAGGGTCGCCTCGTCCCCGGCGCGGGCTCTTCGGCGCACCTGGACTTTCACCGACGCAACCCGCTCGTGTCCGGCGAACAGCTCAGCGCCGTGAGCGACTGCGAGGGCATCCGTGCCAGCGATCGAATCCCTTATCTTCGTGACCCTCGCGTTCTGGCCGCCGGCCAGAGCCAACACGCGCGCAGGCAAGAATCTGGCAGCTGGTCCGAGCCGAGCGTCATGCGGCGGCCGTCGATGCTGGCACCGCCCACTGACTGTTGCGCCGGGTCGATCCGTTACCGCACCTCCGAGCAAGGTCAACCGCTGGCTCGGCAGCACACGCGAACTGCTTGCGCCTTCGGCCCCATAGCCGCCAAGCAGCAGCCGCGCGACCCCTCGGCACAGCGCGCATGGCCCCAGCGAGCTCGCTCACGCGAGCGATCTCGCCGGCCGCTGGTTTCCTTGACCGATGGGTGAGCCCGTCCGCTGATCCTCGGTCACATGGTCACCGACATGGATCGCTCACGTCTCTCCAGGCCGCCAACTTGGCCGATGCACGAGCACAACAAGCGTAAGCAGGCCGGAGCGCCACAACTCCTCCTTCAGCGTTCGTGACGCACCGTCCGCTGATCCTTAGGAAATGAGACGCGTTCGGCGCCGCCACTCGGACACCCTCTGAGGACGCTCGGATGCGTCCGCAGGTCAGTCCGGGCCCGGAGCACCACGACGGCGCCCGGCGGCCCGATTCGACTTGTTCATCGATCTCGTCCGTCCATTGGCTGCGTGCGAGTCTGTTTTCGGTGCGACTCAGCCGCCGGCCTGTTTGAGCGTCAGCGCAGTGCAGGCTCTTGCGGCGGCTGTGAAGGCGGGGCTGTTGGTATCGAGCGACTCGAGGGCCTGGTAGTAGTCGGAGGGGTCGCTTGCCGCGGTGCTCGGGTCGGGGAAGTTGATCGCGTGCGAGCGCATGCACGCGGCGAACGCGACCGCTTCTTGGAGGCGCTGCGCTCGCTGTGCCGGCGTGAGGTTGGTCGCGTTCGGAAACGCCTGACGGATTTCGGTGGCGCAGGCTGTCTCGGCCACTTGGATCTTGACCCGGGGATAGCCGGCGAGGATGCGGAGCATGTTGAGCACCGATCCCCGGCCGATTCCCGGGTCGGGGATGTTGATGCCCTGGGCGCGCATGCACACCGCGGCGGCGACCCGGGCCCTGATGAGCTTCGCTGCGTTCTGGGGCGTCGTGGCTCCGGCCGCGGCGGTGCTTGCCGTCGACGACGAGCTGTGCGTGCTCGAGCCGCATGCGGCCACGGCGACGCACAGGACGCAGGCGACTCCCAGCCTGGTCAGCGATCTCATCCCCGCGGTCGGTATGGGCGTGTCGTGATCGGGCTTCATCAGTCCGAGAGCCGAGAGGGGGAGTGCTGGAGGGGGAGTGCTGGCTGCGCTGACCGGCGTTCCGGGGCGCGGGGAGTGGGTTTGAAAGTCGTCAGGGTGGTGGTGTCGGGGACGAGCGTCTGCTGCTGTGGTCGTTGGGGCGTGCCGCGCGGCGAGCTTGGGCAACGGGCAGGCTGCGACTTGGGGGGGTTTGAAGCTGCGAAAAGGGCATTTTCCGCCCGGCGGCGCAACGTCTCCAAGCGGCCGGCTTGAGAGCCCGCGCACGTTTCTCGAGCGTGAGCAACCGTCCTTTCGTCGTCGGTCAGATCTTGCCACAGCCCCGAGCCTCGAGGTACGCGGCGTGGGCCGGGCCCGTTCAGGTGAAGAGCGTGTTGATCGAAGGCTTCTAGGCGATCCAGGGCGGCGTGCCGCGCGGCGCGTCCTCGCCGGGCACCTGCGCCACCGCGCGACCGTGACCGCAGACCAGTACACGCACGTTGGTTGTGGCGCAGAGCTGGCGCTCGGCGCCTGCCGGGAGCACGACCGTGTCGCCGGCGTCCAGGTTCTCGCTCTGGCCGGCCATCTCGACCGCGAGCTCGCCTTCGAGAACGGTCCAGATCTGCTCGCTGTCAAACACGTGCCTGGGTCCGCGTGCGCCGGGGGCCATCTCGACCTGCCACATCGACAAACCAGCCGTGGAGCCCTGCGTCGGCGATGCCAGCGTCGTCATCGTCGCGTTGGGGGTCTCCGTGCGCCGATTCTCGCCGGCGCGAACAACGATGATCATCTCCACACTCCCTCTTATCTCCATATGGACAACCGGGTTGACGATATCGTACACCAGGTTGTCGTTTTTTGCCGGATCAGAGACGATGTCCGGCGATGACTGTCGACCGGTTTGGCTTTGAGCTGCCGCTTTTGCTTGCGGGAGCGTTCCGTTCGCTGGTCGAGGCGCTTCACGTCCAGTTGGCCGCGCATGGCCATCCCGACGCTCGGCCGCTTCACGGCTTTGCTCTGCAGGCGATCGGCGCTGACGGCGTGACGGTGTCCGAGCTTGGCCGTCGCCTCGGCGTCAGCAAGCAGGCCGCGGCCAAGACCGCTGCAAGCCTGGAGAAGCTGGGGTACATCGTCCGCGAGCAGCACGCGACCGATGCCCGCGCCGTCCAGCTGCGTCGCAGCCCGCGCGGTGAGGAGCTGCTGTCGGCGAGCGCCGAGATCTTCGCGCGGCTCCGTGCCGGCTGGGTGCGTGAACTGGGCATCGAGCGCATCCGGGCGCTTGAGGACGACCTCGAACGGATCGCGAACGCCGGCGCGGCCAAGCTCGCAGACTTTCCCGGTTGGCTGCGCTGAGCGCCCCGGCTCCCGGGGGCGAGATCATTGGTCCGACGCCTTGCGCCGGAGACGTGGGGCTGGCTCGCGGTCTCGTCGTCGCCTCGTGATGAGAAGACTGGTCGGTCGGGGTTGTGTGCGAGCAGCGCCCGGTCAGGCGGTCGCGTCGCGGCCAGCGGGTCCCGACGTGCCGGGCGACGCTGACCCAGTACGACTCGGAGCTGAGCCGCAGCAACGGCAGTGCGCCATCGAGGAAGGCTGGCTACCCTGCGGAGATCCGCCGGGGCCCCGTCCCGCCTGGCCCGCCCGCGCCGTGGCCTGACTGATGCGCGCGTCCGGGCGATTGAGCGAAAAGAGCATCACGTGCACATCGATCCGTACATCGTCCTGGGAAGCGCGATCGTAGGGCTGCTGGTCGGGATGACCGGCGCCGGCGGCGGCGCGCTGATGACGCCGATGCTGATCCTGCTGTTCTCAGTCAAACCCTCGACGGCGATCTCCTCGGATCTGGTGGCGGCGGTCGTGATGCGTCCGTTCGGCGCCGCTGTCCACCTTAGAGCCGGAACGGTCAACCTCAAGCTGGTGCGTTGGATGGTCATCGGCTCGGTGCCGGCCGCGTTTCTGGGTGCCTACCTGCTGCACCTGATGGGCGACGCCAAGTCGGCGGAGAACCAGATCGAGACCTACCTCGGAGCGGCGCTGCTGATCGGCGCCGGCGCGATGGTGCTGCGGTTCGTGATCGACCGCCGCCGCGGCGGCGCGCGCGATGCGCTCGTCAGCCGGGTGACTCCGCGGCCGGCGCTGACGCTGGCGATCGGCATCGTCGGGGGCCTGATCGTCGGGATGACCTCGGTCGGTTCGGGCTCGCTGATGATCGTCGCGATGCTGTTCGTCTACCCGCGACTTGGAGCCAGTCAGCTGGTCGGCACCGATCTCACCCAGGCGGTGCCGCTGACGCTCGCCGCCGCGCTGGGCGCGCTCGCCTTCGGCCACGTCGAGTTCTCGGTCACCGGTTCGCTGATCCTCGGCAGCGTGCCGGCGGTCCTGATCGGGTCGCTGCTGTCCTCCAGCGCGCCTGACCGCTACATCCGCCCGGTGATCGCGTTCGTCATCTTCGCCTCCGGGCTCAAGTACGTGGGTGTGGCCACCACCGCGCTGGGGTGGATCCTGTGCGCGACGCTGCTCGCGGCCGCTGTCGTCTGGCTGTGGCTCGCCAGGCCGTGGACGAAGCCGGGCTCGACCGGTCCCGCCGGTGAACCCGACGCGCTCCTGGCGCTGAGCGAGGATGCGATCCTAAATGCGGCCGAGGGGATCGACCAGGCGAGCCCGCTATGACCGCATGCAGCGCTTCTCACCCCGGCAGGTCGGTGAGCCAGCGCCAGAACGCCGACGTCTGAGACGGCATGGACCGGGGCCGGCGAGCCTCGCGGACCGCTTTGAGCTCGCGGGTGAGGTCCAGGTCGCGGATCGGAACGACCTGAAGGGTGCCCGCCTGCAGTTCGGCGGTGACGGCGAGGCGCGACATGATCGCAAAGCCGTCGGCCGTCAGCGCGCGCTTGAGACTCTGCGAGCTGGCGACCTCGAGCGCCGGACTGAGCTTGATCCCGGCGCCCGCGAGCGCCGCGGCGGCGACCGCGCGGGTCCCGGAGCCGGCTTCACGCGCCAGGTAGGCCTCGGAGGCGAGCTCGGCGGCGGGCAGGCTGCGACGGCGCGCCCACCGGTGCCCCCGGGCCACGACGGCGACCAGTTCGTCGCGGTGCACGGTGATCGCGTCGAACCCCTGCAGCGGATCGAGGCCTTCGACAAACCCGATCTCGGCGCTGCGGTTACGCACGGCGGCGAGCACCGCGGGCGAGTTGACGATGTCGATCTGCGCGCGGGCGTCGGGGTGGCGCCGGCGCGCCGCTCGAGTGATTGCAGTCGCTTGCTCACCGCCGAGGCAGTGAGGCCCAGTGCATCGGCGGCGCCGTGCACGCTCCCGGCCTCCATCGCCACGACGAACGCGACCAGATCGGCTGAGGAGAGCGGGTCGGCGGCGGGCGCGGGCACGACGCATAGTTTCCAGAATGGAAACAAACGCGTCGAGATCGGACTGGTAACCCCTCGCGCCGGCGCGCAGCATGGCCCCATGACCGACCGCTCGATTGCCCTTCAGCATCCCGCGCCCGCGCCGACGCGGCCGCTGCAGTTGCTCTGCGCCCTGGACTCGCCCGCCGAGGCCCTGGCCCACCTTGGCCCTAACTGGTTTGCAGCAGTCATGGGCACCGGGATCGTCGCGGTCGCCGCGACGCTGCTGCCCGCGCACTTCACCGGCGCCCGGCAGTTGGCGATCGCGGCCTGGCTGCTCGCGGCGGCGCTGCTCGCGGTGTTGCTCGGCGCGACCGCGGCGCACTGGATCCGCTATCCCCAGACGGCGCGCTCGCACGCCCGTGACCCCGCGATGGCGCCGTTCTACGGGGCGCCGCCGATGGCGATGCTGACCGTCGGGGCGGGGGCGCTGCTCGTCGGCCGCCACGTGATCGGCACCCACGACGCGCTGGTGCTCGACTGGGTGCTGTGGATCGCCGGGACGATGACCGGCCTGGCAGCGGCCGTGAGCGTGCGCTACCTCATGTTCACCGCACACCAGCTGAAGCTGAGCGACACCCTCGGGTCGTGGCTGATGCCGGTCGTGCCGCCGATGGTCTCGGCGGCCACGGGCGCGGCACTGATCGCTCGCCTTCCCGCCGGCCAGCTGCGCCTCGACATGCTGCTCGCCTGCTACGCGATGTTCGGCCTCAGCCTGTTCGCGTCGCTGGTTGTTATCACGCTGCTGTGGGGCCGCCTGACCCAGCACGGTCCCGGTCCGGCGCGCACGATACCGACGCTGTGGATCGTCCTGGGCCCGCTGGGCCAATCGATCACCGCCGCCAACCTCCTCGGAGCCCAGGCCCACCGCGACCTGCCCGCTCCCTACGCCGGCGCGCTGCAGGCGATGGGCGTTCTCTACGGCGTCCCGGTCCTCGGCTTCGCCCTTCTGTGGCTCGCGATCGCGGTCACGATCAAGACAGCCCGCGGCGGACTGCCGTTCAGCCTGACGTGGTGGAGCTTCACGTTTCCCGTCGGCACTACCGTCACCGGGGTCAGCGAACTTGCGTTGCATACCGGTTCACGGGCGCTGACAGGGCTGAGCGTCGCCATGTTCGCCCTGCTCCTATCCGCCTGGGTGACCCCGCTCGTCAACACCGCGCGCGGCACCGCCACCGGTCGGCTTCTCCTGGCCCCGACGGCGCCAGCGATATCCGCGCCCGTCACCAGTCCACACTTATCAGAACTGATGTCCCGTCTTTGATCGGCATGCGGTAGAGCTCTCTCTGCTCGGTCGAACGCTGACGGCGGTCGCCAAAGGGCTTGCTACTGCACAGCGACGGCGAACCGGTGATGGCGCTTCCCAACGCCGACCCGGGGCCGCTCCGATCCGCGTGCGGATGATCTTGATCGATGTGTGAGCATCGCGGACAGCTCGATCGGCGAGATCGCCGCCACGGCGTCCGTTCTCACGTCGCCCACGTGGCCGCTCGCGGCCCCGGATGCGATGGGGCTTTCCAGTCAGCCACCGATGCGGGCGGGGCCGGCCTGTCGAAACCTCGTTCCGCGCGCCGGGTGCGGGCAGCCAAGCTCGGCGAGGAGGGTATGCACGCGGTGCTCGATGTTGGCTCGGATATCCCTGACCTGTGAGAGCGGTGCTCTGATGGGATCGCCGACCCGCCATTCCTCGTGCCTGACGTGTGCAGGCGCGTCGAGCACGCCCACCCTGCGGCCACCCATCGTCACGATCACGTCCGCCGCGCGGAGCCCAGCGTCGGTGACCGGCCGCGCGATCGCGTGCTCGGGGTCGACGCCGATCTCGGCGAGCGCCGCGCGCACGGTCGGGCCAACGGCGCGGGTGACGGCGGTTCCGGCCGCATGGGTCCTCACGCGTCCCGACGACAAGTGGGTGGTCAACGCGGCCGCGATCTGGACCCGGGCGCCGCCGCTGACGCTGACGAACACGACGTCCCAGGTGGCGTTGTCGGCGGCGACCGCGCGTGTGATCGATTTCAACCGCTCACGAGTCCGGCGGTAGGCGAGCAGCGGCACGAAGGTGAGGATCGTGGCGGCCGACGCGATCCGCGTGACCTCGTCGTCAAGCAGCGGCTCGATCTGCTCGCGCCCGACCCGGCCGACGAACTCGGCGGTCAGCTGATCGAGCATCCGCTCGACCTTGTAGCCGGTGACTGGGTCAAGCGAAACGCTCACAGCAGACCCTCCTCCTCTCACGGGTCGTCTGACACCATTGCAGCGCTCCCGAACGCATAGGTCAAAGACGAATCCTGGATATGCTCCGCTGTATCTACCTATGGATGATCGCCGGGTTTGCTACTTGCTCGCGGTCGTCGACGAGGGAAGCTCGGCTGGATCAGTCACGCCGTTGGTGCCGACAGCGCGCTGCTTGCCCGGACGGTTCGCGGGACCCCACCGCTCTAGCGCACTGGAGGTTGATCGGCCGACGCATATGTCGCGGGCTCGGTAGCGTGCCGACGAACTGGGAAACGCCGTGAGACTTGATTCCTTCTTCTACCGTCTCGCCTATCGCTCCGGAAAGCCCGCCTGGGACACGGGCGAACCGCATCCCGAGCTCAACCAGATCATCGACGGCCGCCAGCCTGGGCGAGCCCTCGACCTCGGCTGCGGCAGCGGCGCGAACGCCGTCTACCTCGCCACCCACGGATGGGAGGTGGTGGGCGTCGACTTCGTCTCCAGCGCAATTGACGCGGCAATCACTCGTGCTCGGAGCACGGGGTCCTCCGTCCGCTTCATCTGCGCCGACGTCACACAGCTCACCAAGGCCGGGGTCCTCGGGCCGTTTGACTTGATCATCGACGTCGGCTGCTATCACAGCGTGCCGGCGGACCTTCGCGATGCCTACGGCTCCGAGGTGGCCGCCGTGGCTCGCCCGGGAGCCGATCTGTACCTCGTCGGCATCTCGCGCCCGCCGGCGATCTGGCGACTGATGCGCGCCAACGGGGTCACAGCCGACGAACTGCGCCGCCGACTCGGGGCAACGTTCGAGCTGAGCGACCAGCATCCGGTGAGAGCGATCGGGTGAGCGTCGAACTTCGTGCTCTACCATCTGGTCCGCATCGACACCGCCGCCTCGTGAGAGATACGCCAGTGCGGCGGTGCGTCGCACTCAAGGTAGGGAAAGAGGACTCGCCGAGGTTCTCTCAGCGAGTCTCGTCGGCCTCGCGGACGAGCTCATCGAGTCGTGCGCGAAGAGGCTCGGGCACGGTGATCGCGCCGCGCTCGGCCCGTAACCCGCTGAGCACCCCGGCTGCTGCCTGCAGGGCCGCGGGGCAGCGCGCGCATGAGCTGAGGTGCGCTTCGACCTCGGCCCGAGCGGCCAGATGCCGCCTCTCTCGAACCCGTTCGCAGGAGGTTGGGGTTCCGGACGCCGTAGCAGAGGCCGACCTCGAGGCCCCCCGGCGCCCTTCCGGTCGGTGCCCGAAGGCGCCGTCCAGCGCGTTCGGTGCGTGCCTCAACCCGGATAGGAGGAGCGGCGCCGCGGCTGGCCGCGTGGAGATAGGTTCAGCGAGGATTTCGCGACACGTACCCCGCTTGGCGTCGACCCTCGCGCAAGACGCGCGCGCAGGGGGCGTCCCGGATCGCGCCTTGGAGTTCCTCCAGGCGAACACCGTGGCCGTTTACTGGATGGGCGGCGCATCGGACGTCCGGGATGCCGTAAGGCCATGCAGGTGCTGAGCGAGGAACTCTTTCTGCTCGCCATGCATATTGTCGGGCAGGACGGCAAACCATGCGCATTCGGATCGGAGGTCACACAACTCGGGGAGGCCGCCCGTGACCACCGTCAGGAAGGCCAAGCCGACCGGACAGTCGAGACCCTGGTTGTAGTGGCTGGGGTACTCGATGTAGCCGAGCATCTCGCCGACCTTCACGCGCACGCCAAGCTCATCTCGCGCGACGCGTTTGGCAGCGTCGATGAGTGGTTCGCCGAACCGCACGGTGCCCCCAGGCAGGTGCCAGAGTCCCTTGCAGGGCCCGAAGTCGCGCAACGCGAGCAGGACACTTCGCGTGCCGACCGTGATGACCAGCTCGACTGTCAGGCGCGGCACCCTGGCGAAGATCCAGTCGAACTCTGCTTGTGGCAGCGGGTCTCTCATCTGCGCTGCCCGGCGAAGAGCGCGACGTGTGAAGGGCTATGCGAACGCATCGCGATGAGGGGCACCCGCGTCAAGTTGCCTGGCTGGTCGAGCTGTAATCCGAGGCTTCGGACAGCAGGCCGTAGGTGTGCCAGCGTGTGATCCCGACCAGCAACGAAGGGACCGAACGCGACGCCGCCACTAGCGCGCTGACACAGGGGTTTCGCTCGGGCCGGGGTTCGCCCATGTAACGCATCGACAGGCGGTCCATCGCCGTCAAGTCCGGGTCATCCCACATCTCGACCACCCGCAAAGCGACACGTGCTGATAGGGCTCCTCGCCGATGACCGTCATCGCGAGGTGAGGGTTACCGCGGATGTTGGAAAGGCGGCGGGCGGTCGCGTACATCGTGATCAGCACTCTGCCGTCCTGCAGCTCATACCAGCACGCTGTCGTCGCCGGGGTGCCATCCGGCGCACGGTCGCGAGCACCGCGATCCGCGGCTGCTCCAGGAAGCGCTCGAGATCAGAGGGGAGCCTCAGCAAACGTCACCTCGTCGAGATTCGGATTGCGGTTCGCGGTCGGTCGGTAGCGCAGCCTCGATCCACGCTGGCCAAACACCTTCAGCCTCCGGTGTTCCGCGGTGGCCGGCGAGCCTTGGGGTGTGCGACGGCGCGGAGGGCGGGGTGGGGCGGCCTTAGCTGGTGGTCATGGCGGCAGGGACGTGCGGGCAAGCTAGGTGACGCCAGATTCCGACGCGATGGCATCGTTTGCCGAGCTTCCGCGGGCGACGTTGTGTCCAGACGATAATCGCGGAGCCGACATGGCGATGCGCAAGCGTCGCGGGCGTGGGGCCGAAGCGCCGTTGAGGCGATCACCACGACGGGCGGGTCAATTCCCGTCCAGGAATGCGCCGGGCCGGTGGCGTTCTCGGGCTCGTCGAGCAGGAAGAGGTGTCCGCCGCCCTTG
>Ga0181518_10003468_pt1 | contig 14543 bp, 15 predicted proteins | sample PEATcosm2014_Bin_28_FD_119751 | JGI IMG/M metagenome (GOLD analysis project Ga0181518, IMG submission 119751) | Peatland microbial communities from MTU Mesocosm Facility, Houghton, MI, USA - PEATcosm2014_Bin01_60_metaG | ecosystem: Environmental > Terrestrial > Soil > Wetlands > Peat | place... | reverse complement strand
TCAACGTCACCAAAGGGCAAAAGGTGACGCACAACCAGAAGGGCGAGCCGATTGTCCGCAAGTACGACGAAGAAGCCAAGGTCCTCCTAATCAAGATCGGGGACGAGAAGTTCACCGAGTCCACAGAGGACATCGAATACATCCTCGAGCACTTCGCGGTGCCGAACCCTGGGGACATTGCGACCCGGTTCCCGGACGAGGTTCAGCGCCAGCGAGAAATCCTCGACGAGATCGCCGCCGACGGCAGGCTCGCCGGCACCAACCCCGACTTCGCGTGGAAGAAGTTCCAGCGCGAGGACCTGGCCCGCGCCGCCACGAAGACCAGGGACGGCGGCGGGTTCATTCTCTCTTGGGAGCAGGGGGGCGGCAAGACACTCGGCGCCGCCGGCTTCGCCCTCGCCTCTGTCCGTAACGGTGCGCGCGACCAAGTGCTGTTCCTGGTCCCGCAGGACCTCATCCCGCAGTACCGGGCGGACATCTTCGACAACCTCGGGATCGAGGTGCAGCACATCACCTCCCCCGAGCAGGCCCGTGGAGTCGCGGCGCACCTCGCGGCGGGCGGCACCGGCTGGTACATCGTGCACTACGAGGTACTGTCGCTGCTCGGCGCGAAGAACGAAGCGCTGCCCGCCTGCAGGTTTTGGCACCTGACCGACGAGGGCACGCGAGTCCGGCTGGACTCAAGCGAGTTCTGTCCCCGCTGCCACGCTTCCTACGACGAGGGCTGGCAGAAGGACAGTCCGCTGGTCTGCTCGGCAACCCGAACCTACACGGTCGGCGGCGAGCCACGGACCCGCACCTGCGGCTACGTCCACAAGCAGCTCAAGGTGAAACCTGCCGCGCACTACCTCGCCGGCGCGTTTGCGGACGGGGTTATCTGCATCGACGAGGGCACCCTGATTAAGGGTGACACCTCGCAGCGCAGCAAGGCGATCCGGGGGCTACGTGCCCGTAACCGTCTGCTCGCAACCGGCACCCCGATCAGTAACTACGTCAACCAAATCTTCTGGTTGATGTGGTGGTGCCTGGGCGACTCGTCGTTGCGGTTCCCATACGCCTACGAAGGCGGTCTGGCGACGTTCGAGGCGGACTTCTGCGTCATCGAGTACACCTACGGAAAGGAGAAAAGCAAGACCGAGCACCGCCGGGAGAAGCGTCGCGTGCTCCCCAAGGTGACGAACGTCAGCCGCTTCTGGCGGCTCGTGGCCGCCGCGATGATCCGCCGGCGCAAGCCCGACTTCGGGGAGCCGCTCGTCCCCTGCACGCTTAAGACGGTCAGCGTCCCGATGGGCGTCGCCCAGCACGAGCTTTACAAGCTCTGGCTGGACAAGGGCAACTTCGCCCGCTTCTTCAAGTGGAAGTTCCCTGGCCACCCGCTTGTGAAAAGCGGGCTGATCGAGCGGTTCGCGGCCGGCTGTGGGCAACTGACGAAGCTCGAGTACGCCACCACAGCCCCCGAGGCCGCGAGCGATCGCGAATGGCCCGGCCTGGTCGGCATTCAGCACTCCAACTGGACGCCGAAGAACATCAAGACGCTGGAAGTGATCCTCCAGCACGTCGAAGCCGGCGAAAAGATCCTCGTCGGCTCAGACCTGATCGAGACGGGCCGGTGGCTGTGTGACCGGCTCCGCGAAAAGGGAGTCAAAGCCGGGCACATCGTCGAGGAGCGCGACGGCAAGGCGTCGACCGTCAGCCCGAAGAAGCGGGCGAAGGCGATGCGCGACTTCCGCCACGGCAGCCTGCAAGTGCTGCTGTGCGGCATCCCCGCGATCAGGCTGGGGCACAACCTCGACACCGCGTCCGTGGTCGTCGTGGACGGGCTCGTCTTCTCCTATGAGATGTTCGACCAGTTCATCGCGCGCGCCCACCGGCTCAGCAGCAAAAAGCCGGTCACGGTGTACGTGATGCTCACGAAGGGCAGCTTGGACGAGAAGAAGTGGGAGCTTCTCTGCCAGAAGTCTGAAGCCGCCGACCTCGCGCTCGACGGGCAGCTCATGGACGAGCGGGAGGAGCCAATCTCCCTCGAGCAGGTCCTCAAAGATCTCCAGAAGCAGGGCGTCCCGTTGACGGGCGAGGAGATCGCCGAGGCCGAGTTGAAGGCCGCATGGGAAGCGCTGCCACAGGTCAGCCAGTTCGGGCGTCTGCCGGTCCCGGTCGACGTGTCCGACTACCAAGAAGTCAACGAGGGGCCAGCGACCCTCCCGCGCCGCTACAAGCCACTGAAGCCCCTCAAAGACAGCGAGCAGATGTCGCTGTTCAGATAAAGCCTCGCCCGCCGCGAACCGGAGGGCAGGACACGGCCGGGCGCGTCGCGGCTCATCGCCGCACGCCCCCGGTCAAACCCGTGCCGGACGCCGACATCGGCGTCCGACGACATCGACGAAAGGAGCAGCATCAGTGTCATCAGACGCAGATACACCAGCAGTCAAAGAGGTCACGGTTCGTGACTTCTATCCGGCGCCGCAGATCGACGACGCCGCGTTTGGCGTCGACCTCTACCTCGACGGCGAGCTTGCCGGGCACGCCAGCAACGACGGTCGCGGCGGCTGCCACCGCTACGAGTTCCACACCCGCCAGCAGCGTGAGGCGTTCTTCGCCTACGCCCGTGCGTGGGCGAGCGAGCACGACAAGCGCACGAGCGAGCCCGCAGACGCCCTAGTCAACTGGCTGTGTGACGAGTTCGAGTACGCCGAGGGCGCCAGGGATCTCGTCAGCAAAGGGGCAACCACGGTGCTGCTCATCGAGAAGGGTCCGCGCTGGCTCAACGATGACCACGACCGCGACCCTGACATCTACGAGTCCACGCATCTCGTAGGCATCCGCGGCGGCAAGGACCCGCAGGAGGTCGCCGCCGAGCAGGGAGCCCACAAATGGAGGGTCATCCCCACCGAGTAGGCGCGATGCGGCCCGTATGCCCGAGGGGCGCGAGCCGCAGCGATTCACGCAAACCCGGCGGTGTCTTTCCCAGCCGCAAGGTGCGCCGGGTGAGACAGCCGCACTCACGCTCATCAACCCGAAAGGACAAAACCAACGTGTGTGACGAGAATCCTGATATCCCGGCGCCGCCGATACGCGTCGTCAACTATCAGCTGCTAGCTGACTACTACCGGGTCGACGTAGCAGCAGAGAATGGAGGCTCGACCGCCCCGCCCGAGCGTTACGCGCTCGCCATGATCGAGAGCCGCGAGCCCACCAGTGACAACTACCTGACCACAGCAGCGACGTTCGAGGAAGCCTGCCAGACCGCCGGGGAAGAGGTGCTCGACAGCGGCCGTTTGCCCGATGCCGTGTACGAACTTCACACCGGGGCTCGGATAGAACTTCACACCACGACGCCGATCGTCACTCGCAGCGAGGACCAGGGGCTCATGGTCAACCCGCTCGAGCGGGATGGCGGCGAGCAGGGAGGCGAGAAGCCATGAGCGTCGCCAACTACGACGAACTGGCCGCGCACCACGGCCACGACATAGTCGTTGTCATCTACGGCGGCGACAAGAACGCCGCCGTCGAGTGCGAGACCTGCTGTGAGGTGCTGCTCGACTTCGACCGGCTCGGAGACGGGGATAACCCGGCGCAGCGCGCAGCGCTCGTCGCGCTCGCCGAACGCCACAGGCTGTGCCCGGAGGATCTCGCAGAACGTGTCCGCGCCGCCGCCGCCGAGGTCGCGGCGGCCGTCAACAGTCAGGGCCTATCGAGCCAACTTGCGTACCTCATGGCCGAGCGAGGTGCCGAAGACGCCCGCCAGCTGATCGAGGAGCTGGCGCAGAGCAGGCGGCGCCGATGAACACCCTGCCCGCTCCACCCACGGTTCGCCGCGAGCGGACGCTTTTGCTCGGCGAGGACTGGCAGCGCTCCGCGAGCGGCCTGTACGTGCCGCCCGACGAGCAAGGCGATCCGGGCGAGTTGCGGATCGCCGATCTCGTCGCGATCGACCTGTTCTGCGGTGCCGGCGGGTTCTCGCTCGGGTTCCACGAAGCCGGCTGGCACGTTGCTGCGGCCGTCGAGTGGGATCCCTACGCAGCGATGACCTACTTGTGCAATCTCGGCAGCCCCGACACCGTCCTTCACTTCATCGACCATGACGCGAAAGTCCGGTGGAACAGGGCGCTCGGCAGCGAGGCCAAGCGGAACCGGATGGCGAAGCTGCCCGGCTACGCGCCCGGATCCGGCTGGATCTCACACCGCCCCGAGCAGAAGCCGGTCGAGCACTTCTACCTCGGCGACATCCGAAAGCTGAGCGCGCAGACAGTCTTGGACGACCTGCACATCAGGGTCGGCGAGGCCGGATGCGTGCTCGGCGGCCCACCGTGCCAGGGGTTCTCGGTCTCGGGGAAGCGGGAGATGATGGACCCGCGGAACAGCCTCGTGTTCGAGTTCATGCACTTCGTCGTCGCCGTCAAGCCAATGACGTTCATCATGGAGAACGTCCCCGGGATGTTGACGATGGTGACAGCAGAGGGAGTGCCCGTCATCGACATGCTGGCCCGCATCGCCCAGGACGGCAACTTTATGACCGCCGACGCGTTCAAGCGGACCCTGGCAGCGCAGGCTGACAGCATCGGGTTCCTTCGCAACGACGCGAAAGACGACCCGACCTCGCGTCGCACGAGAAGCACACGGCCGGCATCGCCGGACGCCGAAGGCGAGCAGTTGAACTTGCTCGCCGTCTGACCGCCAAACCCTCAGACCCGGCGTGGCGCCGCGCCCTCGGGTGCGGCGCCACTTTTCCAAAACCCTGCATCCGAACAGGAGGCACATCTATGTCCCAAACAGTCCGTGTGATGCCCGGCTACCGCTATGCCGGGGAGACCATCGAGATAACCCAGCCGCTCGGCGAGGCGCAGTTCCGTGCGATCGAGGCGATCCTCGGCGAACCGCCGCAGCGGTTCAAGGAGTGGGCCCAGCACTTTGTGTTCACCCTCAGCACACCCGGAATCGGCCGACGGCTACGCGGATATCTCCGCCGGCAGCGGATTGCTCACACCACCGAGCTCCTGCAGAGATTCATCGTCACGAGCCAGCCGGTGCGACCGGCGAGGACCCGGCGATGAGTAAGACCGTCCCGTACACGTGGAAAGTCGGGGTGGACAACGCGTTCGGCTACCTCACCAGGCCGGACGGGGCGCATCTCGTCGAGTCCCGGAGGTTCCTGTCGGGTGTCGGGCTCGCGGTCAGCCTCAGCGACGGAGGTGCGCTGCTGACGCCCGCCGACGGCAAGGCCACGTGGCAGCCGGTCCCGCCCGTCCGGGCGTGTGAGCTCGCCGGGATACCCGGTCCAGGCGTGGACGGTGCCGCGGAGACCGCGCGGCGAACTGACCCGTTCCATGTGGAGCGGCACACCAGTCCGCTGTTTCTCACGCTCGTCGCGCTCGCGCACGAGAACGCGTTGCCATGTGGCCACGCGATGCGCGCGTGGCTGGCGGGGGCGTGGGACGGCACGTTCGATGGCCCGTATCTCGAACAGCCTGAGACGTTCGCCGCGTCCGTGATCGAGCGGATCGCACGGACGAACGCCACGCCACAGGAGGTCGCGCTGGCGCAGGTAGTCGAGGAAACGCTGCTAGTCGGCAGCGCCGCGGCGGACGTCCCAGCCCAATGCGGGTGGGCGGCCGTGATCGGCGAGATCCCCGCCCGAGTCGGGCACTTCGCGGCGCGGCTTGACCGCGACCGCAGCGCCCAACGGTCCGCGGACCAGGCGGGCAGCGACCAGCTCGAGCTCATGTAGCCGCGCCCCGCGAGTCGCGGGGCGCCCGGCCACCCAAGGAAAGGAGTTGTGATGTCTCGTTTCGAGTCTATTCACCTATTCGCCGGCGGCGGCGGTGATCTCATCGCCGCCGAGATGATCGGCGGGTTCGGTGTACTCGCCGCAAACCACTGGACGTGCGCCGTGGAGAGCCACGGCGCGAACTTCCCCGAGGTAGACCACCTCATCGGCGACCTCGCGATCGCCGACCCATTGAAGCTGCCTGCCGGGATCCGGCAGGCGACCGTGTTGTGTGCCTCCCCGGAGTGCGACGGCTGGAGCTTGTCCCGCAACCACCAAGAGGAGGTGAGCCAGCTCGGCCCCTACGACCCCAGACAGGGAATCGGCCGGTCCAGGGCGACCGTGTACTGCCCGATGCGGTTCGCGACGACGCTGCCGAACCTCACGACGATCATCATGGAGCAGGTCGTCGACATGGTGCGCGAGGCGAAGGACTTCGCCCGCTACGTCGCCGAATGGGACGCACTCGGCTGGCGTGTCCAAGCCGTGTGCGCGAACAGCGCGATATGGGGCGCGGCGCCGCAGTCACGCGACCGGCTGTATCTCCTAGTCACCCGCAAGTCCGTGCCCGCGCCAGACACGGAGTACCGGCCGCTATGTCGGTGCCTGCGGTGCGCCAGCGACGTTTTCGGCATCCAGACGTGGAAGGACAAGGCGCTCAAACGGGCCACCGCCGCAGGTCCGGTAGGCAAGTACGGCCCGCGCTACGGCCAATACTTCTACCGCTGCCCCACGTGCAGCCGCCGCGCGGGCAAGGTTGTGGTCGCCCCGTACATCATCCCGGCCGCCGCCGCGATCCTGTGGCACATACGCGGCACGCGGATCGGCGACCGGGCCGAACCGCTCGCGCCGGCAACGATGCGTCGTGTCGAGACCGGGCTGCTGCGCCAGCACGCCGAGCACCTCGCAAGGCTCTCCCGGCTGAACGACCCGCGTCGCGACGAGCCGGTGCCGATCTGGATGCCCTACCCGACACAGACCGGCAGACAAGAGATGGCGCTCGTCTCACCACCCACCGAGGCGATGCAGATAACTCTGCGCCAGCACCTCGACTCGGCGCCCATCAGCGAGCCGTGGCGCACCGTATGCGGGTCCGGGAACCACCTCGGCATCCTGTGGCCCGACGGCGAAACACCTGACGGGATGCTCGTGCAAGCCGCCGGGCACACCTACGAGAGGCCCGGCTACGCGCGGGCATGGAGTGTCGAGAACCCATCGCCGGTCATTAGCGCCACGCTCGATAAGGCGCTCGTCACCCCGTCCGGACAGGACGGCCCGCCGATCGTCGGCGAAGCGTTCGCGGTCGCGAACTATGGCGGCGGGAGCGACGGGCACGTCCGGGACCTCACGCAGCAGCCGATAGGCACGATCACCGGCGGCGGGCAGTACGGCATCGCTCAGCAGTCGGTGCTCAGGGTGCCGCGCGAGGCTGTGATCGCCAGTTACTACGGCGGCTCGACCGTCACCGCCGACGCTGCTCTAGACCCATTCAGGACACAGACCAGCGTCGACCGGCACTCCCTGATCGAGCCGCCACACGCGCGCAGCTCAGCCACACGAAGGGCGCAGCCGAACGCTGACGCGGGGCTGCCCTACAGCATCGAGGATGCCGAGTTCCGCATGATCGTGCCGGAGGAGTGCGCGCGAGTGATGGGGATTCACCAACGGCTGATCCCCAACGCCAACGGCACCTTCACCGTCGTCCCCTACCAGCTGATCGGAAAACAACGCGACCGGGTGAGGCTCGCAGGTAACAGCCTCACGCCCGGTGTCGAGGCGGAACTGCTCGACAGGGCCCTCGTCGCCCAACACGCCTGACGAGACACCCAGCCACACCAAGGCAGCAACTCATCGGGGGGACTCAGCGCACGGCCACCGGCACGTGTTCGCTGCGTCCCCCCACAAACCAGGAAAGGACAGCGATGCTCACACCGATCATCACCTACAAGCACGCAGGACTGCTCATCGAGATCCGCCGCGATCAGGATGCCCACGACCCCCGCCACGACAACTCGAACGTCGGAATCATCGTCGGCTGGCGCCAACCGCATCTCGTGCTCGGAGATCGCCAGGTCAGCGTCGAATGCGCAACCCCGACAGAGATCGTCGCCCAGCTCGAGCAGGACGGCGCAGGGCTGGTGTTGCCGGTCCACTACACCTCCCACGGCGCACGCTGTCAGCTCGACCTGGGAGAGGACGCAGACGCCGACAGCCTCGCACGGTCGAGCGGCGTCGTGTACGTGACCGAACAGACGATCAAGAGCGCCTTCGGAGTGAGATGGGTGTCGGACAGCGCACGGGAGCGCGCGACGAAAGCGCTGCGCACGGAGATCGCCGAGTACAGCGCCTACCTCACCGGCGACGTGTTCGAGTTCACCGTCCGCGACCCTGACCGCAACCGCTTGGACTCAGGTTCGGGGTTCTACGACATCGAGGACTGCGAAACGGACGCGAATGCCGCCGCCGAGGAGTGCGCGGAGCGGCAAGCCGCCGAGGCGCGGGAGGCATACGCGATGGCGTGCCGCGACATCCCCACCGTCCGCTCGTCGGAAGGAGCGGCACATGCGATCGCCTAGCCTTCGCCGAGGATTCGTCGTCGAAGGATGGGCGCTGGAGGAAGGCCGCCCGCAGACGCCGCTCCCGGCGTACCTTGGCCGGAAATGGAACGGGGCCGAGTGCCCGTACTTCGACCGCGCGGGCGCGTCGCAAGTGATCGCCGACCAGCAGGCGCTGTTGGCGTCCCTGCCCGCCGAGCGACGGCTCGGACTCACTCTGCTTGCCTGGGACGGAGACACCGTGCTCGTGTCGGGCATCCCACGCCCGCGAACCGCCGACGCCGAAGAACCCCGGCGACCGGGCCGAATCAACCCGACGCTCATTCACGGCACTCCGCACTGGAATCTGTGCCTTGGATGGCGTTGGGAAGAGGTCGACGAGCACGGTGAGCCGATCGCGAAGCAGTGGGCGCGCGTCGAGCTGGAAGCGCAGATCAAGTACATCCGCCACTCGCTGCGCCTCGAGCGCCGTCTCGCCGGACGGACACGAGACGGCAGCGAAGTGATACCCGTGTTCGCGCACCTCGGCGAGCACGCCGACACCGCGCACAAGCCGATCCCGATCAGTGTGCAGATCGGGACGGTGACGATCACCCCGCGTGGGGACGCCACGTTCAAGCTCGCGTTCGACGCGCAGATCCCGCGCCGCACGCGCGCCGCCTGACACCTCGGCGCCCGCACCGCCACACCTCCGCAGGAACCCCAACTCGCCGGCGTCCGACAGGCACACGCCTGCTCGGTCGCGGCATGAACGCGCCCCACAGACAGGGCGCAGAGAGGACACGCCATGACCGACTCACAGACCCACGACACACCAGACACCGCCGAGCACCAGCACAGTGCAATCTCCATCACACACACCAACGACGACGGCACCCTCGTCGAGGGCACAGCGCGCGGCGACGGGTCGCGCGACGCGCTGCGAGCCGCAGGATGCCGGTGGTCTCGCAATGTAGGCGCCTGGTACATGCCGCAGAGCCGAGGCAACGCGCCGCGTACCGACCGGATCGACCTGCTCGCCGCGTCCCTGCGCCACGCCGGCTTCCCGGTGGACGTCGAGATCGAGGAGTACGACGCCGCAGCTGCGTTCGCTGCCCGCCAAGAAGCCGGGGAGCAGCGAGGGCAGCGGCTCTCCGCCCGTGCCGCGCGCGAGCGCGGCCTCGGCGACACGCACGATCAGACGGCGCACGACGCGGTTGCGGACATCCCGGTCGGGCAGGCCGTAGCCGCCGGCCCCAACGGGAACTGGCACCGCAAGGCGATCAGCCGCTCTCACGGAAGCATGGCCGCCGCCGGCGAGCACCACGCCAACGCCACCCGCGCCGAGGAACGCTCTGACGCAGCGCGCCGTCAGGTGAAGCGGCGTGAAAGCCCGGTCGTCATGGGCCGCAAGCTGCAGCGGCTCGAAGCGGACGAGCGCAAACTCAAGCGGACCCTCGAGACGGCGACCGGCGAGTACGCCGACAGCACTCGCGAGCGGCTCGGGTTCGTCCAAGCCGACCTCGTGTTCCTGCGCGACGCGATCGAGAAAACGGGCGTGCGCAAATACACCAAGGACGACTTCAAGAAGGGTGACCTCGCGCTCATCCGCGGCAGATGGGAGATCGTCAGGAAAGCCAACGCAAAAACACTCGCGTGCGAGAGCGGCTACTCGTGGTCTGACAATTACCCCTACCTCGAGGTGACTGGCCGCCGGCCAGCTCCCGGCGCGACGGACGCCGCCTGACCGCCAGACCCGGATGCCGCACCCGGCCACGGAATCCCCTCCGTGGTCGTGCCCCGCGCCGCCGCCGCGTCTCAGACGAGCGGCGGCGCCCCCATCGACGCCCCTGCGCGTCGGGGGCAGGAAGGAGCACACCCGTGCTGTTTCTGCACGCAGGATCCCTACAGCGGGTCCAGGCACACGACCACCCGAACATTGGTCGGCTGCTGCAGCCCCGAGACTTCTCTCGCCTCGCCGACACGCTGGCCGCCGGATACAGCACGGCGGTCGATAACGACGGGTACAAAGGCGTCGACTTCCCAAAGTTCTCAAAAATGCTCGCCAGCATCCGAGACACACTTTGGGGGGAACTGCCGACCGCCGCCCAGCTATTGCAGCACGCGGGATTCACGTGGCCGGCAGCGAACGAGAGCGGCGAGGCGAATCCGCTCGGCCCGCCGCACCCGATGCTCGGGCCAGCACCCGCGAACTTCCTGTGGGTCGTAGTGCCCGATGTCGTCGCGGACGCCCGCGAGACATACAGGTACTTCCAGTGGCTTCACCCAGCCATGTGCGACCTGCCACTCGCCTACGCCGTACAGGACGGCTCCGGGGATGTCGGCATCCCGTGGGATGCGCCGAACCTACGATGCCTTTTTCTCGCCGGGTCAGACGAGTACAAGCTGTCCTCCGAGATGGCGGAGATCGCCGCCGCCGGCAAGGCGCGCGGACTGTGGATTCACGGTGCGCGCTGCAACTCGGCGAAGCGCACCCGGCATTTCGCGTCGATCAGCTGCGACAGCTTCGACGGAACAGGCGCATCGACCTGGCCAAGACTGCTCCCGGAATACCTCGAATGGGCCTCCGCTCCACCGCCGGCACAACAACGCCTATTTCTCTGAGCACGAGGCTCGTCAGGTAACGAGCCCACCGCCCGCGGGAGGACCAGAACGCCCCGCCGGCGGACCTCTGGACGCCCGGCGCTCCACCACCCGTGCGCGAGCCGCCTGAGCTCGCGAAGCCACAGATCGTCACGCGACCAGCACTGCGCGCCCGACGCGCGCACGGCCAGCTGGCCACCTGAACCACACCAACCGCCCGGCGTCGTCTCGACGCCGGACAACCCATCCAACCCGAGAGGAGTCCACTGTGAACACCCCACGCCGCCCCGTGCGGCTCATCACGCCAGGCATCTACACCACGTTCGACGGTGAGTATCGCGTCGAGAAGATCCGGCTCGCGGGCGGCGACCCGAGCCAAGACGACCAGTGGGACGTGTATCGCCAGCACGAGCCGGGGGTAACGCTCGACACGCTCGACCAGCGCGCGACCGCGATCAGTGCCGGGCACGACAGCCTCGCCGCCGCGATCGCAGCTCTAGCCGCCGTGTGCGGCGAGAGCCAGGTCGTTGCGTGCATCAAGGAGTGCGCGTTCATCCGCGTGCCTGCGCGGGACCTCCGGCCCGGTCAGCTCGTGGACCTCGACGGCGACGAGTTCGCCGACCACCTTCTCGAGCCCCGCCGCTACGAGTGGGAACTGACGGAGGTGTGTGCCGTCGAGCGGGAGACCGCCGCCTGCATCCGAGTCGACTTTGAGAACGACTCCGTCGGGTTCCCACCGGCACACGAACTGAAGGTCCTCGACCCAGGAGTCCGTCCGCCCGCGTGCGAGCCCGGCGATGCGCCGGGGAGGCAGCAGTGAGCGCCGCCACCGCCACGCAGGAGCTTCTGCTTCTGCGTGGCGCCAGCATCCTGCACGCCGAGACGCTGCTGGAGCTCGCGACGCTCGGCGATGACGGTCTGTGGCGGACCGTGGATGGGGCGATCACCGAGTCGATCGGGATTCCCCACCCGTCCGCGAGAGCGATCGTCAAACCCGAGGCCGCTCGGGCATTGCACCGGGAGCAGGACGCCGCCTGGCTCAAACAAGCTCTCGTCGTGTTGCGGAAGGTCGCGGCCGGTCAACGCGAGGTAACGGTCGACGACTGCTGGACGCACATGGAGATGCCGCCTCGCACGTCGTCGCTGATGAGCACTCTCATGGTTGCAGCCGGCCGCGAAGGAATCATCGAGAAGACCGCCGAGCATCGTCGGTCGATCCGCCCGATCAACGGCGGGCGCACCGTCAGGGTCTGGCGGTCGCTGATCTACAGCGCCGGCCGTCCGGCGCTCCCGCACGGTCCCGCGACGGCCGCCGCGCCGAGGATCGAGGGGCAGCCATGACCGTCGGGTTGGAAACCGAGGCGCAGGTGATCCGCACCCTCGCCGACGGCACCTACACCATGCCGGAGCTATATCGGGAAATCGCAGCGCGGGCGGACATCGCCCGCGATCGCGGGCTCGAGGCGCCCGACGCCGCGCACCCCACCGACCGGGTTTGGCGTCGGCGGGTGCGAGGTTTGCTGCAGACGCTCCGCAAAAACGGGAACGCGACATGGGTGTCCGCGAGTGTGTGGGCGCTCCGCGGCACCCGCGAGCATCCGCAGCAACTCGTGCTGATCGCCAGGGGCGGCACCCTGCAGGAGATCGAGCTGCTACACAAGGACGTGGTAGCGCTGCTGCGCGAGCTCGACGAACCGGCCGACCTCGTGCTGTGCGACCCGCCCTACGGGCTCAAGCGCGGCACCGACCGTTGCAGCACGGACCACGCCTACCAACGTGATCGCGGCCAGGTCGTCCCCGGATATGTGGACGTGCCCGCCGAGGAGTACAGCGACTTCACGTTCGCGTGGGTCGCGGCAGCGGCCGGCGCGCTGCGGCCCGCGGGGCAACTCGTTGCGATCACGGGGCCGCAGCAGGCCGGCATCGTCCAGTACGCCGCAGAAGCGAGCGGCTTGCAGTGGGTGAACAGCATCCCGGCGTATCGGGAGTTCGCGCTGCGCACGACCCGCCGGTTCGCGTGTTCGCACTGGACACTCACGATCATGTGCCGCGGCCGTCTGCGGGACCGCCGGCGCGTGTTCAACACGCCGGATGACTTGCCGAAGGCCCGCTCCGGTCTGGACTATCCGCTGGATTGGTGGCCGGAAAACGGTCGCGCGGACAGGCCGGGCCTGCGCCGCTACGACAACAGCCTGCCGCTGCGGCTCGTTCTGCGGGCCATCGAAGCGTGCAGCAACCGTGGCGAACTGGTCGTCGATCCGTGTGTCGGATCCGGCACGACCGCGATCGCGGCACGTCGCCTCGGGCGACGCTGCATCGCGGGGGACGAGAACAAGGAAGCACTCAGGTTCGCAGCCGCCCGGCTGCTCTACGAGCACGCCTGGCCAGAAGAACGCGAGCCGACGCTGTTCGACTGGCTCGCCGCATAAGCCCGCAGCACCCAATCGAAAGGAGTCTCACGATGGCCCAGGACAGCAACCAAAGCGACACTAACAGCACGAAGCGCCCGCAGCAGCAGGAGACTACGGGTATGAAATACCGCCTGGGCTGTTGTCCGGTTGTGTTCGTAGGGTCGTTTGACCGGGACAGGGGCCTTGTGGGAAGACGCAATGGTGGGGCAGGCCGTCGTGCATTTGGGCTGCGAGCCCGTCAATGACTATATGGCCGCCCCTGCGACTCACCTGGTTGGGCTGAGAGCCCGAATCCGTATTTGTCGCTTGCCCGCCGCGCCTTCCAATCATGGGTTCGATGCTGTGAAGGGAGCGGAAATTGCGGTATTTCGGTGTTGATGTTCACTTGGAGTTCTGCGAGATCGCGGTCGCCGAGGACGGTCGGGTGTCGCAGGTCGGGCGGATCGCGAGCACCCCGGAGGCGATCCGAGAGTTCGCGGCCGGTCTCGGCAGCGAGGACCAGGTCGTGCTGGACGCGAGCGGCAGCGTGATGGCGATCGCGAGGATCTTGCGGGAAAGCAACGTCGGCCGGGTTGTTGTCTCGGATGCGGCGCAGACGCGTGCGATCTCTCACGCGCGGGTGAAGTCCGATCGTTTTGACGCGGCGATGCTCGCGCGGCTGCTGTCCTCGGGGATGCTCAGCGAGGTGTGGGTGCCGGATGAGGCGACGCTCGCGTTGCGCCGGCGTGTCGCCCGCCGCGGGGCGCTGATCCGCGCGCGCACCGGGATCAAGAACCAGGTGCATGGCGTAGTGATGCGCTGTCTGCTCGGCCGCCCGCCGGTGAGCGACTTGTTCGGCCGCAAGGGACGTGTCTGGCTCGCCGAGCAACAGCTCCCCGAGGAGGAGACCGAGACGGTGCAGGGCGCTCTGCGCCAGATCGACTTCCTCAACGGCGAGATCGCCCAGCTCGACCAGAAGATCGCCGAGCAAGCCCTCGCGTGGCCCGGGTTGTGCAGGCTGTTGACGATCCCGGGTGTGGACATCGGTACGGCGGCGGCGGTGATCGCGGCCGTCGGGGACATCTCCCGCTTCCCAAGCGCTGGCCAGCTCGTCGCGTACCTGGGGTTGGACCCGAAGGTCCGCCAGTCAGGCTCTGAGCCTGCGCGTTATGGGCACATCTCAAAGCGCGGCAACGCGCAGGCCCGCTCGATGCTGGTCGAGGCGGCATGGATCGCGATCCGCAGCCCCGG
>Ga0181518_10003467_pt1 | contig 14545 bp, 15 predicted proteins | sample PEATcosm2014_Bin_28_FD_119751 | JGI IMG/M metagenome (GOLD analysis project Ga0181518, IMG submission 119751) | Peatland microbial communities from MTU Mesocosm Facility, Houghton, MI, USA - PEATcosm2014_Bin01_60_metaG | ecosystem: Environmental > Terrestrial > Soil > Wetlands > Peat | place... | reverse complement strand
GGCGGAAAGCTCAAAGCAACCGCATTAACGTCACTGTTTTCAAAGAAATTACCGGGCTGAGCAGGAAGTATGCAATCCCCTTGCTCGAGTATCTTGACCGGGAACACGTGACAAGGCGAGCAGGCGATGAGCGGATTATCCTATAATTCATTGCTGATTCCCTACTGCCTACTGCCTACTGCCTACTGCCTCCTGCCTACTGCCTACTGCCTACTGCCTACTGCCTACTGCCTACTGCCTTCTTCTTCCATCACTGGCTTCAGAATCTCGTAAACCAGTGCGATCGGCAAGCCCACTACGTTCGAATAGCAACCCGAGATGCGCGTGACGAATTTGGATGCGAGCCCTTGAATTGCATAGGCGCCCGCCTTGTCCGAAGGCTCGCCGCTCTCGACGTACTGGCGAATCTCTTCCTCATCGAGTTCGCGGAAGGTAACAAGCGTTGTCTCATGTTTGAGTGCCTCAATACTATCGGGAGCCCGCACAAGGCAGATGCCAGTGTGCACCTGATGGGTTCGACCCGACAGCAGGCGAAGCATGCGCGTAGCATCCTGCGGATCCGACGGCTTGCCCAACGTCTGCCCATCGATGACCACGACGGTATCAGCACCCAAGACGAGGCCGCCACGAGGTGAGGAGGCCGCGATTTGCAGGGCTTTCTCTCGTGCCGTGCGGCGGACGAAATCCTCGGGCAGTTCACCCTGTTGAATCTCTTCCACGATTTGGCTCGGTCGGACCTCGAAGTTGAAGCCCGCATCGCGCAACAGGTCGCGGCGGCGTGGGGAAGCTGAAGCTAGAATGAGACGCATGTGCAAGAATTATAAGCGACTTTCTCAGATTGACGAAGCGGCGGCTGTACGCCGTCAGGATGCGAGGTAGAATCGCCACCGCGACAAAACACTCAACCACGATTTTTCTTCGACGGCGATTCCCCCAATGGGCCTCGATGTGTTAGACTGCACAATCAGTCTGCAAAAGAATCCACTAATCTAGGACTCGGGTTATGGAAGAGATCGGCAAAATTCTGCCCAAGGTGCTAAGGCCACAGTTCTCTCGCCTTGTCCCTCCGGTGATCGAAGTTCTGACCCCGTTTTGGGGTCAAGTCGCGGGTAAGGCGCTGGCCAAGAAGTGCCGGCCGGTGGCGTTCAGCGCTGGGACTCTGACGCTCGCAACCGCGGATCGCGATTGGGCCGCTCCCTTGAAACAGATGGCAGATGAAATCCAGGCACATGTAAACAAATTCCTGGGTGGGCCAGTAGTACAACATCTCAGGATTGAATGTACTCAGGAGCTCACGCGCAGCAGCAGGTCACCGCGCCAGCAGGAATCGCCGGCTACTTCCGAACCGGGAGACTGGCCGCGCCAGGACCCACGCCCGACATCCGGCATGGCGGAACCAATCGGACGTTCGCGTGTCAAATACGTCGCACGGAAGCATGAGAAGGTCCACTAATGGCACTGGAAGAAAAAGACGTGCGTTATGTCGCCGAACTCGCTCATCTCGAACTGACTCCCGACGAGGTGAATAAGTTCCTGCCTCAGCTTGATTCCATCCTTCAGCACATACAAAAGCTGAATGAGTTGGATACCTCGCAAGTGGAGCCGATGGCGCAGGTGACCTATCCCGCTGCGGCAAACCCTTCCCTGCGTGGAGATCAGCCAAAGAAAACGTTCGACCAAGATGAGGCCCTTGCCAACGCGCCCGACCCCAGCGCGGGCTTTTTCCGAATCCCGCGAGTGATAGAAAAAGAGGAGTAGCGGGTGGCGGAATGAGATGATCGGTGAGGGGAGAGACAGCTCTTACGAATGAACCTTACTGAACTTACCATCGACTCGCTGCGCCAGCTCATCGTCGAGCGCAAAGTCTCTGCGTCGGAGGTGGTGCGCGCTCACTTCGAGCTGATTGAGAAGCGCGACAAAGAGGTTCGTGCTTACTTGCAGTTGTGCCCGGAACTCGCACTCGAGCAGGCCGCCAAGATTGATCGGCAGATCGCGGCAGGTGATCCGGTGGGAGCCCTGGCGGGAATTCCGGTCGCGATCAAGGACGTGATTCTGACCCGCGGGATGCGCAATACTTGCGCGTCGAAGATTTTAGGGAATTACGTGGCGCCCTATAACGCTCCGGCGGTCGAAAGGTTGGAGGCGGCAGGCGCAGTCATCTTGGGGAAGACGAATTGCGACGAATTCGCCATGGGATCGTCTACGGAAAACTCCGGCTTCTTCCCGACCCACAACCCACACGATTTGACCCGAGTCCCCGGTGGCTCGAGCGGCGGTTCTGCGGCGGCGGTTGCCGCGAACATGGCGGTGGCCTCGCTCGGCTCTGACACTGGAGGTTCGATCCGGCAACCGGCGGCTTTCTGCGGCCTTGCGGGCATGATGGGGACATACGGCAGGGTCTCGCGCTACGGACTGGTGGCCTTCGCCTCCTCGCTCGATCACATCGGGCCGTTCGGACGCACGGTCCGCGATGTGGCGCGCGTGCTCCAGACCATTGCGGGCCGCGACCCGCACGACTCCACGTCGGCAGACGTTGCGGTGGAGGACTACGTGTCCGGCCTGGATCAAAACGTGCGCGGCCTCAAAGTGGGCGTTCCGGGCGAGTTTTTCAAGGGGCTTCATCCGGAGACCGGAGATAACGTCCAAAAGGGTATTGACCTGCTGGCGAAGCTGGGATGCGACATCGTACCCATCAGTCTTCCTCACACTGATTACGCGATCGCCTGCTACTACGTCATCTGCACGGCGGAGGCCAGCTCGAACTTGGCGCGCTACGATGGCGTGCGCTATGGATTCCGCTCCTCCGAGCACACCGATTTGCAGGAGATGTACAAACAAACCCGCTACGGCGGATTCGGGGCCGAGGTAAAGAGGCGCATTATGCTCGGCACCTACGTCCTGAGCTCCGGTTACTACGACGCCTATTACTTGAAAGCCCAGAAAGTGCGTGCTCTCATCACGCGAGATTTCCTGGAAGCGTTTGACGACGTGGACATCATCGTTACTCCCACCTCTCCCATCCCTGCCTTCAAGCTCGGCGAGCGTATGGATGACCCCTGGCAAATGTATCTCGCCGATATCTACACCGTTACCGCCAGCCTGGCCGGAATTCCCGGCATTTCCGTCCCTTGCGGAAAAACTAAGGCTGAGCCCCACCTCCCGGTGGGCATGCAACTTCTCGCCCGCCACTTCGACGAAGCAAGGCTGCTGCGAGTGGCCGACGCGTTCGAGAGGGCGGGCGGATTTGAAGTTGGGTAAACGGCTCGCATTCCAGATCCCTGATTCAAAATTCAAAAACCGCTTCATTTCACACTTTCTGAGTCCCGGAGTCTGGTCCTGCGCTGCCAGTAACCGTGCCGCCTCCCTTTCTTATCTGCTCGAATTTCGTCAGAAACTCTTCGCGCTCTTGGCGAGCCTTGTCCGCCCGACGCGTTTTTTCCGAGACATAGCGCTGGCCCTTCATTTCGGAATCGCGTAACGAGCGAATCTAGGCGCCAAGCTGCCTGGAAACGCTTTCGATGCCGGATTTCAGATTCAAGATTCCAGATTCGAGATCGCGGAAATCAGGCATGCGCTCAATTAGGCAAAGCATTGACCGCACTTCGCCGGCAGAACCACGCGAGATGTACAAGAAAGTTAGCAACTCCTGATTCGTGCCCCTTTCAAATCTTTCCGCGATGTTGTTGGAAACGGAGAGCGCGGCACGTTCGAACTGGTCGCGCAGACTATGCTGGCGGCGGAAAGGGGGCTGTGCGGTTATAGCGTAGGTCGCCAGGGCCAGTTCGATGCTAGCCTGCCAGACCGGAAGTTCCTCAAAGCGTTTGTATCCCACGCCACACCTCTTGAACCTGGAATCTTGAATCTAGAATTTTGAATCTGGAATTTCGATTCCGCAATTCCCGGTGAGTCTATCACCCTCAACCCTTGAACAGCGGGTCAAATTTCTTCTTGGCGACGTTGGCGTTCGACGGGGTGTGGTCGGCGCTGGCCAGCAGGGTTGGGTTGGGACGAAAATAATCGCAGTAGTTGGCGGGTTCTTTATCGCGGACCCATCCGGCCTGGGTTTCCGCGCACTGGTTATGTTTGCCGGGGTCGTAGAATTGGCAATTGCGGCAGGCATGCAGGTCGGAGCCGCACCGGGGGCAGGTGTCGCGCGCGCCAGTACGGCTTCCGGAGGGATACTCAATCTTCTGGCGGCACTTCCAGCAGTTGAAGATCATATTTCTCTATCAGCGTTTATCCGCGTCAATCCGCGGCTCGCTGTTTAACCCGAAGAACCGTTCAAAGTTCCGCACCACATTTTCTCCCAGCTCTTCTGGGCTCAAGCGATGAAGAGTGGCCAGCGTGCGGGCAACTTCGATCACAAAGGCCGGCTCATTGCGCTTGCCGCGGTACGGAACCGGCGCCAGGTAAGGACAATCTGTTTCGATCAACATGCGATCGAGCGGAATCTCTCTCGCCACCTCGCGGAGGTCCCCGGCCTTCTTATAGGTTACGTTGCCTGCAAACGAAACCTGGAATCCCCAGTCGAGAAAGGTGAAAGCATCCTGGCGGGAGCCCGAGAAGCAATGCAGGATGCCGCCCAGCCCGCTGGATTTCCAGTGGGTTTGAGCGATTTCGGCGAGGTCGGGCCACGCCTCGCGGCAATGAATAATAATTGGCCGCCGCGCTTGATGCGCCAATTCCATTTGCCGGATGAGGACGAGCTTCTGAATGTCGCGGGGCGAGTTGTCGTAATGGTAGTCGAGCCCTATCTCGCCGATGCCCACTACGCGCGGCTGTTGCGCCAGCCTGCAGATTTGTTCGGCGTGGTGTTCCGTGAAGTGTTTCGCGTCGTGCGGGTGAACGCCGACCGTGGCGTAAATCCAATCGTGGCTCTCGGCCAGGGCGAGGGGAGCCTCGAGGTTGTCCGGCCCGGTACCGCCCCCCACTGCCAGCAGATATCGCAGCCCGGCGGCGCGGGCACGGGCCATCACCTCCGCGCGGTCGGGGTTGAAATCGGGATCGTCGAGATGAGCGTGGGAATCAACAAAGACTGTCCGTTGTCCGTTGTCCGTTGTCAGTTGCTTTCTCCGTCTTAGTCGATTCTGACGGGCTCGGGGATCGTGCCTATGGACCGGAGGTAGGCGTTTAGCTTCGGTGCGAGCTCGTCGATGATGGGCCGAATTCGTTTCACGTCGTCCTTACTCAGCAGACCTCGCCGATACGCCCGTCGCAGCCAGTGCTGCGTCTCATTGAGTGAACCTCGAGCCATTTTTACGAAGCGTCGATTATCTTGAAAACTTCCTCTCCCCGTACCTTCAGCGATGTTGGCCCCTATGCTGTCCGCAGCTCGCACTATCTGCCTTCCGACAGTCATCTTTGAAAACTGTTCCCAGCCGGTGACGACCACCCATACTTCATCCGCGAGTTTCTCTCCCAATTTGTAGACTTGGAGATTCTCAAAGCTCGTTCTCGCTGCCATTCCAGAAAGCCCTTCCCTGTAGTTGCAACGGACAACTGACTACGGACAACTGACAGCTTTACTACTTCAGCCTCGCTCCGTTCTCCACCTCTTCCTTGAAGGTCACGAGCACGGGATGGCCGTGGTCTCCGACTGAGGCTGCAACGATCATGCCATTTGATTCCACGCCACGAAGCTTGCGGGGCTGGAGGTTGGTGACCATCACGACTTTCATTCCGATCAGGTTTTCGGGCCGATAGTACTCTGCAAGGCCGGCCACAACCTGGCGCACTTCCGTGCCGATGTCCACCATCAGCTTCAGCAGTTTCGATGCGCCCGGAACGTGCTCGGCGGCCTTCACTTCGCCCACCCGCATGTCGACCTTGGCGAACTCCTCGATGGAAATCAGGGCTGGGGGCTGAGGGCTAGGGCTTGGGGGCTGGGGACCAGGTGCTTGGGATGCGGGTGTGGGGGTCACGACTGCTTCGGGTTTGTTTTCTGTTGGCACAGCTATAATTGCCTCCTTAGATTTGTCAGGTTCGCCGCCGGATCCGGCGAGGTCAAGCTGAACGGGCGCCTGTAGGGGCGCTTCGCGAATCGCCCCTACCGTGGGTCTTCCACGCTCGCGATCAACTTCGGCGAGTTCGTCGAGCTTGGCCAGTGCCGTGGCCGTTTCAAGGCGTGGGAAAACGCCGGCGACACGCCCAAGCGCAGTGCCTGGAGCCAACTGGCCCCAATCTAGAGAATCGATCTGCTGTTCGCCCAGGAGCGTGTTCTGCCCCATCTGCACCCAGATTTGAGCCGTCGCTTTGGGCATCACCGGGTGCACTAGTATAAGGATCACACGCAGCGCCTCGCATGCGTCATACAGGACATCCGCCAACTCTTGTCGCTGATCTGGATTCTTTGCCAAGACCCATGGCTTTCGCTGCACGAGATAGGCATCCACATGCGAAATGAGCCGCCAGATGGTCTGCAGTACGTCCGAGAACTTGAGGTCGTTGTATTGACCCGACTCCCGAGCAGCCTGATTTCCCACCGCCGCCCATATAGCCTGCCTTGCGACCGTGCGCATGGCGTTCGCCGGGCTATCGCTGTGGCCAGGCGAGGGCCGAGGTATGCGCGACTCGAAGTATTGGCGGACCATGGTAAGAACACGACTGGCAAGGTTACCCAGCCCATTGGCCAAATCCGAGTTATAGCGCTGAATCAGCCCCTCATAAGAAAAGCTCGTATCTTGGCCAAAGGGCGCTTCGCGGAGCAAGTAATAGCGCAGCGCGTCGTTGCCCGGCGCGCCGAAGGAGTCGAAGGCCTCGACGATGGGCTCCGGGTAAACTACGTTTCCCTTCGATTTCGACATCTTATCCTGCTCGTAATAAATCCAGCCGTGAGCGAACACCGTAGTCGGCAGCATCTCCGGTTGGTCGGGATATGCGGCCATGATGAATGCGGGCCAATAGACGGCGTGGAAGCGCAGGATATCCTTGGCCATCATGTGGACCAGTTCCGACTCACCCGGTTTGTTCCGCCAATATTTCCGGAATTCCTCGTTGCCGTTGTCGCCCTGCGCGTAGCCGATGCCGGTCATGTAGCTGGTCAGCGCGTCGTACCATACGTAAAAGACCTGTTCGGGATCATCCGGCCACGGGACGCCCCACTTCAGGCGCTTGCGGCTGATCGAGATGTCGCGCAGCCCGCTCTTCACGAAGCTCTTCACTTCGTTCCGGCGATAGTCCGGCTGAACGAATTCCGGATGGTTTTCGTAGTGCTCGAGCAGACGATCCTGGAAAGCAGAAAGCCTGAAGAAGTAGTTTTCTTCGCTGATCAGTTCCGCCGGCCTGCCGCAGATGTCGCAATCCACCGGGTCGGTGCCGTCGGATATATACCGCTCGTCATAAACGCAGTAGCGGCCCTCGTAGCGGCGCTTGTCGACGAAACCGCGATCGCGGGCGCGAATCAGCAGGCGTTGCACTGAACGCTCATGATCGGGATGCGTCGTAGGGATGAAGCGCAGTGAGTTGGGCTTAAGGTCAGCGTACGGATACTGGCTCACTTTCATGCCGAGCTTTTCCCAAAGCTGAACGAATAGTTTCCGCTTTTCCGCCACGAACTGGCTGGGTGTCTGGCCTGCCGCCGCCGCAGCTCGCTCGATCTTCTCCCCGTGCTCGTCGGTGCCGGTAAGGTAGACCACATCATACCCGCACATGCGTTTGTAACGCGCCAGCACGTCGCAAACAATCGTGGTGTACGCTGAGCCGACATGGGGCCGGGCGTTCGGATAGTAAATGGGAGTTGTGAGGTAGAACGTTTTCATGGATGTCAGGTTCCAGGTGTCGGGCTTGACACCTGCTCGAGGTACGAGGCTTGCGCGGCTATGATCACCTGCTTGAGCGGCACGCCCTTCTCGGTCGCCAGGCGCTGGCAATCTTCGTATTCCGGCGCAACATTCAGCACCTTCCCGTCACGCTTGGCTACTTTGACCTTGACCGTGCCATACGGGGTCTGGATGCTGACGAGTTCGCGTTCCAGAATCTTGCGCCGCGCCTCATAGATTCGCACTCCGATCGTGGTGGTTTGCTCGAAGAGCATCTGGGCCAGCGCATCGCCTTTCTCGGGAGTGCACAGCACGCTCAGCAGGATTCCAGGCCGGTCCTTCTTCATCTGGATGGGCGTGCAGGTCACGTCCAGGGCGCCTGCGGCCAGCGCCTGGTCAATGAAGTAGCCGTAAAGCTGCGGGCTCATGTCGTCGACATTGGCCTCAATCACCGAAACCACTTCATCTCCGGGAGCACCGTCGCGGACTCGCACCGGTTCGGCGCTTTCCCCGAGCAGCAGGCGCGCCAGGTTCGGATGCCCTGGAATTTCGCGCGCCCCGGCGCCGTACCCGATGCGTTCCACTCTCATGGGCGGGATAGGTCCGAAGCCGGTGGCGAGGGTGGAGATGAGCGCCGCTCCGGTGGGCGTCACCAACTCGCCGTCGACGCCGGAAGAATAGATGGGAAGGTCCTTGAGTAATTCGAGCGAGGCGGGAGCGGGAATCGGCAGCGAGCCGTGCGCGGCCTCGACGCATCCGCTGCCCACGTTCACCGGAGAACAAGTCAGGTGCGAGATCTCGAGGAACTCAAGTCCGATGCAGGTTCCCACGATGTCTAGAATCGCGTCGACCGCGCCAACCTCATGGAAGTGCACCTGCTCGGGCGGCATGTTGTGCAGTTTTCCTTCTGCTTCAGCCAAGCGACTAAAGACCTTTAGGGCGCGTTCTTTGACGCCCGCGGAGAGTTCGCTGTCTCGAATCAGCGCTTCGATATCTCTCAGCTTGCGGCTGGGCTGCTTGCCCGGGACGCGAATCTCCACTCGCGTCCCCACCAAATGTCCTCGCAGCGCGCGCGTGCGCTTGAACTCGTAAAAGCCCAAGGGAATCTTCTTCAAGTCCGCAAACAACCGTTCCAACGGCAGACCCACGTCGAGCAAAGCGCCCACGAACATGTCGCCGCTGATGCCGGAAAAACAATCCAGGTACGCTTGTTTCATAAGAGCAGGAATCAGGAGTCAGAAGTCAGGAGTCAGGAGCAAGTTTCCCCCCGCGTAAAGTGTCAGGTACGCGAACTGGGCCGCCGCATCACGGACTCTTGACCTTTGATTCAGCCAAGCAATTTTGCCCAAAATTGGATACTATGCTGTAGTCTCAGAAGTTGTCAACACGACAGGAGTTGGGAGTCGGGAGTCAGAATGTAGAATGAGGCCACGGGTCGCCAGCAATGTGATCTCACGGAATGACCGTCTGAGTCCCACGCAGTTGTTCTGACTCCTGACTTCTGACTCCTGACTTCTATCCGACGAGGTAATCATTTATGAGAACACTCGACCGACGCGATTTTTTGAAAGTCTCTGCTGCCGCAGGGGCTGCGGGGCTCATGTCCGCGGCGCCTGGTGTTCCGGCTCGAAAAGGCATGCGCTTGGGCATCATTATGGGAATGGGCAAGAACCCTGATGCAGCCTTGCAGAGAGTACATGACTTCGGAGTTCCCACCTGCCAGGTATCGACAGAGGATTTCTCGGAGCAGATGGAGAAGGGCATCCGCGACGCGGTTCAGAAGTTCAACCTTGAGGTGACCGCTCTCAATACCCACGGTCCTGGGCCAGACGTTTATGATTTCTACCAAGGGCCGCTGACGATTGGCTTGGTGCCGGTGAAATACCGGGCCCAGCGCATCGAGCACTTTAAGCGAGCGTCGGATTTTGCCAAGAGGCTCGGCATCCCCGCTCTCCACACGCACTTCGGGTTCATCCCCGAGAATCCCAACGATGCCGCCTACAAGGACGTGCTGCCGGCCCTTCGCGAAGTTGCAACCTATCTCAAAGGGAACGGCCAGATGATGCTGTATGAGACGGGGCAGGAGACTCCCATCACCTTGCTGCGGGCGATCACCGACGTGGGCGTTGATAACCAGTTTGTAAACCTCGACACCGCCAACCTGATCCTCTATGGCAAAGGCAATCCGAACGACGCCCTGGACGTGATCGGCAAGTTGGTGCGCGGCACCCACGCCAAAGACGGCCTCTTTCCAACAGACCCGAAGAAGCTTGGAGAAGAAGTCGCGATCGGCGAAGGAAAAGCGGACTTTCCCAGGCTCATTGCCCGTCTAAAGCAACTCGGCTACGACGGGCCTCTTACCATTGAACGTGAAATATCAGGTCCACGCCAACTCGAGGACATTCGGAAGGAAAAAGCGTATTTGGAAAAGCTGATCGGGTGAGCGTAGGGGCGGTTCGCGAACCGCCCCTACTGACGTTTTACTTCCGTCCGTACACGGGACCGAAGTTTGCGCAGGCGCGATAGTCTGCTCCCTGCGGATCCTGAGCACCAAAAGCCGTCCAGGCGCTGGGGCGGAACACCCCCTCCTCGGGCACGTTATGCATGCAGACCGGGATGCGCAGAATCGAGGCGAGGGAGATGAGCAGATCGCCGATGTGGCCGTAGCTTATGGCGCCGTGGTTGGCGCCCCAGTTGTTCATCACCCCGTAGACATCTTTGAAGGCGCCTTGACCGGTGAAAATAGGTGCAAACCAGGTGGTGGGCCAGGTGGCATTGGTTCGCTGGTCAAGCGTGTTGTGCACGTCCTTCGGCAATTCGACCGTGTAACCCTCGGCGATCTGGAGCACCGGCCCTAAGCCTTGCACTAGGTTGAGGCGCGCCATGGTCACCGGTAATTCTCCCTTGGTTGCAAAGGTCGAGGAGAACCCGCCGCCCCGGAAGTATTCGGTGACTGCCGGGCTCCACTGGGTCGCATCCAAGCAACGGCCCACTTCCTCCGCCGTGATCTCCCAAAACGGCTTCATGACCCTGGCGCCATCCTTCATCTGTTCACCGGTAGCATCGAGAGTCGCCGCGCCGGAGTTGATCAGGTGGATGATGCCTCCCCCGGCCTTTCCCGCCAGGCTCTTTCCGGTGACGCGCTTCACCGCTTCCGGACTCCAGTAGGTGCGCACGTCCGCAAAGATTTGCGCCGTGTCGGTCAGCAAGTGTCCAAACAACATCGTGGCGGCGTTGAGCGAATCGTTTTCGGTGGCGAATACGAAGGGCTCCCGAATGCCGTTCCAGTCGAAAGAGGAGTTGAGGATGGCTTCCATGAAATCGCCGTTCGGGAAGTGGTCCGTCCAATGCCGCTGGCCTTGAAATCCGGCCAGAATCGCGTTGTGCCCCAAAGCCTCTTCGCCGAATCCCAGTTCCGCCAGCCTCGGGTTCCCAATCAGCAGGTCGCGCGCGATCAGCGTCATCTTTACCACGGTGTGCCAGTCGTCGTACTTTCTGGTCCGCGACATTTTCGGAACGTTGTAGTCCTTTCCCTCGGGGCAGTTCGCCTTCACCCATTTAGCGGCGCTCAGGTATTCTTTCGGGTCGTAGATTTTTTCGTCGATGCGCCGCACGAACTCCGACATGTCCACATACTCATTGCGCATGCCCAGAAAGTTCTGGAAGAAAGCCGCATCGACCATGGAGCCGGCGATGCCCATGGAAACCGAGCCTAGGGAAAGATAGGATTTGCCTTTCATCTCGGCCGCAGCCAGCCCGGCCTTGGCGAAGCGCAGCAGCTTTTCCTGGACGTCCTTCGGGATACTCGTATCGCCTGCATCCTGTACGTCCTTTCCATAAATGCCGAATGCCGGCAGTCCCTTCTGATTGTGCCCAGCCAGTACGGCCGCCAGGTAGACCGCGCCGGGCCGCTCGGTGCCATTGAATCCCCAGACCGCTTTGGGGATGAGCGGATCCATATCCATGGTCTCCGAGCCGTAGCACCAGCAGGGCGAGACCGTGAGAGAAAGGCCCACGCCTTGGCGTGCAAACTTGTCCGCGGCCTCCGCAGCCTCCGCGACGCCGCCGATGCAGGTGTCGGAGATCACACATTCCACAGGCAGCCCATTGGGGTGGCGCAAATGCTCCTCAAAAAACTTAGCGGCCGTCTTGGCCATTTCCATCGTCTGGTTTTCCAGAGATTCCCGGACCCCTTTGCGGCGTCCGTCGATGGCCGGCCGGATTCCGATCTTCGGCAAGGTGCCGCGCAAGCGCTGCGCCGGTTTGTTCACCTTTAGATCTTTGACATTTGCCATAATGCTTCTCCTATCAAATCAGATAGAGCCCATCGGACGCTTTCAATGGGTTTCCGCCTTTATCGGCGGCGACCTGCAGGCCAGACAGAGTAGCGCACATGCGTCAATATCTCAAGTTGAAGGGGCTAACAGCAGGCACTCTTTTCCAGCCAGTCTCCCGAGCGCCTTGTCAAACGTTACCAGCGTCAGACCAGAAGTGGTCGCAAACGCCGCCAAATAGGCGTCCGGCCACTGCCGGTGCGAGAAGTGTGCGCCTGCCGTCAGGGCACGGAATGTCGCCTCGACGCGCTCGGGCTCGCTCTCGGAATCGAAGGCTACCCGTGCGTCGCTGGCGAGTAGATCGTAAGCCTTCCACGCCTCTTGTTGAGTCTTCACTTCGTCGCGCATGACGGCGGGATGGGTCAGCAGCCGCAGAAAGGCCAGTTGCGTGAATCGGCAGAAACTGGCTTCTTCCGTCTCCAGCTTGTCAAACCAATCGAGCGCGACGGGGTGATGCTGGTGGCCCCGGTATGCAAGCGCGAGCCACACGTTCACGTCAGGGAAATAGGATTTCATTGATTTGCTGATTGGTCAGGCGCAGCCAACCCGGCTGCTTCGAGTTGATAATCGGGAACTTGAGCGCCCGCGCTCTGTGGGCCGGCCTCCCGCCCGCCAGTTCCGCTTTGACCCCACGCAAAACCAATTCTTTCACTGAACAGCCTCGCTGCGCAGCCGCAGATTTCAGGCGTCTGTAAACCGGATCGGGAATGTCCACCGTGGTTCGCATGAAGCGATTCTACCATATTTATGGTCAGCGTCAAAACCGATCAATAACCCATCGTTCGTCGAACGTATTCACGGCTCAGCTTCAAGCTCTCGCGCAGGGGCCGCGTTCGCGCGAAGTTCCTCTCGTGCGCAAGCTCGATCGCCATATCCCCAGCATAACCCATTTTGTGAAGTTCTTTACCGACGGCGGCGTAGTCGGTTATCCCTTCACCCATGGCCTCCGACCAGGCGCCGTCCGCCTTCTGGTCGCGGAGATGCATAAACACGATGTGCGCGGAATGTCGGCGGATAAAATCCACCGGGTCGACGCCAGCTCGAACGAGCCAATTGAGATCCGGGCCCAGTTTGGCGTCAGGAATCCGGGCCAGCGTTCCGTTCAGGTCGTATTCGTTGTTCTCGACCTCATAAGTGTGATTGTGAAGGTTCAGCACTACGCCGTGCTCGTTTCCGACGGCGATGATCTTGCCGAGAATCTCCGCCTGCGCGTCGAGCTGTTCCGGCGTTTTCTTCTGAGGCGCCTTGCCGACCGATGTCCCCAAGGTCCGCCCCTTAAGCTGTTGGATGCGCGTGATGATGGTCTCTGCGTAATCCATAATGGCGGCGTGCTTCGAGCGGTCCCACAGGTCGGCGCCAAACGAGGCGCCGAGCACCGGCAAACGGTACTTGTGTGACAATGCGCCGATGCGCTCCACGGAATCCGGATGCCGCAGCGCTTCATGCATCAGTTCAATCGCCTCGATCCCGGCATAGCTCATGTCGGAAAAGACCTGCTCCAGCACGGGTGTGATGTCGTACTCCGGGAGCGGCGCCGCGTACACCCAGGGATGCGCTGCCACCACCACTTTCTTCTTCTCTGCGGTTGTGGGCTTCCCTGGCAGAAACGAGGCGAGCGGTCCCAGGCCACTCGTGGCCGTAACAGCCGCGGTGGCCAACTTCAAGAAACTCCTCCGGGACGGAGACCCGGTTCCGCTGCTCGCCTGCACACCTTCCACTCTTCTCATGGGTGCTCCTTTCTTCGCGGCGAGAGTATAGCTCCGCAGCAAGTGGACTGCAACCGGCCCGCGAGAATTGACCGGCGCGAATGGGTATTTACGAGTACGGTGACACTGGTGTAAGTTGGTAAGAGTAGCAGCGCAAGGCCACGCCTTTGGGTGTCTTCCCATTCAGATTGAAGAGGGAGACGAAGCAGGTTGGCCATCAGCGGCGGGTTCGCTGAAGGGAAGCCATTGCGCCGCCAAACCTGGGCCGGTAGCTCAACGGTGGAGCACTGCCCTTTTAAGGCAGGGGTTCTGGGTTCGAGTCCCAGCCGGCTCACCAGGCAGGAAAGCAGAAAGCAGAAAGCAGAAAGCATTCACTACTGCCCGCTGCTCGCTGCCTTCGATTGGCTTGCTCGTCGGCGCCCCTTCCCCAACACAATCACTCTCCGACCGATACGCTGTTCTCCCGCCTTCTTGCTCGTCACTCGTCACTTGTTACTCGTCACCGCACTTACGGCAGGTCCGCGAAGGGCATCATTAGGGGCGGGCGGGCCATGAAAGGCAGGCGGGTGATTTCGGCGACAGCTTGCGACACAGCTTTCTCGCGGCGGGGTTCGAGGGTCATAACAAAAGGCAGTTGGTTTTTGGGCATGGCAGGCTCTTGCAGCACAGAGTCGATGTTGATTCGGTGCCGCGCCAGCAAGGCGCAAACACGCGCCAGGATGCCGGGGCGGTCGCGAACCACCAGGCG
>Ga0181518_10003463_pt1 | contig 14550 bp, 10 predicted proteins | sample PEATcosm2014_Bin_28_FD_119751 | JGI IMG/M metagenome (GOLD analysis project Ga0181518, IMG submission 119751) | Peatland microbial communities from MTU Mesocosm Facility, Houghton, MI, USA - PEATcosm2014_Bin01_60_metaG | ecosystem: Environmental > Terrestrial > Soil > Wetlands > Peat | place... | reverse complement strand
ACATTGAGTGCTCGGCCATGGCGATGGAGTACCTGGGCGAGAGCTTCGACCTGCACTGCGGCGGCGAAGACCTGATGTTCCCGCACCACGAAAACGAAATTGCGCAGAGCGAGACGGCGACGCATAAACAGTTCGCACGGCATTGGATGCATGTGCGCTTCCTGCTTGTGGACGGCAAGAAGATGTCGAAGAGCGAGGGCAACTTCTACACCTTGCGCGACTTGCTGTTGAAGGGATTCAAAGCGTCGGCGATCCGTCTGGCGCTGATCTCGGTGCCTTACCGGCGTCCGCTCAACTTCACCTTCGACAGCCTCTCAGACGCCACAAACGCCATCGACCGGCTGCGCACGTTCCGGGCACGGCTGCACGCGGGGAAATTTCTGGCAGGCGAGAATCCGGTGTTGCAGGAAGCCGCGAAGAAGGCGCATGCTGCGTACTTTGAAGCGCTGGCCAACGATTTGAACACCGCCGACGCGCTGGCTCCGATCTTTGAATTGGTGCGCGCGGCGAATACGGCAATGGATGACGAACAACTGTTCACGGCCGACCGCGACGCGATGTTGCCCGTGCTGGCAGATTTCGATGCTGTCTTCGATGTGCTTGAGGATCGCGACGCCGAGCCCACGCGCCGCGCGCTCGCATGGGCCGAGCAGGAAGGCCGCATGAGTGAAGTGGCTCCGGAGTTGATCGCCGCGCAATTGCTGACGGATGCGGCGATTGAAACGCTGGTGGCCGAGCGCACCGCAGCCAAGAAGGCGCGCAACTTCGCCCGCGCCGATGCGATCCGGGCCGAACTGGCGGAAAAAGGCGTGATTCTCGAGGACTCGAAGGACGGGGTCAGGTGGAAGCGAAAATAGCTGCCGGTCTTTATGAGCCGACGCAATGATCGGGGCAGAGTCATGAACCAAACCACGCAACAGCCACACGTCCTCTCGCATGCGCGTGCAACTGGCGCGGTGTATCTGAGCTATTTTGCGACGGCGATTCTTGGGCTGCTCCTGAGCAGCCACAAGCTTCCGGTAGGCGTTGTGGTGAATGGGCTCGCGAGCGTGTTGTACGCGGCGGTGACGATTTTACTGTACCGGCTCTTTCGCCGCGCACAGCCGCTGTTGGCACTGGCGGCGATCCTATGCAGCTTGGCCGGGTGTTTGACGGATGGGCTGCACCAGCTGCACTTCGGTCTCTCGGGCCTGAGTCCGTTGCTGTTCTTCGGGCCGTTCTGCGTGCTGCTGGGCGTGCTGATCCTGCGATCGCGGTTCCTGCCGCACTGGCTCGGTTGGCCCCTGATCGCGGCCGGATTGGGATGGCTCGCTTACCTTAATCCGGAGATCGCGCAGCACGCGAAAATAGTGATTTTCCCGGTCGGCTTCGTGGCGGAGTTCGAGCTGATGCTCTGGCTCCTGCTGCGGGGCGTGGATGAGGCGCGCTGGAGGGAGCGATAATCAACCCTTAGGTGTTAGCTATCAGCTCTTAGCTTGTAACTCCCAGCGAGTCGTAAGATAGGTCTTGAAGCGGCAGTCAATCCCCCAGCCCCTCAAATTCAGATGAGAAGAAGACATTTGCCCATGGAAGCCAACGAAGCCCAGGAATTGCAGGAACATGCGGAACACGGCGCGCACGAATCGTCGCTGCGGCCGGTCGCCTTTACCATGGCCGTGCTGGCCGTGCTGGTGGCTGTGACCACGGTGTTGGGCCATCGCACGCAAACCGAGGCGGTTCTCGACCAGAACCGGGCGACCGATCAGTGGAACTACTATCAGGCGCACAAGATCCGCGCCAACGAGACGGAGCTGGCCGCGGATCTGCTCGGCGTGGTGAGCATTGCCGGCAAGGACGCCGCTGCCAAACTCGCCAAGGGCTATGCCGATCATGAGAAGAAGTGGAATGACGATCTGAAAGAAGAGCAGGCGCAGGCCGAAGCGACGGAGCAGAAGGTGGAGCAGGCCGAAGCGCGCGCCGACCGCTTCGACCTGGGCGAGGCGCTGCTCGAAATCGGCTTGGTGATCACGTCGGTCACGCTGCTCACACGCAGCCGCATCTACTGGTACCTGGGCCTGGTCTTCTCCGTCCTGGGTGTCGCGTCGGCGGTGTCCGTTTTCCTGCTCAAGTAGCGATTGCTGCCCGGCGAAAAACTGTTGTCGCGCTCGACTGCCTGCGATAGACTTAGCCCCGAGTGAAGGTGGACCCATGAGAGTTGCCCTCGCCGCTGCTCTATTCCTCACTGGTTGCGTGCCGCTGCTTGCGCAAGCCGCGCCTGCGGCAGGGCAAACCGTAGCGCCTGCGCAGGCCGCGACACCTGCGCAAACTGCGACACCTGCGCCCGCTGCCGCACCCGCTGCAACGCAGTCGGCTCAGGTTGATGACAGCGACGTCGGTTTCAACTACAAGCTGCCCGCAGACTGGGAGTTTGTGGCTCCGCCTCCGGCGCCCAAGGTCATGGTGCCCTTTCCCGATGCCGCGGGGGTCAAAAAGGGCGATGCCTGCGTGGAAGTTGTTTTGACGGCCAAGCACGGCACGCCGGACTCAGTGGTGGTGGTGACGGCGCTGCCCTTTGCCTGCTATGGGCAAAGCATGAAGCCGGGCGATCTCGAAAACTTTGGCGCCGGCGCCGCGGAGGGCCTGAAGCAAACGTTCGACGTCTCCGATCCCGTGCAAGGCAACTACACGCTGGGCAGCCACGCCATCTGGATCGAGCGCGCCAAAGGAACTCCCAAAGACCACCCTGAGAACTCCTTCACCTTCGAGATCGCCTGCACAGTGCTTGCAAAGGGCGCGGTCTGCTGGATGACGATGGCAACGGATTGGCCGAATCTGCGCGACTTCCAGAGGTCTCCGGTAACGCTCGACGGTGACACTTTCGCCGCGCTGGTTCCGCCGCACGCCTTCGTTCCCGTGCCCAAGTAAGCCGGGCCAAACTGAGACCGATGCCCGGCATGCAGCGGGCGTGCTCTCTGACGCGCGCGAGACGCAGAATCTCGCTGCATGCTATGCTTTGAAAAGAGCGGAAATCTGATGAAGGCGCGCGACCTATTGCAATCGCTACACCCGCCAGCCACCAGGAGCTGGTCGCGTTCGCGCGTGCGTAGCATCTGCCCTCGTCGGCACTTGCGCGTGCTGCCCACCCGCACTCGACCTAGCCTCTTCGGCGGCGATTAGCATAGCCCCCGCCGAAGGTTCTCACTCATATTTGGGCCCGCGTTGGATCCACGGGGGCCCGCGGAGTTGAATGATCCCACGAGCCGGGATCAGCGGCCGCGCCATATCAATACTCAGGATGCATGGGATTAGGGCGCGCAGGCTGCGACAACCGAATCTGCCGAGGAGAATATTCGATGACTAAGCAGGAATTGCATGCGCAGTACGGACCCAAACTTGTCTGCTCCCTGCCGGGACCGAAGGCCCGCGCGGCGGTTGAGGCCGACCACCGCCTGATCTCGCCCAGCTATACGCGGTCGTATCCGTTAGTGGCCAAGCGCGGGCGCGGCGTGCGCATTGAGGACCCCGACGGCAACGAATTTCTTGACTTCGCAGCCGGCATCGCCGTGGTTTCCACCGGCCATTGCCATCCCGAAGTTGTGGCTGCGATTCAGAAACAGGCCGCCGAGCTGATCCACATCTCGGGGACCGATTTTTACAACGAGGCGCTGACCGATCTGGCTACGCGGCTCTCGGCCGTGGCGCCGATGCGCGGCCCGCATCGCTTCTTCTACGGTAATTCCGGCGCCGAGGCCATTGAGTGCGCGCTCAAGATTGCGCGTTATCACACCGGCCGCCAGCAGGTGATCTCGTTCTTCGGAGCGTTTCACGGCCGCACCATGGGCGCGCTCTCGCTCACCGGCTCCAAGCCGCAGCAGAAGCGCCGCTTCGCGCCGCTAGTGCCGGGCGTGACGCACGTGCGCTATCCCTACGTCTATCGGGGCTGTAACGGCAGCGCGCAGGAAGAGGAAGCCTTCAGCCTGGACTGCGCGCGATCCATCGAGGAGAAACTCTTCAAGACCACTGTGCCTCCGGAAGAGGTGGCCGCGATCTTCATCGAGCCCATCCAGGGCGAAGGCGGATTCGTGCCCGCGCCTGCGAACTTCCTGCGCGAGCTGCGCGCTATTTGCGACCGTCACGGAATTCTTCTGGTTGCCGATGAGGTGCAGAGCGGATGTGGGCGCACCGGCCAATGGTGGGCCATTCAGGACTCGGGCGTGGAGCCCGACATCGTGTGCATCGCCAAGGGCATTGCCAGCGGCATGCCGCTGGGCGTCTGCATGACGAGGGCCGAGATCATGGACTGGGCACCTGGCTCGCATGCGTCGACTTTCGGCGGGAACCCCGTTTCAATCGCCGCGGCGCTGGCGACCATGGATATCCTGGAGCGCGAGGCGATCGCCAATGCCGCCAGCGTGGGCGAGTTCATTCTGGAACGGGTGCGCGGCTGGAAGCACAGCCATGCGTCCGTGGGCGATGTGCGCGGGCGCGGCCTGATGATCGGCATCGAGATCGTGAAGGACAAGGCGACGCGCGAACCGGCGGTGAAGCTGCGCAATCGCATTGAGACGCTGGCCTTCGAACGCGGCCTCATCGTGCTGGGCTGCGGAGAAACCTCGCTGCGGCTCTCGCCTCCGCTCATCGTTAGCAAAGAGGAGGCTACTGTGGCGCTCGACATTCTGGAAGAGGCGCTGACACAGGCCGAAAAAGAGCACGAATTGAGCGCGGTTACAGCGGTGACGGTCTGATCGCGGGCTAAGGTCTTGATGGCGCGACTTCGCGCCGTTGAAGTTCGTGCGATGCCACATCTCAGAATCGAGACGTGGAGCACCCAAAGTTTGTTTCACAATCGAAAATGCTCGAAACCCGGCCTACTCGGCGAGCCGCATTTGCGCGATCTCCGCGGTGCGGTGCGCGGCCAACTCCAGGTTTTGCGCCATCTCCTGTGTGGCCAGGTGCTGCTCCTCGGCGGCGGCGGCCATCTGGTGTGAAAGGCCCGACAGGTCCTCGGTCTGGGCGGCGATGCTGTCGATGCCCGCAATAGCCTTAGCCACGTCGGTGCCGATCGCGGTCACCTTGTTTTGAATCTCCGACGTGGCCGCAGCCGTCTGCTCGGCGAGCTTGCGCACCTCACTAGCGACTACCGCAAAGCCCTTGCCGTGCGCGCCCGCGCGCGCGGCCTCGATATTTGCGTTCAACGCCAGCACGCTGGTCTGGGTGGCGATGGAAGCGATCAGCTCCGCTACTTTAGCCACGCCGCTGCTCGAGCGCTGCAGGCTCAGGATCGAGGTCTTGCTTTCCGCGCTGGCCTGGCGCGATTTCTCAGAAGCGTTGGCGAGTTCACTCGCATTCTTCGCAATCTCCGCGATGCTGGACTCGATCTCATGCGTGGCCGTGGCCACCATCTGCAAATTGCCGTTCAAATGCTCAATGTCGCTGCGCTGCGCCTCCTGCGCTTTTCTCAGAGCATCAATTGCCTGCTGCGTGCTGATGCCCCAAATCACCACGGCGCCGATATGTTCGCCGAATTTTCCCAGCATCGGCTCCACGCTCAAATCCAGCTTGATGGGCCCCAGCTCAATCACCGCCTTGTGCGGCAAATGGTGAGTCGAGTGACCCCTGGCGGCCAGAATCCTGTCGATGTTGGCCGGGTTCCTATGAAAAATGTGTATGGACTTGCCCACGATTTGGTCCACGGGCACCGGCAGATGCGGCTGGAGCGTGAGCAGCGTTTTGCGCGATGACTTATTGATGTAGCGCAGAATCAGATCGCGATCGCAAAACATCACATTGGCCGGCAACGCATCTATCGCGTACTGGAAGCTGCAGTCAAAGTCGACGGAAGGGTCGACGGAGGATTCAATGGCGGGGACGGATTGGGCCGCCTCTGGATGGTTGAGCACGGCGGACGGCGGCGCGGCTTCGCGATGGGCAAACAGGCCCCCGAATAAACCATGAGCCATGTCCGATTCTCCTTGCCGATACAGTTTCAGTTTCGAGCAAATCGTGTACAACGGTAGCTTTAGCGAGGAGCGGATTTCGTGGCGGTTCCGGAAATGAATTCGCGAGTTTCAATTTGGGCGTCGGCCAAAGCCCAAACAGATCCACCGCAGCGTCCGTCAGGCTTTCTCCTCCATTCGCGACGTTGCGACCCATTTGCGCCCCTGGGCTGGCAGGGCCACAATGGTTGGCGATGCAATGGGCGTCAGAAATGCGCGCTGAATGGCTCGAGCGGACCCTGGACGGCCTGGATTCTGTGGCAGCACGCCGCGGCAGGGCGGCCTGCCTGCCCGCCCACCTGCTCACGGGGATCGAGGGCGAAGAGGCAGCCTGTTTTCATCTGCTTCGCAAGGGCTACACGGTGGTGGCGCGGCGATGGTCGTCGGGCAACCAGCCCGGCGATCTCGATTTAGTCGCCTGGCAAGGGCCGATGCTTTGCTTTTTCGAGGTTAAAACCCGAACCGTCCGCGATCTGACCCCCGCCGAAACCGCGGTCGACCAGCATAAACGCAACGTGCTGCGTCGTCTGGCCCGCCAATATGTCCGGCAACTGCCGGGCAGCCCCGCTCCGCAGGTGCGTTTCGACGTGATCAGTACCTACCTGGAGTCCGGTAAAGCGCCGGAATTCGTGCATTTCGAGAATGCTTTTGGATGGCGCGAGCCGGGGAGGCAGGGCGGGATTCATTGATTCGCCGGTTCAACGGCGGTGTTCACGCCCACCCATTTCCGCAAAAAGCGCGGAAATGGGTGGGGCAGATGCGGCGATGCGGTATTTTGTTACGGAATCAATAAAATGAGTGTGTTCTTGACAATCGATTTTGATAGATTCTATGTTGATAGCTCAATTCAGGCGGAGCCGCGCACCGGGCTGAGAGCGCACCGATGATCCAGACGCGGGTTTTCGAGGAATGGGGGATTTGTACGTTATGGTGATGCAAGCGCCTGTTGGCCGGCACCAGGTTCGGGAAGAGATCCAACGCCGCATCCTTTCGGGCGAAAGCCAGCCGGGTGAGCGACTTACCCAGCAAAGCCTGGCTAAAGAGCTGGGCGTTGCCCAAGGCACGGTAAGAGAGTCGCTGCTGGAGCTGCAGTGGCTGGGGCTGGTCGAATCCATCGACCGGCTGGGAGTCTTCGTACAAAAGCTCGATGCCGCGCGGCTTTGCGAGGCCTACCAGGTGCGCGAATTTCTTGAGGGTTTGGCTGCGCGCCTGGCCTGCGAGCACACCTCCCGCGCTGATGTGGCGTCGCTGCGCAGGAACGCCGACCATATCTGGGAACTGTCGCAGGAAAACCGGGAAGAGGAGATGGGCGCCGCCGACCGGGCCTTTCACCTGCAGATCATGAACCTCTCGCACAATAAGGTTTTGCTGCGCCTGGCTGAGGGGTACCGCGTGCTGGGCATGGCCGTCAGAGCTTCGCGCGACCCGAAGAGCGTGCATGAAGAGCACCTGCAGATCGTCGACGCCATCGGCAACAATCTGCCCGACGAGGCGGAGCGGCTGATGCGCCTGCACGTGGCCGAGGCGCGAAAGATGATCGAGCAGCAGGCGGCGCGCAGCGACTTCACCCCCAAGTGGGTGGCGGACGCGGACGAAGAACCGGGAACCGTGTGAGCGGGTTTCGCTCGGGATTGCGCCGAAATGTGGATCGAAATATGTGTATCATAGGGCTCTACGGTTTCTGCCCGGTTTTGGAAGCAGTCTCAAGAAACGGAGTCGACGCAATCCGGCAGGTTGTCGCGTAATCCCCGGTGAACGAGGCCGGCCGGTGCCAAAGAGGTTCGCTGCCATGCCCGCACTCTTCCGCTCTTTTTCTTCTCATTTCGCAGCAATTCACAGCCGGTTTGGACGCTGCCGGTACGGGATCGCCGTGCTCTGGCTGCTTCTGCTCGCCTGCGGTGTTGCTGCCGGCCAGAACACTACCATCAGCGGTACGGTCTACGATCCCCGGGGAGCGACCGGGCTTCCGTTGCCCAATGTTCTGGTGTACGCGTCGACGACTCCGGTAACCCCGCCGACTTCGGGCGCGCAGTGCGTGACCTACGCGAACTCGATACCCACCGGCGCCAACGTGGTTAATTACACCTACACCGCTGTCGACGGCACCTTTACCCTGCAGAACATTCCGGAAAACGCGAGCTACACCATCGTGATCCAGGCGGGCAAATGGCAGCGCCAGTTCGCCGAGACAGTGGGAACCACACCGCTGACGGGCCTTCAACTGAGCATGCCTGCCAACCATACACAGGGCAACATGCCTTATATCGCCATTGCCACTGGATCGGTGGATGGCGCCGAATGCGTACTGCGCGATATGGGCATCTCCGACTCGGAGTTTACCGACGACAACCAGACGGTGAATCCCGGCGGCTATGTCCATCTCTACAAAGGCAGTTCGTCGGCCGGTGCGGAGATCAATGCGTCGACTCCGTCGGAGACGGCTCTAATGGGCGGTACATCGACCACGGCCTTGAACGCCTACGACATGGTGATGTTTCCGTGCCAAGGAGGGCCGAGCAATCAGGCTTCGGATCCGACGGGCACGCCCTCCTTGCCGGCCGGAGTTGGGCCGGCCAACTTACTGAGTTTTGCCGAGGCGGGCGGGCGCATTTTTGCTACGCACTACAGCTACGCGTGGTTGGAACCTACCTACGGCGCGCAGTTCGGGAATGTGGCCAACTGGATAGCTGAGACGGGGGAACCGTCCCCAGCTGCGGCAACGGTGCAGGAGAATTTCAGCGACGGAATCTTCCTGGCTGATTGGCTTCACTACATCGGCTCAACGAACACGGGCACAACGAACCAGGTCGAGATCTACAACGTGAGGACGGATGTGGGCAGCGTGGTTGCGCCCGCGCAATCCTGGGTCACTCTGAATAGCGGTTCCTACTCCGGGCAAGTCGGCAACCCGGTGATGCAGATGACCTTCAACGTGCCGTTCGGCGCGCCTGCGGCAAGCCAGTGCGGACGCGTGATGTACAACGATTATCACGTGATCACTCCGACCGGCGGTGTTAATGCCGCTTATCCCAAGGAGTGCCCCAGTTATTGCACCAGCGGCACCAACTGTACCAACAATTTCAACTCGGCCTACACAATGCAGCCGCAGGAACAAATGTTGGAGTACGCGCTCTTCGATCTCTCGGGATTCGTCCAACCGACGGTGGTACCCACGGTCAGTGTCACCTTTGCTCCCAGCCCGCTGACGGTGAAGTCAGGCGATACCGCCGATCAACTCACGGTGAACGTGAACAGCGGGACGACGGAGACCGACAGCTCGGCGGTTCTCAGCTTCACTGTGCCCGCGGGGCTCACCATTACCGGCATGAGCGACCCGACCGGGGGATGGATTTGTACCGTCGCCACGGCGTCGTGCTCGCGCACTACCGATCTGGCAGCCAGCACCACCGATTCCGTGACGCTAACCATCAGCGTGGCCACTTACACCACGCTCTCGAGTTATTCGGGCACGATTATTGCGACGGTTTCGAGCGCGCTTTTTTCCACCAACCCGTCGTTCACCGACAATGTGATCTTCCAGCAGTTGCCTCCCATTACATGGGCCACGCCCGCGAACATCGTTTACGGCACGCCACTGAGTGGAGTGCAGCTCGACGCCAGTTCCACCGTGGCCGGAACGTTCACTTATAGCCCTGCGGCAGGAACCATTCTGGGCACCGGGAAACAGACGCTGAACGTGACCTTCACACCCACCGACGCGATTGACTACTCCACCGCGACCGCGAGCGTGACGCTGACCGTAGTTCCAGGCACGCCGACGATCACGATTACTTCGTCAGCCAATCCGATCTTCATGACCGCCGCGGTGTCGTTCACCGCGAGCCTGCCCTCCTACGCGTCTTCGGAAACCGGCACCATGACGTTTTACGCCGGATCGACTGCGATCGGTACGGCTACGGTGTCGGGCGGCTCGGCCACGCTCACCACAACCTCGCTTGCGGCGGGGAGCCAAGCGATCACGGCGGTCTACTCGGGCGACGCGGACTATGGATCAGCCACCAGCAGTGCGATCACCGAGACAGTGCAGGACTTTACGCTGGCCTTTGCCGGTGGCAATGGCACAGTGACCGCGGAGCCGGGAGGAGAGGCAACGTATTCTCTCGTTGTCACTCCGACGCATGGAGCACTGCTGCCGGCCGCAGTGACCTTGAGCGCGAGCAATCTTCCGCTGGACATGACGGCCAGCTTCTCTCCGGCCACGATAACCTCGGGCTCCGCGGCTACGACTGTCACCATGACCATCACGCTTCCGGGAAAAACGGCAAACGAGCAGCCGCGCAGCCCGTTCGGCGGCGGCGCCTTGCCGGTGGTCCTGGGTCTGATCGTGCTGCCCGTTGCCCGGAGGATGCGCAAAGCACGCGCGCGCCTTGCCCGGCTGATGGTGCTGCTGGTAATCGTCGTAGCTCTGGCGGTGGGATTCACGGGCTGCGGCGCCAAAACCTCTCCGCAGAACTTCACTTTCTCGGTGACCGCGGCCTCAGGAACGCTTTCGCACTCGCTGACGCCGGGACTGACCGTGGAATAAGGATGGCGGCGGAGCGCGGTATTCGATCCCGGCTTACGGATCGACACGTTTGCGCCACCTGGCTGCTAGTGCGCGATCAGCAAGCGCCTTGATGTAGACCCCGCCGACCACGGAGCGGGCTTGAAAGCCCATCTGCTTTCCAGTCTTCGTGTCGTACCAGTCGGTGAGTGGAACGCGCGTGGGGCCTTCATTGATCCAGCGGCCGATGGGGGCGATGAGCGCGGCAAATGCATCGACGCTGGGCGGAGTGCTGCCGGGCTGCGGCGCGTCAGCCAGCGTTGCCGTCCAGATTTCCCAGTCGAGCTTCGTGTAGTCGCGGCGGTTGTCGAGCGGCAGACCGTACGCGTTCAGATGCTGGAGGTAGTAAGCGACCTCGGTCTGGCGAACCTGCGCCGGGAAGAGGTGCAAGCCGAGGATCTGGTCCCACACCAGGTTGTATTTCTGGCTCCATGTGCCGGACTTGTCGAAGGCAAGTTTGTAGTGGTCGCCGTCGATCGCCATCGCCTGCCATTTCGTCGCCATCTCCGCGGCGAGACGAGAGTACTCTTCGGCGACATCCGATTTTCCGAGAGCCTGCGCCATTTGCGCATAGGCTGCGAGCGCCTCAATCGCCTTGATGGAAAGATTCGAGTTGTGCGCGAGATGTCCCGCAAAATCGTCCGTCGAAAGCTGATTTTCGGGATCCAGGCCCTTGTCGCGCAGATACTCGGCCCACTGGGTGAACTGCGGCCAGTATGCACGCACAAAATCCCAGTTGCCCTGCTCCTGGCTCATGGCGTCGGCAAGGATGAGCAGGTTTCCGCTCTCTTCCACCGGCATCTGGTTCTCCTCTGTAGTTTCTCCTCCGCCATAAACCTGTCCATCAGCAAGCGGATACGTTCCCAGGTCGTGCGGCGCAAACGGCCACTTCCACCGCGGCAGTGCCGCGTACTCCAGCACGGGCTTGAGCATGGCTTGAACCAGTGTGGGATTGACGAAGAGGAAAAACGGAGCGGAAGGATAAATCACGTCGACGGTGGAGATGCAACCGTTGGAAAAATTCTCCTTCGGGAAGAGCATGGGCGTGCCGTCCACGTCAGCCGCGAAGCCATGCGCTGCGAGCGTCTGGCGATAGGCGAGGATCGCAAGCTGTGCGTAGGCCGGGCCGCCGGTCTTGGTCAGATCGGCTGTGAGCTCGCGATCGAAAGTTTCCCCGCGCGCCAGGAGAGTCGCGTATTGCGATTCCGCGGCGACAAGCATTTCCGGTACGGTGGTGTTGTTGCGCTGCCAGTAGGGGCGCAGTTTGCGGCCCAGGTACTCAATTGCGTAGCCCTCTGTGTAGGCGAGCAGCACGTGCCGCGTGACGGGCGTTGCAGAAACCTTGCCCAGGGGAAACGCGGCGGCCAAATGTGCCGCGTGATCGCGCGGCATCCGCGGCATGTCAAGATCGTCGCTCGCCGGCAGCGTTCCCGTGGCGGAAAAACTACGCATTGCATCGGACGACACGGCAACTTGCGCTTCTGCGGAGTCGGGTACGGCGAGATGGAAATAACCCCAGTCGATGCGCAGATCGTCGCCCGGGCGGTTCAGAACGCGTTGCTCGCGTGAGCCCGCGTTGAGCACGGTGAGCCCGGGAATGCGGCTCCGCCCCCAAGTCACTTCTTCATCGCGCGTATTCACGGCAATCACCGGATCCGCGTCGATCAGAAGCGTAACCTCATGCTCGCCATCGCCCGTCACTGCGAATGTGAGATACGTGACCGGTCGCGAAAGCAGATCGAGATCCCTGGGAAAGGCTGGCGCGAAGAAAGTGACCGTCAGAGTCACCTGCGCGGCCTGAAACGTGTAGATGGTGCGCGTCGGCGTGACTTCAAGCGCAGTCTGCCGCATTGCCGGGGCGGTGCGCGGCATTGCGCCCATGAATCGGTACGTCTGCCCGTCAATACGCGCCAGGCCCGTGATCGGCTGCGCTACGCCCGTCCAGTGTTTGGTGTCTTCGTCGGTAAGATGATCGGCCATCGACCACACGCTGAAATAAGGATTGTGCGCGATGAGCGGAACCGCTGGAGGCCGTTGCTGCGTGAGAGCGAGAGCGGGAGCGAAGACGGCTGCGACGGCAAGCAGGCCTAAGCTGCGGCCGGAAGTTGCGTTCTTCAATATCGATTTCACGTTCTTTCTATCCACGATCCTAAATTGCCATCGGAATCCGCATCAGCTTTTGCTTTGCCGCGAAGCAACAGCTGCGTGAGTTTGCGGCGCGCATGATCCAATGTATAGGCAGAACTTGCATTCTGCCAACGATCAATGATTGCATGGTGCAGGTGCGGATGCGACCCGAAAGGAAGGGATTTGCGGCGAACGCAAACCCCCGCGCGTCGGCTGGCGGCCGAAGACCGCGTCTGTTCCATGGATTGGTCAGGGCGGAGGGATTCAAACGCGAGCTGTGTTGTGGGCGTCTGAGCCCGCAAACGAAATCGCAAGCGAATGCTTGGGACCTTCTCGTTAATTGGTCGGGGCGGAGGGATTCGAACCCCCGACCCTCTGCTCCCAAAGCAGATGCGCTACCAGACTGCGCTACGCCCCGATTTCCTCTTTCGATTGTAACCCGGATCGATTTCGGTCAAAACGCTCCGCGAAGCGCCTCGACCCGTTGCTGAGCCGCCGCATCTGGATCATTCAGCGGCAGATTTGCCCCTCTCCACTCATCCGTATCACATCCGCTTCGATGCTACAATCGATAGGGTAGACGGCGGCTATAGTTCAGCGGCAGAACGCCTGACTGTGGCTCAGGATGTCGTGGGTTCGATCCCCACTAGCCGCCCCAATTTTCCTTCCTAAGTTGATGGAACGCGAGGGTTTACCCATTTCTTCCGTCGTGCCATCCAGCGCAGTGCCAGACCGTTCCTTCGCACGCCCGCCTGCGAAAACTCCCGCCTGGTTCACTCCCTTTGAACCTTATCCCTGGCTCACGAACGGCCATCTGCAAACCATCGTCGGCAACTTTCTTCCCCGGCCCGCGTTTCGCCTGCCTAGCATCGCCGAAACCGTTGAAGTAGATTCCGCCGATGCCAGCCGCGTTCTCTGCCACTGTCACTGGCAGCCTGAGGCGGAGCACGCCTCGCGGCTCACCGCGGTGCTGGTGCACGGCCTCGAGGGCTCGTCCGACTCCCGCTACATGCAGGGCATTGCCACGCGCGCCTTCGCCGCCGGCATGAACGTCGTGCGCATGAATATGCGCAACTGCGGAGGCAGCGAAGCGCTCACTCCCACGCTCTACCACTCCGGCCGCTCGGCTGACGTGGGCGCCGTGGTCCATCACTTCGCCGCGCGCTTCGACCTTGAGCGCGTGGCGCTGGTCGGCTACTCCATGGGCGGCAATCTCGTGCTCAAGCTCGCCGGCGAGTGGGGCGCGCAGCCGCTGCTTGCCGCTGTCGCCACCGTGTGCCCGGCCATTGATCTCGCCGCCGGCGCCGACGCTCTGCACGAGCCCTTCAATCGCGCCTACGAGTGGCATTTTCTGCGCAACCTGATACGCCGCCTCCGCCACAAAGCTGAACTCTTTCCCGCCGTATATCAAGTCGACGGCATCGGTCCCATTCGCTCCATCCGCGAATTCGATCAGAAAATCGTCGCGCGCTACTGCGGCTTTCGCGACGCCGATGACTACTACTATCGCGCCGCCAGCGCCCGCGTCATCGACCGCATCGCCGTTCCTACGCTCATCCTCTGCGCCGAAGACGATCCCTTCATCCGTCTCTCGCCTGAAACCCGCGCGCGCATCCTCGCCAATCCCCACATCTGCTTCGTCGAGAGCCGCCACGGAGGCCACTGCGCTTTTCTCGCGCGCCGTTCCGCCGGCGTCCACTGGGCCGAGGCCACCGTCGTCCGTTACCTTCAGGCTGTCGCCGCAGATACGCCGGCCTCCGCCACGCCGCGCGCTTCGTTCACTTCGCAGCTACAATAAAATACGTGGGCGAGTAGCTCAATCGGATAGAGCACCGGCCTTCTAAGCCGGGGGTTGTGGGTTCGATTCCCGCCTCGCCTACCATT
>Ga0181518_10003459_pt1 | contig 14557 bp, 11 predicted proteins | sample PEATcosm2014_Bin_28_FD_119751 | JGI IMG/M metagenome (GOLD analysis project Ga0181518, IMG submission 119751) | Peatland microbial communities from MTU Mesocosm Facility, Houghton, MI, USA - PEATcosm2014_Bin01_60_metaG | ecosystem: Environmental > Terrestrial > Soil > Wetlands > Peat | place... | reverse complement strand
GTGGCCGAGGAGCGGTACGAGGCACTCCGGTGCAAGGGGAAGATACGGAAAATTTTCGATCGCATCCCGGGAATCAGGAGGAGGGACATCCCACGCGCGGCCATATTGCACCAATCGCTGAAAGAAAGGCGCATCCACTTTGAGCGATTCCAGACCGGCGGGAACTTGGCGGCCAATGGCGTGGAGCGTGCCGTCGGAAGCAGCGGCGTAAATGACCAGTGATTCGGGATGCAGCGCTTGCGTGAGATGGCTTTCGAGCAGCGCCGCGAGTTCGCCGCGATCGGAAACCGAGCGCGACTTCTCCGCAAGGTCCTGGAGAATCAGCCGGGCATCGTAAGAACTGCGGAAAAAGGCGTGGTCAATGCGCCGCGAGCCGCGCTTGACGAGCGGGCCAGAGACCCAAACCAGGGCGACACCGAAAAAGGCGCTGAGCGCCATGCCCGCCTGGGAATGTGCCGCGAAGACCGGGGAAAAGTACCTGGCAAAAAAGAAGATGGCGAGGAATGCACCCAGCAGCAACAGACTGAAAAAACCGCGCTGCACCAGAACGTAACGCGCGCTTCGCCGCAGCAATGCGGGGATTTCGAGGACACGGTACTTCACGATGGCGTAGGCGAAGGAAAGCGGATAAACCACCACGGTGAGAATGATGAGGGTGTTCAGCCAGAAGGGCACATGAAGATCCCAAACCTCCTGCGCAAAGCGCTCAAGTACTACGGGCAGAATGCCCAACAGAGTGCCCCAAAGCAGGACGCGCGCCTTGCGGCTAGCTTCCAACGATCCCTGGCTGTTGATGGAGGTGAGAAAAAGCGAGAAAAGACCCAGGCCCGTGAAGCCATACCCCAACGTCATGCGTGGAAAGTGCAAGCTCGGGGAGTTGAGCGGGCCGGACAAACCTTCCAGCCACTGCAGGTTGCTCCCTTGCAAGTTGGCCACAATCTGGGCGATTCCGAAAAGGAGCGCCACCCATTTCAGCCAGGGTGCGCGGCGCTCGAGCGGCGATTTCTCCGGAAAAACGGCGAAGAAGAGGTAGACCATCGCCGGAATGATCCCCAAGAAAACCGCACGGAAAATCTCCGCCGGAAGCCGTATCCAATTGGCATAAACACCCAAATCGTTGAATGAAGGATTTGAAATGAAAGAGGTAAAGAGCAGCGCGAGCAGCCATGCGTAAGGGTCCTCGATGCGCAAGAACAGAACCGTGAAACCAACGATGAGGAAAAGCACGGGGAACAAGCCCATGATCTGTTTTGCGGCGGCGCGGCCGAAACCTTCAGCGGGAAGCGTAAGGCGGGTGGATTGGAAAACCCCATCCAGGTTCACTGGGGCTGATTTCCCTGCGCGTTGGACGGCAATTTTGACGTGATCTCCCGGAGAAGAGTGGCTCCAAATGTTGTCGAATTGCCGGTACGAAGTGAGCGGTTCGCCATTGAGTGCGATAATGGCATCGCCAGGGCGCAATCCAGCGCGTTCCGCGGGGCTGTTTGGCGCGACGTTGTATACGGAGATGCAGTCCGTGTCCGGGTTAAAAACCGTATCGCGGCCAAGGTTAAATCCAAGCTCGACGGGATGAGCCAAGCGCCGGTTGTCGTACATCCAGAGACAGGAGTACAAGGTGGTGGAAGCACAGAAAACGACGGCGATGAAATATAAGAGCGGGCGAGGCAATGCCGTCCACGGGCGCATGAGCACCTCGGGGTAAAGCAGATTCGAGTAAGACTAAGATTAGGGCCTGCGGTGAAGGCGGTCAATGGGAGCGATTAGAGAAAAAACGCAGGGATTTTTGAACGCCAGTTGTGAGAGAATTCGCCCAGTATCGCGCAACCAGGAAAATGCTGGTAGGCAACGTGAATCCCAGCCGATGAAGAGCTACTTCGCAAAAGGAATCTGCTTCGCCGTGTGGCTGCTGCTCGTTTTGAGCGGGGCCGCGCGGGCTGAGAATATCAAGCAGATTCAGCCGACCGGCTATGTGACCGACCTCGCCGGTATAATTCAGCCGCAAACAAAAACGAACCTGGAAGCGATGTGCACGGAACTGGAACAGAAAACCGGCGCGCAGATGGCCGTCGTGACGGTGAAGTCGCTGGATGGCGATGAAGTGCAGACCTACGCCAACGATTTGTTTAAACAGTTGGGCATCGGAAAGAAGGGGCAAGACAACGGTGTGATGCTGCTGGTGGCGCCGAACGAGAGAAAATATTGGACCGAGGTAGGCTACGGGCTTGAGCCGGTAATTAACGATGCGAGAGCGGGAGATGCCGGGCGATTGCTGGTGCCCTATTTCCGCAAAGGCGATTTCAGCGGTGGAATTGCCGCGACTGCCTGGCAGTTGGCAAAATACATTGCCGATGATAAAGGCGTGACGTTGACGGGCATGCCGCAAATGCGGCAGGTTGGCCACGAAGGAGACGATTCCAGCGGCGGCACAGTGTGGCTCTTCATAGGCCTACTCGTTATCTTTCTGCTGATACGAGCTGTCAGCGCTGGGTCCGGACGGCCGGGCGGAGGAATGACGGGCTTTTTGCTTGGCTCCCTTTTGGGCAGCACGATGAGCGGAAATCGCGGCGGATGGGGCGGTTCGAGTGGTGGATGGGGAGGCGGCGGAGGTTGGGGCGGTGGAGGCGGGGGATTTGGTGGATTTGGCGGGGGAGCGAGCGGTGGTGGCGGAGCGGGCGGGGGCTGGTGAGAAAACTTTTCTGATTGTGGGTGATGGCGATGGAAGCAAAGTTGACGGAACTGGTGAGCAGGTTGAAGGAAGCGGCGGGCAAAAACCTGGAATCGGTGATTCTGTACGGTTCCGCGGCGCGCGGTGAATTCCACGCGGGCGTCTCCGACCTGAACGTGCTTTGCACGCTGGTGCAGATTGACGTGAATGAGATGCAGCGCCTGGCGCCGGCGGTGCGCTGGTGGATTCAGGAAATGAAAGAGCCGGCGCCGCTGTTCTTCCTGACGGAAGAGCTGCAGCGATCGACCGATGTGTTTGCGATCGAGAGTTTGGATTTGAAGCGATCGCATCGCGTGCTTTTCGGAAGAGATGTAGCTGCCGATCTGCAGATTCCCATGAACCTACATCGCGTGGAGCTGGAGCACGAGTTGCGTATGCTGTTGCTGCGGTTGCGGCAGCATCTGCTGCATGCCGGCCGGAATGAACTGGAAATTATCGCAGTGCTGAAGCGCTCGATTTCCAGCGCGGTAACATTGCTCCGGCACACGCTGCTGGCGTTTGACGAAGAACCTCCCCAGAGCGTGCAGGGCATTTTTGCGCGCATCGAGGAACTTACGGGTGCAAAAGCGGAAGCGTTCCTGCAGATTTACGGCTATCACGATGGCGGCGCGATGGAAGGGGATTCGCTGGCCGCGTACGATGCCTACATGCATGCGCTGGAAAAAGTGATTGTGGCGCTGGACAAAGGAGTGCCGAAGACGCAGTGGCAACGGGTAGCGCATTAGATTCCGGAAATCTCAATTCTCGAGGTGCTTATGAAAGCGGTGATCGCAATAGTTGTGGTGCTGTTGATTCTGGTGCTGCTGGCGCTGCTGGTTGGCGGAGCGTATGTAGGCCGACGCAACCAGATGGCAATTAAGCGCGAAGCAGTGAACGCGGCTTGGGCGCAGGTGGATGTGGTGCTGCAGCGGCGCGCGGACTTGATTCCGAACCTCGTGGAGACAGCCAAGGGGATCGCCATACAGGAGCAGACGGTGTTTGGAGAAATCGCCAACGCCCGGGCAGCCTTGTTGAGCTCACAGACGCCGACGGACAAGATCGCGGCGAACGGGAAATTGGACTCTGCGTTGATGAAGTTTCTTGTGGTTGTGGAGCGGTACCCAGATTTGAAATCCAACGAGAATTTCCTGCGTTTGCAGGATGAGTTGGCGGGGACGGAAAATCGCATTGCGGTGGAGCGCCGCCGTTACAACGAGACGATTCAGGACTACAACACGTACATCGCGCTGTTCCCGAATAGTCTGGTGGCGGGCTTCGCGGGATTTGCCAGGAACGATGCGTACTTCAAGACGGAAGAAGGCGCTCGGCAGGCGCCTAAGGTAAATTTTGATTTCAATAAGCCGGCGGCGACACCTGCGCAGCAAGCGGCGCCCGCGCATCCGTAGTCGACGAGAACGATACGTCATAAATGGCCTGTTATTCGGTCCGGCATGCCTCAGGGGTTAAAACCCTTGAATCTCAGGGGCTGTTCGGCACGGCTGAAGCCGTGCCCTCCCGCGAGTCATCTTTGAACTCGGTTGGAGTCTAGTGGCCGCTTTTTGACGCGAGCGCCTAGGCGAGGAATTCGCTTAACAGTAGGTGAAAATGGTGCACGCCATTTTCGCGTTTCACGGAATAACGGCCGCGATCATAAAGAGCGGAATGCAGGCCGCGCTGAACCGATTCGCAGATCCCGATGTCTTCCTGCTGGACCTGATCGCTGAATTCCACGGCCTTGCGGATGCGGTCCTGAATTTGCGGAGACTGCTTCTCGTGGAAATACCACTCGAATATGGTAAGCGTGCGGTCGGCTGAAATAGGCACCACAAGATTCACGGAAACATTGTCCGGATAAATATTCAGCATGAGGTTGGGAAAAATCCAGAAGTACAAGGCTTCGTTGGCACCCGTGCCCGGTGGGTAGAAACGCCCAGCGGCATCTTCCGGCTTCATGGCGCGAATGGGCGCGAATTGCTGCGAGTAGTAGCGGAAAGTGTCCGTGCGGTACTGCGCGTAGTCGATTTCCTTCATCAAACCCGGATGAGCGATGGGGATGTGGTAGCCCTCGAGATAGTTATCAACGTAGACTTTCCAGTTGCAATTGATCTCGTAGTCTCTGCGCTCGACCAATTGCAGGTCCTTGAAGCTGAAACCGCGGGCCTGCTGTGGAATCTGGCCGAGATAGTCGCTTAAAGGCGGCGCATTGCCGTCGAAATTGACAAAGATGAACTCTTCCCAGACTTCGCAGCGAAGGGGAACGAGTCCCATCGTTGTCCGGTCGAAAAACTCGACGCCATCCACTTCCGGCGTGCCAATCAAGCGGCCATCGAGGGTGTAAGTCCATCCGTGATAGGCGCAACGCAGAACATTCTTGCAGCCCGCGCCAACTCCCACGGGGCCCGCGCGATGACGGCAGACGTTGCTGAAGGCGCGAAGCGTCCCTTCCTTGTCACGACAGATTAAAACGGGCTCTCCGGCGACATCGGTAGTGAAAAAGGTTTCAGGGTCGGCAATCGTAAGCGGCTTGCCGTTCAATTCACCGCACGGGTGACTCAGCATGCCAACCCATTGCCAGGTGCGGCGGAAGATGCGGTCCTTTTCAAGAGCGAGTACCTCGGGATCGATATAGAAACGAGAGGCGAGCGTCTCCGCACATTCCAGTTGCGGGTTGATATCGAGGTGGAGCGGCTTGCCGGTCATGGGTGGGCCAGTATGGCCAGCTCAGAATTTACGTGTTTCTTGGCGGGACCAGCGTTCGATTACGATTTTGGATTCGGTGTAGAACTCGACGGCGTCTTTGCCTTGCGCGTGGAGAATTCCGAAGAAGCTTTCTTTCCAGCCATTGAACGGGAAATAGGCCATGGGCGCAGCCACGCCGATGTTGATGCCAATATTGCCAGCGGGGGCTTCGTAGCGGAACTTGCGCGCTGCCGCGCCGCTCGTTGTGAAGAGGGACGCTTGATTACCGTAGGGGCTCTTGCGAATGAACTCGATGGCCTCGTCAATGTCGCTGGCGTGGATCAAGCTGAGTACAGGACCGAAGATTTCCGTAGTGGCCAGGGAACTTTCCGCCGGAACGCCGTCCAGAATCGTCGGTTTCAGAAAATTTCCGTTTTCGTAGTTGGGTACTTCAGGATTGCGGCCATCCACAATCGGCTTGGCGCCTTCACGGATTCCGGTGGCGATCAGCGATTCAATGCGTTGTTTGCTTTCCGGCGTGATGACCGGCCCCATCTGCACACCGGCATCGAGACCGTAGCCGACCTTGATCGAAGAAGCGGCTTCGGCAATGGCGTCACGAAACGTTTTCTGGGCCTCGCCGATGGTCACCGCAACCGAAACAGCCAGACAGCGCTGCCCCGCGCAGCCATAGGCCGAATCGCTGATAATCTGCCTGGCGAGTTCCATGTCCGCGTCCGGTAGAACAATCACGTGATTTTTCGCGCCGCCCTGGCACTGCATGCGCTTGCCGCTGGCCGCGGAACGCTGGTACACATGCTTGGCTACCGGCGTGGAGCCCACAAAGCTGACCGCGCGAATCGTTGGATGATCGCAAATCGCGTCCACAACTTCCCTGCCGCCATTGACGAGATTCACGACGCCCTTGGGAATCCCTGTTTTATCGACGAGTTCAACGATGCGCCGCGCGCTTAGCGGCACACGCTCGCTTGGTTTCAAAATTAAGGTGTTGCCGCACGCAATGGCGTACGGCAGGAACCAGAATGGGATCATTGCTGGAAAATTAAATGGCGTAATCGCCGCAACGACGCCGAGCGGCTGGCGGATCAGCGTTTCATCCACTCCCGGAGTGATGTCTTCCAAGTTGTAGCCCTGCATCATCAGCGGAATGCCGCAGGCCACCTCGACATTTTCGATGCCGCGGCGGAGTTCGGCCTTCGCTTCGGCGAACGTCTTGCCGTTTTCCAGCGTGATCAGCCGGGCAAGCTCATCAATGTGGTCTTCCAGAAGATTCTTCAGCTTGAAGAGATACTGGATGCGCTCCCCGGGCGGCGTGCGGCGCCATGCGGGAAAGGCCTGAGCGGCGGAGTGCACGGCCACATCCACATCCGCCTTCGAGGAAAGGGGCGTGCGGGCGATGTGGTCGCCGGTCGCCGGATTCGTCACATCCAGGAATTCCGTGGCGGCAGACTTATGCCACGCTCCTCCAAAATAGTTGAGGATTTCGACCGCCTGCGAGGCGAGGCTACTGCTCATGACGTTTGCTCCGTGCCTCCGGAAGCGCTCCGGCAGGACTTGCCACATGAAGGATAGCGGCTGGGACTACCCGCGTGACGAGGCAATAGTTTACCAAAATCAAGTAATACCCGGTGGACTGGATGAGGGGCGAACGCCGGTGGGAGAACTGGACGAAACTTTGCAGCTGCAACGATCTACTTTACGGCTGCGTACGCCTCATAGGCAGCGCCGATTAGGGGGGCGGATTCGTTCAGCACGATGGACACCGGAACCTTGTCCAGGATCTCGGTGAAGTGCCATTTGTCCTTGAACGCTTTGAAGAAAGTTCCATCTTTCATTTTGGCGAGAATTTTCACGGCGATCCCGCCGGCAATGTAGACGCCACCGAGCGCCAAAACTTTCAGCGCGAGATTACCGGCTTCCGCGCCGTAGATCGCAGTCCACAGATCCAGCGTGTCCACGCAGACGGGGCAACTCCGGTCCAACGCGCTCTTGGTGATGAACGGAGCGGGATCCGCGTCGGGATCGTCAAAGATCGGATGCTTCACGCTTGGCGCGATGAATTCGTGAAGCGTCCGAAAACCGCGACCAGACAGAATCACTTCCCCGCTGACTTGCGGATAACGGCGCAACATAAAACGAAGCAATTCAAGTTGGCGCTCTGTGTGTGGCGCAAAATCAGAATGGCCGCCTTCCGACGGCACCACTTTGTATCGCGAGCCATCCCAGAAAAGGATGGATTCCCCGAGTCCGGTTCCTGCCGCAAGCAACGCGCGGGTGGCATCGGGAACGGCTACGCCCTCATTCAAAACGCAAAAATCTTCGGTGGGAAGGTGCTGCAGGCTATGGCCGGTGGCGCCCAGGTCGTTCATCAAGACGATTGGCCTGACGTTCAGCTCCTGCGCCAGGTGTTCCGCATCCACGACCCAGGGGAGATTGGTTGCGTGAATGCGATTGTTGATCACGGGTCCCGCGACGCCAAAACCGGCAGCACGCACCTTTTCATTGCGGAGGTAAGGCTCGGCCTGCAGAGAGAATTCCTTCACCAGGAGATCAAACTGGGCAAAACTCTTGCTTGGAAATCGTTGCCGATAGACAAATTCCAGTTTCCCGTTTTTTTCGGCGAATAAAGCCAGGTTGCACTTGGTACCGCCAACGTCACCGGCGAGAATCACTGAGCCTCCGGATAAACATCATGCATTAAACCGATTTAAGAGGATGCCAATGAAAAATGCAAGGTTTTCCTTTGGGCTTCTCCCCCGGATGGTCATTTCCGCGCTATGGGTTGTACCACTGACGCCCTTCGCGTTCGAGCAACTGATCGGACTCGCGAGGACCCCACGTGCCCGAAGCGTATTGCGGGACGCTGACGCTTTTCGCCGCACTCCAGACGTCCAGGATGGGATCCACCAGGGACCACGCCGCCTCGACGGAATCACCGCGATCAAACAGCGTCGCGTCACCGCGCAGGCAATCGTTCAGCAGGGTGGCATAGGCACTGCGGGAGACGCCGCCAAATCCTTCGCGGTAGCTGAAATTCATGGTCACATTGCCGATGTTCATTTCCGTACCGGGCTTCTTGGCTCCGAAGGAAAACGAAATCCCTTCGTCGGGCTGAATATTCAGAATCAGGCGATTGGCTTCCACATCTTTTTCGCGAAAAACGATGTGGGGCGCGCGCTTGAATTGAATCATGATTTCCGTGGTGCGTTTAGCCAGGCGTTTTCCGGTACGCAAATAAAAAGGCACGCCGGCCCAGCGCCAGTTATCGATGAGCAAGCGCATGGCCACAAAAGTTTCCGTACGCGAATTTGGACTTACATGAGGCTCCTGGCGATATCCTGCTAAAGACTTTTCGCCGATTTTGCCGGGAGCGTATTGGCCGCGCACCACGGATTGCGCCACCATTTCCAAATTGAAGGGCCGGATGGATTGCAGGACTTTCAGCTTTTCGTTGCGGACAGCGTTGGCATCAAAAGAAGCCGGGGGTTCCACAGCCGTCAGCGAAGTGAGTTGCAGCACATGGCTCTGGATCATGTCCCGAAGGGCACCGGCCGTTTCGTAGAATCCGCCGCGGCGCTCGACGCCGAGTGTTTCCGAAGCGGTGATCTGAACGTGGTCCACGTAATTGCGGTTCCAGAGCGGTTCGAAGATGCCGTTGCCGAAACGCAGAACGAGCAGATTCTGCACCGTGTCCTTGCCAAGATAGTGATCGATGCGGTAGACCTGCTTTTCTTCAAAAACATTCAGTACAATCTGGTTGAGTTCGCGTGCCGAAGCCAGATCCCGCCCAAAGGGCTTTTCAATGATGATGCGCACCCACGAACCGGGCTTGTCAGGCCGCGCTAGCCCCGCGCGGCCGAGTTGTTCGACGATGTCCGGATAAACTTCGGGAGGGGTGGAGAGGTAGAGCAGACGGTTGCCACACAGCTTTTTCTGCGCTTCGAGCTCCGCCAATCGCTTGATCAAATGCGCGTAGGAGTTCTGGTCGCCGTAGTCCCCCGGCGAATAATAAAGGTTGGAGGCGAACTCATCCCATTTTGCGGGATCAATGGGCCCCGCCTCCGAGATTGTCTTGGCCGCTTCCCCGGCCATGGAGCGAAACGAGTCATCGGTCATCGGCGTGCGCGCGAAACCGACGATGGCATAGCATTCCCCGAGCGATTTATTTTGCGCCAAGTCGTACATGGCGGGAATGACTTTGCGTTTTGCAAGGTCACCCGAAGCCCCAAACAGAATCACGGTACAGGGATCAGCAGTACCACTATAGATGGAACCAGAGTGATAGGTTTCTTCGGACATCCACATCCTCCGGGGAAAAGGCGGCAAACAGGCCTAAATGCCGCTCAGAGACTATACCGCAATCCCGAGGGATTGCAGGTCTTTGCGTAACTGGGGTGCATTCTGATGGTGAACAACGTTCATGCCCAGGCGGCGAGGGTTTTCCAGGTTCAAGGCGCGATCATCAATGAAGACGCAACTCTCCGGGGCGCGCTGCGTCACCTCGAGAGCGATGCGGTAGATGGTCTCTTCCGGTTTGCGAGCGTTCAGGTAACAAGAGCTAAAAAAGACCTGCAAATCGTGGCGCAACTGGAAAGCCTCAATACGGTATTGGTTGAGCTCCAACGGTTCATTGTTGATGGCGCCGATCAGGTATTTGCCCGTGCGTGCCAGGGCAGACAGGATGGCGCGGGTATCCGGATACTCCTTGGACTGGGCAAACATGAAAGCCGTGAATTCCTCGCGAGTGAAAGAACGCGGGCGGTAGAAGAGGGTGCGGTCAAGATATTGGTTGAGAGTGATTTGACCCGCGTCAAACGCAGGGAAGGAGAGATCGTGACGGTCCTGGAAATCCTCCCAATCGAGTCGGAAGGCCTGGGCGGCTTCTCGGCGCGCGTCGCGATCCCAGCCGTTGGTCAGAATCACACCGCCAATATCAAAGAAAATCGTGCTGATTTCGGGCAAAGAGGACCTCCAAACGCCGGCTTGAGACATATCAGATGTAGTTCCCGGGGAAAAGGATAAAGTGCAGCCACGTCTATTGGGCGCGGCTGAGAGCCTGATTAATGGCGTGCTCCAGGCTTGTGAGTGCCGCAGGAACCTCTCCCGTAAGATGGATTCTGATGGCAAACCGATGGCTCTGTTCCAGGCTTTCAAGTTCACCCAAAGCCAGTGCGCGATAGAGCTGTCCAAAGGCATAGGAAGCGCCGGGGATGGCGATGTCAACACGGGGATCGCCGGTACATACCAGGTACTGACCTTGGGGTCGGCCTTTGCGACCCAGATTGCTGTAGTGATGGGAGGCGTACGGACCGTAAACCATAAGCAGGGGGACTTTTAGTTTTTCGGTGATATCTCTTCGGATGGATTGCAAGGCGGTGACGACTCTGGGTGTTGGCGGGAGAAAAACCAATACTCCAAGAAAGCTATCCTGGTGCAGCAAACGAAAGAAGGAGCCGAGAGATTCCGGCAGGTTCAAGGCGGAGAGTTCGCGCCGGGTCTGGCCCTCGGCAAAGAGTTGCAGGTTTCCCTCCTGAAGGCGGGGCTTGCGGGTCAATGTGTCGTTGGTTGGCGAATAGTTGTTGAGGATTTCCATCGCAAGTGCGCGCGGTAGACGGTCGTCCGCACCTTCAAAGGGATCGAAACCCAGGCGGGCGCAGGCGAGCACGGTAGCCACCTCCCAGCCAAAAGTGGCCGGAAGCAAATCGAGAGGCTCGGCCACCTGCATATTTACGAAAGGGACACCTGAAAAGCGGAATCGGCTCATCAAATCGGTGAGCTCCGTATCGGCATCACCTGCGTAGGTCAAGATGGCAAATGCCGCTTTATCCTCTAACGCATGGGTGTCACGGGGAAGATCTCCGGCCAAGGGGATCAAGCCGGGGTCTTCTTTCGCCATGCTTCCGCCGATCAATTGGCTAAGGCAATGGGTGTAGGGAACCAGAGTGGGTGACGCCAGAAACGCCAGAAACTCGCGCTTTGCCAAAGCCGCACAGGAGAGGAATGCTGCCAACTGTAAAGCTGGATTTTCCGCTGGAATCGCGCTGGGGGAACAAGCATTGTGCATTCCCTTTGCTGCCGAAACGATTGTTCCCGGTTCCATCTTGAATAACGAGGTTAGTATTGCGCCCAAATACTTGATTGAAGAAAATGAGGCGAGAATACTGGGTAAATCATGGAAAACTGCCCGGAACTTGTATTCACGGCCAATCGACGCAAGATAGGAACCCGGCTCGGTCTGAGCCACGAAATGGCACAATGGTTGCGGCACGCCGGCGGATTGCAGTTTTTCCCGTAAATACAGAAAGAGCGCATGATCTTCGAGGCGGTAAGCCGCCTTGCTCGCGAAAATGAAGAGAGTGCGCGAAAAGTCCAGTTCTTTTTCCGAGAGCGAAATGGCGACTGGACATGTGCTATCGAGAACTACCATGCGCGGTGTATCGCCCGGCGGTACGAACGCCAGAAGCGCCCTGGCTTCCAGATTGGCGTTCTCGAACGTAATCAGCGCGCGGCGATCAAGGCCATCCGCGCAGGCGGCTGACTCCTCCTGTTTTATGGCTTCGAGGAACGGCGCAAGCGAATTTGGCAAGTCCAACCAGTCCAGATTGGAGCGAATGTGGGAGTGCTCAAACTCATCTGGCGGCCAGAGTGTGTCGTCTTTCGCCCACAACCGGTTTAAGAGTCGATTTTCGAGGAAGTACTTTAGCTCGCGATGGAATGCGGACTGCAGACAGCCAGCAACGATCGTTTGCATGGGAATCGCCATGCGGCCCTCGCTTGACGTACAAAACGGAGAAATTACATGCCTGCTGAAACGGTCAAATTGGTTTGGAAGCGGGGCCCATGATGCTGCAACATGAAGGACATGAGGAAGGAGGAAAAAAAGATTAGTAAACCATGCCCTATCACCGGGAAAAAGGGTAGCGAGAACAGGCTTCGCTTGCAACATCTCTTTGTCTGGTCGAAAATGGAGTCTTCCGGGAGGAACGAATGGCCAACGATTCATGTGGATCCACACCGACACCCAGCGAACCCATCAAGCCGGGGACGCGCATGGTGCACTGCGTGAAGTTCGGCAAGGAGATGCCCGGGCTGGATCGCCCGCCCTGGAAAGGAGAACTTGGCAAGAAGGTGTATGAAAACGTCTCGAAGGACGCGTGGAAGCTGTGGCTGGAATACTCGAAGATGGTGATGAACGAGTACCGCTTGAATCCGCTGGATCCTAACTCACAAAAGATCATGGAAGAACAGATGGAGCAGTTTTTCTTTGGGGAAGGCGCGAAGTTGCCGGAGGGATATGTGCCGCCGAAGGCGAAGGGATAAGGGGAGTTATCAGTTTTCAGTTGTCAGTTTTAAGTTATCAGATATCGGTTATCAGATATCAGGAATCGGTCTTTAGTCATAAGTCTTAAGTTAGAAGTCTTGAGTTAGAAGTCTTAGGTCTTAAGCTTTTGGTATTTAATTTTCGGTTTTCAGTTTCTCCTACTATCGGAACCTTCATCTCGGGAACCGCGTTCAAGCACCTCGATAAGGAAAGCGTAACCTTCAGAACTGCGAGTGGAGGACGATGTATCCTGCCTACCTAGGACTTCCCGATCCGGTGTTGAGGGGGTGTTTGACGGGCAGGCGGGGCGTTAGAGTGAAAATCAGTTGGGCATGAGCTGATCGTAGTGCTGCTTCCGCTTGTTTTGGTGTTTCGGCTCGGGCAAAGAGAAAACCTAGATAGCTTGATCCTTCCGGCCAAGCGGCGATGTAGTCATGCAGACGCGCGGTGATTTCCAATCCGGAGATGCAATGAATGCTCCGCGCCGATTCTTCCCCTTCGACCTTTTCCAGGATGCCGCTTTGCGGGACGGGAATCATCATGACGCCGGAGGCGGCTGATTCGCGGAGCGCATCCGCACCGGGCAAACCAAGAGTGTGGCGCAAGAGGAGTTCTTCCAGGCCGATCGGTTCTGGTGCACCCGGGAGGCAAAATCGCAACGCTTTCGCACATAATCCACCAATCGGCCTGGGAGCCACCTCGATTGGCCAAATTCCCTGTTCATTCAGGCGGAATTCCGCATGCACGGGGCCGTGGGTCAAACCAAGAGCCTGAACCGCGGATCGCAAAGAGTTTGCGATGGAACGCTGCTGGGAATCCAGCAAGCGGGAAGGCGTAATGTAGATGGTCTCCTCGAAGTACGGCCCTTCGAGCGGATCCGGCTTATCGAATATGGCCAGTATCCGCAACGAGCCTTCCGTCAGCAACGCTTCGACGGCCACTTCCTTTCCCGGCAGATATCCTTCGACCAACATCTGGTCCAAGTGAGGCTCGCGAGTCGCGCGTATCTCTGGCGAATCGAGGAGCTTCTTGAGTCGCGTGGCACCGGCGATGAATTCCTCGCGATTATTGGCGCGCACTACTCCCTGGCTGGCCGAAAGCGAGAGCGGCTTGAGCACGCATGGATACTGAATACCAAGAAGTGCGGGCTCCGGCGAGGGGTTCAGGGAAACGCAACGAAAGCAAGGCACTGGAATCCCCGCCTCGCGAAACACTTCCCGTGAGCGCAATTTGTTGCGGCAGGCTTCCACGCTCGCTGGATGATTGTGCAGGAGCGCAAGGCCGCGCGCCACATAGGCCGCGGTGGGCGCGGGCCGATCGCCGAGTGCCAGCACGCCATCGACGCGAAGACCGTGCTGGGCGTCCAGGATTTTGTGCGCTGCGGTTTCCGGCGCGTCAAAATGAGCGGCGAGTGCGTGATCGTTCCACGGGTCATCGAGGCGGCCGCAGCGATCGGTGACAAAGACGATCTCGACATCCAGTTTTTCGGCTGCCGCGTTGAACGAACGCGTTTGGTAGCCGAGTTTTGTGGCGAAGAGCAGAAGCCGTTTTCGTGGATTCATCGGATGCGATCCTGTCTTTCGACGGCGATTGTTTCACCCCGGCACGTGCTGTGCGACCCCGCCGAGCGCCCCTCAGGGGTTAAAACCCCTGAATTTGCGAAGCTTTTCGGCACGGCTGAAGCCGTGCCCTCCTGGGAACCATCCACGAGATGTCGACATAACTTCTAGAGAAAGGTTTCCGCCTGGCGGACCGTTTCCTTGGCCTTGGCGATGGGGACCAACTGGTCCCGCGTTGGCTCCGCTCAACAGTACCAGGGCTCATTGAGATAC
>Ga0181518_10003458_pt1 | contig 14559 bp, 14 predicted proteins | sample PEATcosm2014_Bin_28_FD_119751 | JGI IMG/M metagenome (GOLD analysis project Ga0181518, IMG submission 119751) | Peatland microbial communities from MTU Mesocosm Facility, Houghton, MI, USA - PEATcosm2014_Bin01_60_metaG | ecosystem: Environmental > Terrestrial > Soil > Wetlands > Peat | place... | reverse complement strand
TCACCGGGCTTCCTCCTGGAGCCGCTGGGGGGGATAGCGCCGGCGGCTGCCCAGCACCTCACTCATGGCCCGGGCTGGGCGGCCGCATCCGGTCGCCGGATCAGCTGCCGAGTAGCTTGGCCTTGGCGGCAGTGAATTCGTTATCGGTCAGACCGCCCTGTTGGTGCAGGGCGTCAAGCTGGTTCAGCTGGTCGAGCAACGACGGCCCCGCGGCCGGGGCGGCCGGGGCGGCCGCGGGCGGGGCGGGCGCCTGCTGGGCGGGCGCCTGCTGCTGCTCAAGGTCGTCGATCCGGGCGTTCTGCTCATCCTCTTGCTGGGCCTGGTTCGCTCGTTTGTTTGCCGAGCTGCGGCCGATGGCATACGCGCCGCCGCCGATGACCGCAGCGCGCATGAGCGGGCGCCGTCTCCTCATTGCTGCCTCCTGGAAATAGGTCGACCTGGGGTCCTGAGCACTGGGCTAGATGGCTTCCGGTAGCTCAAGGCCGAGAGCCAGCATGAGCTCGGGCGCTGCCGCCATCACCCGGGGCCCGCCCACCTGCGGCAAGACCGCGCGCAGCACGCCGAGCAGGTCCTGCGGCGTGGCGCCGGCGGCCAGCGCGTTGGCCACCTGCCACATGTACGAGGCCGGCGGGGCGTCGAGGGCGATGAGCGTAGCGATCTTGACGAGCGCGAACGTGCGGCCGTCCAGGCCGGTGCTGGCCCGCTCGGTCTCCCGGAACTCCAGAACTTCCTCCAGGACCGCCTGGTCGCCGACGGCCAGGCCGGCCAGCAGCTCCACGGTCGCAGCATCGACCTCGGCCTTAACGGGCGTTGTCATGATCAGACTCCTTAGCTCTCTGAGCTCGCTGAGCGAGTGCCGCTCAGGCCATCACCACAGGCCAACTGTCGCGCTGCCCCGCCAGCAGCGCGTCACCCGCAATGGATGATCCGGGGCGTGCCTTAGCCGCCCGCGAGGCCGAAGATGCCGTTGCCGGCCACGATCGCCCCGCCCACGATCAGTACCGCGATGAGTATCTTGTTCCCGTTCGCGCGCAGCCAGCCGTTGAAGGCCGTTAGGTAGCGCGTCGTCGCGCTGGGCGCGAATAGGTGCAGCAGCAGGGGCAGCCACACAAGGGCCACATTGATCACGACGACGACGACGATGGCCACCGCGGTGAGTCCGAGGCTGGCTTTGGACGTGGCGATCACCTGAACCGCAGCGATGAACGTGATGCCCGGCGCGAACAGGAGCAGGCCAACGGCGAACGCGCTGCGCGGAGCGGGATCAGCGATCATCCTCGAGACGAGCCCCTGCTTTTTGTCCGGATCGGGCGGCTTCGGCTTCCGCCGGGCGAGCACGCCGCCTGCGGCGAGCATCAACAGGCCGAGGCCGAGCCGCAGGCTATAGCGAGGCGTGCGCTGACTGTGCTGGTCCAGGCCGGTGTTACGCAGGATCGCGATCACCACCAGGCCCATCACGAGGCTCATGATGATCGCGCCGGCCAGGTAGACCGCGCCGATCAGTCTGGGCCGGGCGGAGCCGAGGTAAACGGCGGCCACCAGAAGTGCGGTCGGGGAAAGCGCGGCCAGCAGCGCGAGCCCGGCCGCTTGCAGGATCACCGGGCCCGCCCTCCCGGCGATTGACGGTCAACGCGCGCCCGGGGGGCCGGACCCGCCGAAGTCCTCACGGATGGGCCGCTATCTCCGGCTGAGTGGGCGGCCGGGTGCCGATCAGTTCGATCAGCCCGAGCACGACCAGTAGCAGGATGACGAGCACAATGACGAGCACGGCGCTGGGCTGTCCCCAGAACACGAAGATCAGCGCGGCGAGGGCCACGGCCGATATCCGGAGCGCCTTGCGATGCGCGTACGTCCACGTGCCGACCGGGCCCGTTTGCACGCCCGCATGCTCGCCGCGCCGCCGAAGCCAGTCGAGGCCCGAGGCGACGCCGCCCCGGATCCTGACCGCGGTCACCGAAGGTCCGCTCACGAACGCAGCGGCGGCGACGACCAGGCCCACGACGAGGAGCGCGCGCAGCCCTTCCTTGATGAACCGGACGAGCGTATCGAACAGGACGGCCGCGGCGTCGGAGGGAAGCACGTTGCTCGGCACACTGTTCAGGTAGATGCTGCGGAAGATCAGCAGCCCGGCCGCGAGTACCAGCATCGATGCGGCGAGGCCGAGACCCGCGCCGATCAGGGCGCGCCGGTGGCTGCGCGCCACGTACACGCCTCCAGCCAGCAGCAGCAGGGCCAGGATCGGCAGCACGATCTTGAGATCGTTGATCAGCCGGTAGCCGGTCTGCGCCTTGACCAGATACTTATCTGAGAACAGGGGGAACGTCGGGTTGATGGGCGGGATTTTGTCAACGATCGTGAAGCCGCGTTTGACCAGGTCCTGCTTCACCAGGTCGATGAACGGCCCGAGGTTGAGGACGACCTTGCCGTTGCTGGTGGTGATCGACCCGTTGCCCTGCCCGGAGAGTGCTTTCACCACCGCCTGATGGATGCCGGTGTTGGCCGTCACCCACAGCTGAGCGAACTGCGGGCTGGCCACGATGTTATGCACCTGGCCGCTGATGAAGCCGTCCGCCGCGCCGTTGATCTGCGGGGCGACTGATTGCAGCAGCGTGCCGACGCGCGTCAGCCCCTTGCTGTTCAGGGCTCCAGCCGCCTGATCGACGTACGAGGTCACGTTGAGGTGGCTGGTGATCTGAGCCGTGATCTTGTCGGTCAGCGCATTCTGAACGGCCGGCTCATGAACGAGGGGCTCCATGTTGGCCACAAAACGACCGGTATTGGAGACCTGATTGGCGGCCCAGACCCCCAGCACCGAGATCGGGGCGAGCAGGCAGCCGAGAAAGATGAGAACGGTGGCCACCGGAGCCCGCCAGCCGATGCGCCGCCGACCTGCCGGCGGCGCCTGATGGGTGCGCAGCTCGTCCACCTCGGCGCGCAAGCGTTCAATTTCTCTTTGCTCAGCTGCTATTTGCTCATCCCGGCTGGCGCCTGAGCCGTCGGCTGCAGGACCCTCCGTGTGACCGATGTCAGACAACGGATACCTCCCGGCCGATGCGCCCTCGCCTGCACCGCCGATCACGGCGCCACGCCAGGCGCTTGGTTACCAGATTCGTTCAGCGTCTCCCAGTTGGGTCGGGTCGCGCCTCACCCCGACCGGATGAGTCGTCCGCGGCCTTACGGCCCGGCCGCATCCTCGCCGCGATTCCCGGTTACGCAGCCAGCTCAGCCGCCCACCGGCTGGACGAGTGGCGCCGCGCCGCACGCCCAGCAAGCCGGTGACTCGCGGCGAGCGGGCCCGCCGCGGGGGTGCGGCCGGCCACTATAGGGAGGCCGGGAGCGCCTGGTCGCGGCCAGCGGGGCGCTCACGTCCCAGGAAGGATCTCGTGTTTGCTCACGCCCCCGTCAAGGGCCTTGACCTGTCCCAGTCGCCCGTCACGCTCACCGGTAGCTGCGGGCATAATCCGGGTATCGCGTGCCGCCTCGTCTGGGACGTGTCCCACAGCGGGATGGCCGCCCGGCTGACCGCCATCTACCTGGCCGGGCCCGTCAACCTGGTGCTGCGGCTGGCGTGGCTGGTCTTTCTCGCGCTGGTGGCGCGCGCACTCGTGCACCGCCTCATCAACCGGGTCACGGTCCGCGCGGCCGAGGCCCCGCTGCACAGCCGGCTACGGCAGAACTCTGGCGTCCGGGCCCGGCGCAGGTGGTGGGGGCGCCGGCGCCGGCGGCAGCGCGAGGTCACCGGGTCCGCGCTGGCCGAGATGGACACCGCCGTGACCGGCACCGCCGGCACTGCTGGCGCCGTGGTCCCGCCCGGAACGGTCGCGACGGCCGCGGTGCATGAGGCAGCTTCCGAACGGCGGCACCAGCGGGCCCACGCCCTCGGATCGATCCTCCGCAACGCGGCTTCGGTCACGATCTTCGCGATCGCCGTCGCGATCGGTCTCGGTGATCTGGGGGTAAACCTCGCTCCGGTTCTGGCGAGCGCGGGAGTGGTGGGCATCGCGGTCGGTTTCGGTGCGCAGAACCTCGTGCGGGACTTCCTGGCCGGCATCTTCATGCTCCTGGAGGACCAGTACGGCGTCGGCGACGTCATCAATATCGGTGACGCGACCGGGACCGTGGAGGCGGTGAGCCTGCGCACCACGCGGCTGCGCGACGTGAACGGGGTCGTCTGGCATCTCCGCAACGGGTCGCTGGAGAAGGTCGGGAACGAGTCGCAGGGCTGGGCGCGGGCCGTGGTGGACGTGCCGGTGCCGCCGAGTCTGGATATCCCGGACACGCGCCAGGTGATGGAGCGGTCGGCCGGGGCCATGTGGCGTGAGCGGCGCTGGCGCAAGCTGATGCTGGAGAAGCCCGAGGTGTGGGGCGTGCAGGACATCTCGGACAGCCAGGTCGTGATGCGCGTCGCGGCCAAGACACTGCCGCTGCGGCAGTGGGAGGTGGCCCGCGAGCTGCGCGAACGGGTCAAGTCCGCGCTGGACGCCGGGCCGCCCGCCCAGGTCGAAGCCGAACCCAGCCGTACCCCGCAGGCCCAGGAGACGGCGGCCGGGTCCAACGGTGGCCACGGCGTTCAGGTTACCGAGGGCCCTCCCGGGAGCCCACCAGGGCCCGTGCAGCCGGACGAGGACGTGGCGGAGCACGGGCCACCGTCCGCACCGTAGGCTTGGATCGTCATGGACATTCAGCCAGCCGAATCTGCCGGCCGCGACCGCGCGCCCTCGACCTCGCCGGGGGCCGCACCGGGCGGGGAGCCGCACTCCTTCTTCGAAGCCGCCGGCGGTGAAGAGACCTTCACCCGCCTCGTGCACCGCTTCTACGAGCTTGCCGCCGACGACCCCATCCTGCGAACCGTGTACCCGGCCCGGGACCTGCGGCCCGCCGAGGAGCACCTGCGGCTGTTCCTCATCCAGTACTGGGGCGGACCGCAGGCGTACAACGAACTGCGGGGGCACCCGCGGCTGCGGATGCGGCACGCACGGTTCGCGATCGGCGAGGCCGAACGGGACGCCTGGCTGGGTGACATGCGGATCGCGCTCGATGAGCTGTCGCTCGCTCCGGCGCTGGACGCCCAGCTGTGGGACTACCTCGTCATGGCCGCCCACAGTCTGGTCAACCGGCCCGCCAGCCCCGGCGGCGAGGACCTAGGTCTCACCCCGCGTTAGCTGTGCCGGCCCGGGGGGACGACCCCCGGAATCCCCCGCTGCGCTGTGCTGGCCCGGGGGACGACCCCCCGGAACCCCCCGCTGCGCTGTGCTGGCCCGGGGGACGACCCAGTGTGCCCGGTCAAATGGCTAACGTGATTGCGGGGCGGGTCGCCGGGTAGCTCAGGCCGGTCTGTTTCATCCCGGTGCTGGTTAGCCAGCACCATGCCGGGCCCGGCCCAATATGCCGGTCTCGGCGTATCCGGCGCGCCGCCACCGCGCCACGATGCCGCGCAGCCGGTCCAGCCGCACGTCCAGGGCGGCGGCGAGCAAATCGGAGGGGGCGCCAAAGTGATCGGCGCACAGCAAATGGGCGTACGGCGGGGCTGGCGCACCGGCAGTCACAGCGGCGGCGGCAACAACTGCGTCGAAGTAGCGGCTCAGGGCCGCCACACTGTTGCCGTCCGCGACTCCCAAGACCCAGCCGGTCCCCGGCTGGTCTTCAGCCAGCGAACGTGGGAAGCGTTCATCAGCCGCGCGAAGCGCGGCATCTCAGCCCTCCCTGAAACGGATCACTGACCCTACACACGGGGGGCACCTCAGGCGTCGGCGTGCTGAGTACGTAGGTGCCGAAGCCGGTGCGGGTGGCCAACCTTAGGCGGTCCATTCACCCAGCTGGGTGAGCAGGTTACGGGTCTTGATCTGAGGCTTGGCCGATGCGAGACGGGAGGCCCGCCTGGTTGTCGGGACCGGAGGTGGGCCGCGTTTCGTCGGGCGGGGCAGGCTTGATCCATTGGAGGCCGAGCTCGTACGCGGCGAGCACCACGGCAATGATCAGGAAGCTGACCCACGACACGCTCACGATCAGGAACAAGATGCCGGCGACGACGACGCCGCACAGCTGGAGACCACCTGCGTGCGAAGAGATCCAGCCGACCACGCCCCGGTGGCCGCCGCTGCTTCCCCTCGCGATGCCGCGCCATGTCCGCCTCACCCACGAGCGGAACGCCACGGCCCACCGGTACGGCCCCATCAGCAAGGTAATGACCAGGATGGCCAGAGCCACGCCGAGGACCCACGCGGTCAGGACGAAGAAGCCGTGCAGCAGATCACCGAAAATGATGTTGGCGACCTGGGGGTTGTGCGCATCGCTGGCCAGCACGCCCTGCTCGTGGATGACGGCGCGCCGTTCCACGATCATCAGCAGCGATACGCCTACCGCTAGCTGCAGCGCGGTCCGGCGGCGGTTCACCGACAGCCACAGGGTGAGGGCGAGAAGCACAATCGTGATCAGGGGCAGGACGATGACCAGCCCATCGAAGGCCTTCACCCCTCGCCGGACGGTGGCCAGGTCAGTGGACTTGACCAGGGTGATCTGACCGAAGTTGCTGGGCAGGGTCACGCCCAGGGCCTTGGACAGCTTGTTGACGGCCTGCTGCGGTGGCTCGGCGCTGGTGATGGTGGGCAGCTTCACGTTCTTGCCCGTCAGTTCAGAGGCCAGGCCCGATACCTGCTTCAGGGCCTGGTTGATGGCGGGGACGGTGTTGAGGACGATATAGCCGTTCGAGGTGGAAAGTGCCGCCGAATGCTGGCCGCGCAACACCGCCACCAGCCGTTGGTGGGTCAAGGTCAGCGTCGAGGTCCAGATGGACTGGAACTTGGGTGACTCCAGCACCTTCGTCAGCTCACCGGCCACGAAGCTCTTGGTGGAATTGGTGATCGGGGCGGCCGCGACCTGGGCCTTGGGCGGCAGAGCATCGTGCAGGCGACCCTGCACATCGAGCGCGGTAAAGAGCTCGTCGGTGGCCCGCGCCGCTACGGCGGAGTCCACCTCAGGACGCTGGAAGACGGGCCCGACCGTGCCGACGAACGTACCGGTGTTGAGCAGGGTCCGGTGCGCCCACACCACCGTGCTGGACAGCAGCACCAGAAGGCACGAAAGGGCGACGAGCACAGCGACGATGCTCCCGCGGACACGTCGCCGGCGCGGGATCGTGCCCGGTTCTTGTCCGCTCGGCGGACCGTCGCGCCCAGCCTGGTTACGGGCGGGATCTGCCTCAGCGGGTGCATTTTCTTCGGGAGGCTGGACCGAGCCCGATTGCGGGCCGTTCATGACCGGCGCGGTGAGGTAGTCAGCCCGAGGTGCTGCTCATATGCCGCCAGAGCCGCGGCCATGGTGGTATAGGGCCCGCGGATCCGCTGCAGTGCCAACGAGATCTCGGAGTAATCCCAATACAGGTGGTCCCCGCAGTCGCAGCAGACAACCTCGAAGGCGTCCCTGTAGCCACCTTCCTTACGGCCCTCCACGATGCGGACCGGCTGGCGCCGGAGGCTCACTGTAATGCCGTGCCCAAGCTGACCAGCCAGCGGGACAGTCATGACAGCACCGGCCTCAACGCTGCCCTGCGGATCACGGGCATGGCGTCCGCGCCCCATGCGGACGTCCTGCGGACAGATAGCCGACGGGTACCGGTTACTACATGCCAAACTTCGGTGCTCAACTCAACCCCCACCTCAGTAGGCTCGGCCCACTGCCGGGTCTGGAGCAGCACTACGCCGTCTGCCACTGTATCGCCGCCAGATCCCTGTGGCGACAAGGGCTTGACCTGAACCGGACCGATTGCCCCGGTCAACTGCACGTCCCGCCGCCCTAACGATTCCTCGCCGTACCGTCCCACGAGCAGAGATTTAGGGGGTGACAATCGCGAAGTCGGGGTTGGGGTTGTCGATCAGCGACATCAGCCGCGCCAGGATGGCGGGGTCGCCCGATGTGTCGAGCCCGTCGGGTTTGGCGGTGGCCAGGAGCTGTAGCAGCTGGGGCTTGGTCAGGGTTATTGTCAGGTCCGCTGCCTGGTTGCCAGTGGTGGGGTAGTGGATGAGGGCGCCGTTGCTGACTTCCATCCGGTAGTTCTCGTGGGCGTCGGTGAAGTGCCAGCCGACCGACAGCCGCTCGTTCCAGGCTTTGGGGCCGTTGATGCGGATGGCGATGGAGTCGAACAGCTGGGTGATGGTCAGCGCCGGAGCCAGGCCCGCGCTACTGATCTCGGTGTGCTCGATCTTGTTCGTCCGCAGCTCGCGTGCGCCGGTGAGGTAACTGTTGCGCCAGGTCGCGTTCTCCGCCCCATAGCCCAGGCGCTCCAGGGCCGAGGCGAGCATCTCCCGCGCGGCGTCATTGCCGGGCTCGGCGAAGACGGCGTGGCTGGCCAGCTCGACGGCGAACCGCAGGTCACCCTGCTCGAAGAACTCCCTCGCCTTGGCCACTGTCGCGGCTACGCCGCCGAAGGCCTGCGCGTACCGTGCCCCGGCCGCCTCCGGGGGATGCTGCCATAGGTGCGCCGGGTTGGCGTCGAACCAGCCGAGGTAGCGCTGGTAGATCGCCTTGACGTTGTGATTGGCTGATCCGTAGTAGCCGCGGGCATGCCAGGCCCGGTCCAGCTCGGGCGGCAGCTCGATCATTTCGGCGATTTCGCTGTGGATGTAGCCCTGGTTGATCAGCCGCAGGGTCTGGTCGTGCAGGTAGGCGTACAGGTCCCGCTGCTGGGTCAGGTAGGTGATGATCTGGTCGGTGCCCCAAGTGGGCCAGTGGTGGGAGGCGAATGCCACGTCGCAGTCGCTGGCGAACAGCTCGATCGCCTCGGCCAGGTAACGGGACCAGATTCGCGGGTCGCGGACCTGCGCCCCGCGCAGGGTCAGCAGGTTGTGCAGGTTGTGGGTGGCGTTCTCCGCCATGCACAGCGCCCGCTTGTCCGGGAAGCAGAAGTTCATCTCGGCCGGGCATTCGGTGCCGGGCGTGAGCTGGAAGACAATGCGGACCCCGTCCAGGACTTCCTGCTGCCCGGTGCGGGTGATGGAGCGGGTCGGCGCGATCAGGCCGGGGGTGCCGGTGGACCCGCCCGCTCCCAGGCCGATGCCCAGGGTGCCGGTCGCGCTTTTGGGCAGGCCGATAGCGGCGTAGTAGTAGCTGCGGCGCAGCATCGCCGTCCCGGCGTAGACGTTCTCCGACACCGCGTGCTCCAGGAAATGCTCCGGCGCGAGGATCGGAACCTCGGTGCCGGCATCGACCACGCCCAGTACCCCGCCGAAGTGGTCCAGGTGAGCGTGCGTATAGATCACCGCAGTAACGGCGCGGTCGCCCCGATGAGCGCGATACAGGGCGAGCGCTGCGGCGGCGACCTCCGCCGAGATCAGTGGGTCGATCACGATGACGCCATGGTCGCTTTCGACCAGCGTCATGTTCGACATCTCGAAACCGCGGACCTGGTAAATCCCGTCGCTCACCTCATACAAGCCGTGCTTGGCAGTGAGCTGAGCCTGCCGCCACAGGCTCGGGTTCACGGTGTCCGGGCAGTCGCTGTCCAGGAAACCCCAGGAGTCCATGTCCCAGACCACGCGGCCGTCCGCAGCCTTGATGAGCATTGGCTCCAGCGTGCCGATGAACCCCCGGTCGGCGTTAACGAAGTCACTCCGGTCGCTAAAATCAGCGGCGACCAGCCCGGCCCTCGCGGCCTGCTCAGACATCTCACTCCCCCAAACCAGACAATGGCTGGGCAGCTAATCCGCGGCCCGCTCCGTCAGCCAGGCTTCCAGGGCCGGCCGGACATTCCCAAGGGACCAACGTCATTAGCACTTGGTTTGACCGGTACCGGGGAGCCACGCTGTTTCCTCGTTCATCGGCTATGGCGGGTACCTGGTGTGCGTGGACATTGCCGGCACGGGCGGGGCGGTGTGCACGCGCTGCATGGCTGGCGTGTGATGGCTGTGCGGCTGGCACTTGCGGTGCGCCGCCAGCTCACCAGCACGCAGGGTGACTGCTTTTTGCCATGTTTTCACCTTGCGGCCATAATCGTCAGTTGACGACCATGCCTAAGCTATGAGCAGTTCAAATGAGAGTGCTGCCGGTAGTATCCACCACTGCGTGGTCTGGGGCCCCGATGCATCACGTGAATCTCTCTGACAGTGGTCAAACTGGGGCTGCGAACCGCTGGGATGGCGTCCCCGCATCGCCGGGACCGTCTGATCTCCGTGCCGAATGGCGGCGGCGGGTGGACGCTGCGGCTGCCGCCGCGTTCCCTCCGGCGGGCCAGCTTGGTCATGGCTGTACCGCCGTGCTGCGGAGGCAGCCCGCCCGCCTCGTGGACGGGCGGGTCGAAGGCGGGTATACCGGCATGTTCGAGATCGTCTGCTGCGACTGCGGCGACAATCCGTTCCTGGATTACTCCCACGTCTCGGCTCGCCTGCAGAAGGTCCGCGGGCCCTTTGCGATCGCTGAGGGTATTGCCGCCTATGAGGCGCACCTCGGAATAGAGCAAGTATCTCAGTGCGACTGCGTGAAGGGCAGCTGATAGCGGCCGTCGCCACGATGCGGGTCCGGTTTGGCGCCGGCCAGGTTTGCGCGCCTGCCGTAGGCGCATAGCCCGTACAGGGCGGTGCTCATGGGCGTGTCCTCTCGGCGTGATCGTGCATCGTTTCCTTCAAGCTTCGATTGACCAGGCCGATGGGGGATCACCAGTACCGGGTGGTAGCGGCGCTTCACTGACCGCCCGCAATGATCCCGGAACATACGCGGAACGATCTTCGCCTGGTTGGTAATCAACACCGCATCTGAGCAGGCTGCGGCATCCAGGTCGGGTACGGTTCTGAGTCTGCCAACCCGTGTCAGGAGCGGCCGGCCGATGCCTCGGCAGCAACCGCCGCGAAGATCATCTGCCCCTGTCCCGCATGCCGTTCCCTCAGCTAGGCCCGCGAGCGGTCAAGCGGTCTCTCACCGTGGGCAGTTCCGGTGCGCCTGCCGGGCCTGGTCATGTGGCAGCGCCCGATTACCCGCCCTTGTTGCGGGGTCGCAGTCCGTCTAGGGTCAGGAGGGCCCGCGAGCCTTCCAGGTCGAGACGGCTCAGCTCACGCCAGTGAACGGAATGATGATGACCGAGGTATCCCTGGATGAACTGGGTCCCGTCGACTACGTCGTCGTCGAGTTCCCGGCGGGAGCGAGTAACTTCACCGGCGAGATGGTAGCGGAGCTGCGGGCATTGGTCGATTCCGGCACCATCCGCGTGATCGATGTACTGATCCTCACTAAGGACGCGGACGGTACCGTCGAGGCGACGGAACTGTCTGACGTCGGTGAACTCGGGGAGCTGCAGGCCATCGAGGCTGAGCTGGCTGAACTGCTGGCCGAAGAGGACGTCGAGCACCTTGCCGCTGCGATGGAGCCGGGCAGCATCGCCGGGGTGCTCGTCTGGGAGAACCTGTGGGCCGCGCCCTTCGCAGCAGCGGCGCGGCGCTCGGGTGGGCAGCTGATCGCCGACGGGCGGATTCCCATTCAGGCGATCATTGCCTCGATCGAGGCGGACGAGGTAACCGCGAAGACGGGAGACTGAAATGCCGGTCAGGCCAGCACGCGCCGGAAGGGTCGGCGTCATCCGCGCGCCAGTCGCGAAGACCGCAGTCGTAGCCAAAGCCGTGACACCCGGGCCTGCGCCGGTGGCCAAGACAGCGGTCGTGGCCGCGGCCGTCACACCCAGGGTGGGTCGGCGGCGAATCTAGCCTCAAATTCACCTTGCCGAGCCTCACCGCTAATTTCAGCCTTTCCGGGCCGGCTGTCCGGATCGCTCACACGAGCGGAGATACCTTTCCGGTTTGCCCTGGCGCTCCGGTTTGCCCTGGCGCCCGGTCCGCGTGCGGCGGGTGGGCGTTCCGGGTCGCGGGGCCGGCGCCTGGCGGAGGGTGGGCGGGCCACCTCCCCTGTTGCTGCTGGTTCCGTGGACGGGACGCGGCCGGGAAGGAGTGGGGTAGCTACCTCCTTCCCGGCAGACGATTTGCCCTTATCTTGATGCCTCTTGACCGGCCTTTGCGGCTGGTTTGGCCGCGTTAGGTTCGTGTGTCAGAGAGAAGCCGTCCACTCGATGACTAGTCGGCGTGTGGCGCGGGCTGGGTAGGGATTTTGTTGTCCCCTATGGGAGCGAACCCGGGCTAAAGCATGGGAGCGAACCCGGGCTAAAGCCCGGGATTCGCTGTACTGGCCCGGGGGGACGACCCCCCTGGAACCCCCCGCTGCGCTCGGCGCCCGCACGGTGGTACTTCGCCGACACACCGGCCGCTCGTCGGGCCGGAGGCCCGGACTCGCTGGGCCGGTATGAGCGCCTGGCCGTAGCCCGCGCATAGTAGCCGCGCTGGTACCGGCCGCTCGCCCGGGCGCTGGGCCCGCGCTCGCGGTCGTTAGGTCCTGGTGAGGCGGCGGTAGGTGACGCGGTGGGGGCGGGCGGCCTCGGCGCCGAGGCGCTCGACCTTGTTCTTCTCGTAGGCCTCGAAGTTGCCCTCGAACCAGAACCAGTTCGCCTCGCCTTCCCACGCCAGGATGTGGGTGGCGATCCGGTCGAGGAACCACCGGTCGTGGCTGGTGATCACGGCGCAGCCGGGGAAGTCGAGCAGCGCGTTCTCCAGCGAAGAGAGCGTATCCACGTCCAGGTCGTTGGTCGGCTCGTCCAGCAGCAGCAGGTTGCCGCCCTTCTTCAGGGTGAGCGCCAGATTGACCCGGTTGCGCTCACCGCCGGAAAGCACGCCGGCTGGCTTCTGCTGGTCCGGGCCCTTGAATCCGAACGCGGCCACGTAGGCACGGCTCGGGATCTCAGTGTTTCCGGCGTGAATGTGCGTCTCCCCGTCGGAGATCACTTCCCAGACGTTCTTGTCGGGGGCGATCCGCTCCCGGCTCTGGTCGACGTAGGAGATCTCCACCGTCTCGCCGATGCGGATGGTCCCCGCGTCGGGCATCTCCTCGCCCACGATCATCTTGAACAAGGTGGTCTTGCCGACGCCGTTCGGCCCGATCACGCCGACGATGCCGTTGCGGGGCAGGGAGAAGCTCAGCCCGTCGAACAGCACCCGGTCACCGAAGCCCTTGACCAGTCCGTCGGTCTCCACCACGACGGCGCCCAGCCGGGGACCCGGCGGGATCTGGATCTCCTCGAAGTCAAGCTTGCGCCGCGAGTCGGCCTCGGCGGCCATCTCCTCATACCGCTGGAGCCGGGACCGGCTCTTGGCCTGGCGCGCCCGCGGGTTCGACCGCACCCACTCCAGCTCTTCTTCGAGGCGCTTGCGACGCTTGGCGTCCTTGGCGCCCTCGACCTTCAGCCGGGACGCCTTGGTGTCCAGGTAGGTGGAGTAATTGCCCTGGTAGGGGTAGGCGTGGCCGCGGTCGAGCTCGAGGATCCACTGAGCCGCGTTTTCCAGGAAATAGCGGTCGTGGGTCACGGCGACGACGGTGCCCGGGTAATTGTCGAGGTGCTGCTCCAGCCACTGGACGCTTTCGGCGTCGAGGTGGTTGGTGGGCTCGTCAAGCAGCAGCAGGTCCGGCTGGGACAGCAGAAGCCGGCAGAGCGCGACCCGGCGGCGCTCCCCGCCAGAGAGCTGGGTGACGCTCGCGTCCGGCGGCGGGCAGCGCAGCGCGTCCATCGCCTGCTCGAGCTGGCTGTCAAGGTCCCAGGCGTCGTGGTGGTCGAGCTGCTCCTGAAGCCGGCCCATTTCCTCGAGCAGCTCGTCGGAGTAGTCGGTGGCCATCTTCTCGGCGATCTCGTTGTACGCCTCCAGCATCGCCTTGGTCTCGGCGACACCCTCCTCGACGTTGCCGAGGACCGTCTTGTCGTCGTTGAGCTGAGGTTCCTGGGAGAGCAGGCCGACGGTGAACCCGGGCATCAGCCGGGCCTCGCCGTTGGACGGCTGCTCGACACCGGCCATCAGCTTCAGCAGCGTGGACTTGCCGGTACCGTTCGGCCCCACGACGCCGATCTTGGCTCCCGGCAGGAACGACAGCGTGACGTCGTCAAGGATTACCTTGTCGCCGTGCGCCTTGCGCACAGCACGCATTTGGTAGATGAACTCCGGCATGACACCTAGCGTATTCGGCCCAGCCGACCGGCCGAGCCGCCGGGCTGGCGGCCTACGGCGCCGAATCCCCGCTACCTCCGTCCGTCTCCCGAGGGCCGGGCTGCACGTCCGGTGCTTCCGGCTCTAAGGCGGCCGGGTCCGGGGTCTCATCCTTGCGACCGTCCGTGCAGGCCGGGGCGCCGGGTGAATACACGCAGATCTGGTCACGCCCGGCATCCTTGGCCCGGTAGAGCGCGAGGTCGGCGGCGGCCAGCAGTTCGAACAGGTCGCGGCCGTGCGTCCCCAGGACCGCGACGCCGATCGAGATCGTCACGTTGACGGCATCGCGGTCCGCGTACACGCCCATGACGCTGGCCCGGCGCCGCAGCCGTTCGGCGATCTTGCATGCCTCGTCGGCGTCGGCGCGCGGGAGCAGGACGACGAACTCCTCGCCCCCGAACCGGCCCACCACATCCGACCCGCGCACCTGCTGGCGCAGCTCGGCGGCTAGCCCGCGCAGCACGTCATCCCCGGTCAGGTGCCCGTAGGTGTCGTTGAC
>Ga0181518_10003452_pt1 | contig 14592 bp, 11 predicted proteins | sample PEATcosm2014_Bin_28_FD_119751 | JGI IMG/M metagenome (GOLD analysis project Ga0181518, IMG submission 119751) | Peatland microbial communities from MTU Mesocosm Facility, Houghton, MI, USA - PEATcosm2014_Bin01_60_metaG | ecosystem: Environmental > Terrestrial > Soil > Wetlands > Peat | place... | reverse complement strand
TCGCTTCCACTTTGGCATCCCGATACAGAACTGCCTCCCAAAGCGCCACTTTCTTCGTTTCCGACTGTCCTGACTTGCACTACAATGGCTTAGTTTGGATCGTCCGCCTCCCCCGCGATGCTATGTCCTCGAAGCGGCCCAACCTGACGCTGGACGAGCAGTCCTTTCAGGGCTTGCTCTCCGCAGCTTTTACCATCCAGGAACATAACGAACGCCTGAAACAGGCCCGACAAGCGCCGGACGAACCGGTCGTCGCTGAGGAAACGGAAGCCCCGCAGAAAACCGAAGCCCACATCGAACCGGAAACCACGAGCGTTTGTCCGCAGTGTGGCGCCCCGAAATCCGCCGACCGAGACCGCTGCGAAAGCTGTGCCGCAGACGAGCTTCGTCCGGGAGAACGCTTGCAGCGCAATTGGGCCTCGATGTGGATGATGAGCCAAGAGAAAGGCTTGTGGCCCGAGCGTTCGCCCGAGACCCGCGAAAGCACGGAAGCGGAAAAGGACGGCCCACCGTCCGCGGCCCAGCTCAAGCCCCAAGCTCAGCCGCTCGACGACCTTTCCGCCTCCGCCAGTTCTCTTTCGCCGGGGGCAGACGGCGCGATCAAGCAACTGGCGCCCGGCGAACCAGCCCTCGACGATCTAATCATCGACGAGCCAGCGCACGACCATGCCATCCTTGACCAAAACGCTGGGCGGGGCGCACGGTCCCGCGCCGCCTCCGCTGGACCGGCACAAGAAGATTGGGCCCCAGAATACCCGGATGGAACCTATTCCGATGGAGCCGTCCAGCCAGTCCCGTTGACCGCCCGCGACGATTTTTCTCCGGCGGAAGCCGGCAACCTCGCCACCGGTTCCAGCCTTCAGCGCATCGCCGATTGGCGTGTGACGCTGCGTATCCACCGCGCCGACATCTACCTGGGTGTGGCCCTCTTCGTGGCCGTGCTCGCCTTGCTGTGGCCGGCGGCGGGCTCGCCGCGACGAGCAGCCCTCAGTCTGTGGGACAAATCGCTCATCGAGCTGGGAATCGCCGAAGCTCCAGCACCCGTGGTCCATCTGCTGGGAGACCCGGCCATCCAGGTCTGGGTCGATCCGCACACCGCTCTTTACTACTGCCCCGGCGCGGAGCAGTACGGCAAGACCGTCAACGGCCGCCTGAGCACCCAACGCGATGCGCAGATGGACCGCTTCGAGCCCGCTGGCCGCACCCCCTGCGAGTAGCGCTTGCGGCAGGCGCCATTTCCTCAGCCTTACCCAGTGGCTGCGCCCGCTATCCCGTGCCGCCCACGCTCGGCCGCCGGTCCGGCCCGGTTGCGCCTTAAGTCTTGACAGTTACCCCCGTCAGCAGCACAATTCCTAACACGTTTCGAGCGGGCCCATGGAATCGCGCCTGATTGGGGGATCCGCTAGAAAGAGGAGATGCACGTGGAACGTTTGAAAGGCACCGTCAAGTGGTTCAACAACGCCAAGGGATACGGGTTTCTCGGCCGAGAAGATGGACCGGATGTTTTCATTCATTACAGTTCCATTACCACTGAGGGCTACAAAAGCCTGCAAGAGGGCGATCAAGTGGAGTTTGAGATCGTCCAGGGACAGAAGGGTCCGCAAGCGGCCAATGTAACTAAGGCCTCTTAATCGGAGAACGGTGTACTCAGGCCGGTCTTTTCCGGCGAAACGGTTCTGGCCAAACCGTGTTCGCCGCCACGCCCGCGCCGGTTGTGTCCTTCGGCACCCGCTATGTGTCTGCCGTTCTGGGTTCGCCCCGGACCGCCGCTGCGACTGTCCGATCTGCGCCACGCCTTTGTTTCCTGTGCCTTCGGCGATTTTCTAAATGCGGGTTTCCGGGGTATACTCTCTGACATATTGGAGCGCGTGGTCCTCGAGCTCCTCTCGACAAGTTGAGGCGGACGCCGCCTGGGTCGAAAATCGGCAGCCGCTGGCGCGCTGTCTCTCCGAATTTGGGGAATTCGGGCAATCTTAATCTGGGTAATTGCAATGGATGAGCGTGACCCTGGGAACAACGATTCCGATAGCCCAACCATGCCAGGCACCCGCCTGCCCGGAAATTTTGCCGGTGCCGCGACCCAGACACCTCCGCCGCTTTCGAACGCGTCGCTTTCCGATGCTCTCACCATGCCGCCGGCTTCGCCCTCGGCCCACTCGGCGTTTTCGACCATACTGGCGGGCGGCGCCATCCCCGCTTTTTCGAACTTGCAGCCGGGCGCGCTTTTCGGTGGACGTTATGAAATTCTCGGCGTGCTCGGGCAGGGCGGCATGGGCGCCGTCTATAAGGCCCGCGACCGCGAACTCGACCGCCTGATCGCGCTCAAGGTCATTCGTCCTGAACTGGCGAACGACCCCGCGATTCTGCAGCGCTTCAAGCAGGAACTCATTCTCTCTCGCAACATCACCCACAAGAATGTAGTGCGCATCTACGACCTCGGCGAGGCTGACGGCATCCGCTTCATCAGCATGGAATACGTGGACGGCGAGGACTTGCGGACCGTGTTGCACCGCGCGGGAAAATTCTCGCCCCAGGAAGCCATCGCGGTGGTGGAACAAGTCTGCCGCGCCCTCGATGCCGCCCACTCCGAAGGCGTGATTCATCGCGACCTCAAGCCGCAGAACATCATGCGCGACCGGCACGGCCGCATCGTGGTCATGGACTTCGGCTTGGCGCGCTCGCTCGGCGATACCGGCATGACCCAGACCGGCGCCATTATCGGCACCCTCGAATACATGTCGCCCGAGCAAGCGATGGGCTCTGCGCTCGACCAGCGTTCCGACATCTTCAGCGTCGGCCTGATCTTCTACGAACTGCTCACGGGAAGATCTCCGTACGCGGCCGATACCGCGATTGCCAGCCTCATGAAACGCACCAGCGAACCGGCGCGTCCAGCTTCCGAGGTCGAAGCCTCGGTTCCCAAATCCCTGAGCGCCATCGTTAGCCGATGCCTGGAGCGCGAGCCCGCGAACCGCTATCACTCCGCCTTCGAACTTTTGCAGCAATTGACCACTTGGCAAACCAATCCCGGCATCAAAGCTGAAGCCCTGTCCCGGATGATTCCGCACGCAATCGTGCGCCCCTCGCGCTTCGGCCTCGACCTTCCGCGCAACAGATGGATGTGGATGATCGGAGCCGGCGCCCTCCTCGCCATCGCGCTGGCAACTTTTGCCGGACGCGCGCTGCTCCATCGCACGGGAACCTCATACGGAAATCTGTCGGGCGCGGCGGCCCAAGGCATCCCCGCGCTGAGTCAGGGAAAGTATCTTGCCATCATGCCCCTGAAACCGATTGGCGATCCGAAAGCGCTCGGTTACGTCGCCGACGGCGTTACCGACGCTCTCGCCGCCAAGCTGTTTCAGTTGAAGGAAGTCCACCTCGCATCTTCCGATGCCGTGGAGAAGGCCGCTGCCAAAAATCTTCCGCTCTCGAAACTCGCCCGCGAACTGGGCGTCAATCTGGTGTTGCAGGGCAGTGTGCAGGGCAATAGCGACAAGCTCCGGGTCACGCTCAATCTCGACGACCCGGCCACCGGCAAGCGTCTCTGGAGCCAGGAATTTCCCGGCGCCTCGGGCGATGTGCTTGCGCTCGAAGATCAGATCTACGGCACCGTCGCCACTGCTCTCGCCCTTAAGCCGACCGGCGAGGAGCAAGCCCGTGTCGTCGCCCACCCCACCGAAAACGTCAAGGCTTACGATCTCTACCTGCAAGGGCAGGACACCTTGCGCAACGCTCACGGCCAGGACGGCATTCGCCAGGCTGTCGGATTGTTTGAACAGGCCATCGACAAGGATTCCAACTTCGCTCTCGCCTACACCGGACTTGCCGGCTCCAGCCTCCGCATGTACGGCGAGACCAAGGAACCCATCTGGGCCCAAAAGGCGACTCTCTCGGCGCAGCAGGCCGAGCGCCTCTCCAACAACCTGCCCGAAGTTCATCTCTCGCTGGGCAGTGTGTACTCCGCTACCGGGAAGTATACGCAGGCCGTGGCCGAGCTAAAACGCGCATTGGAATTGGCGCCCAACTCCGATGAAGCCTATCGCAGCCTGGGCGAGGCCTACATCTCCAGCGGCCAGAGCGACCAAGCCATCGCCGCCTTCCAGCAAGCGGTCGCCGCCAACCCCTACTATTGGTCGAATCACGTTGCCCTCGGTAATGCCTACTGGGCGCTCGGCGACAACACCACAGCGCTCTCCGAATACCAGAAGGTGATCGAACTTGCCCCCGACAATCCTATCGGCTACGAAAACACCGGCTCCGTTTATTTGCGGCAAGAGAAGTGGAGCGAGGCGATTGCGCAATATCAGAAAGCGCTCACGATCGCGCCCGACTCGCCCACTTATTCCAACCTGGGCACCGCTTACTTCTTCCTGAAAAACTACGATCAGGCGACCAGCATGTATGAGAAAGCGGTCGCCATGACGCCGAATGACGAGGTGCTGCTCGGCAATCTCGGCGACTCGTACCGCTGGTCGGGCCATCCCAGCCAGGCCGCCGACGCCTACAGCAAGGCCGTCTCCCTCGCCTTCCAGGAGCTTCAGGTCAACCCGCGATCGGCCACCATCATGGGCGATCTCGGGCTTCTTTATGCCAAGAAAGGCTATGCGCCAAACGCGTTGCAGTATCTGAATCAGGCGCGCGCCATCAGCCCCGATGACGTGCAGCTCATGTACTCCGAGGCCCAAGCGAAAACGCTGATCGGCAAGCCCGCAGAAGCCTTGAAGCCGCTGCGCCAGGCATTCGAGAAGGGCTATCCGGCGCAGGACGCCTGGAATGATCCCGAACTGCAAAAGCTGCAGACCCTCCCGCAGTTTTCGCAACTGGTGAACCAGTTCACGAAAAAGAACCGCTAGGGGGATTCGAGGTTAGCGTACCCTATTCGCGTAGGGACAGCCGCCCTCGCCCGTCCAGCCGAGCGCAAGCTCGGCCGTTGCCAGTGATCACAGCAACTCCGGGTTCGCGTCTACGCCTGTGGTCGCTTCGTCCACCACTTGCGGCGCGACACGATCGCGGCCAGGCCCGTGCTCATGAAGGCAATCGTGCCCGGCTCCGGGGTGGAACTGTTGGCATGAGCGCTGAAGTCCAACCCGCCCGGCCAGCAACTGGAGCCGACGCAGGCCAGCTGAATCGAAAAGCTCTGCCCGTTTCGAATCCCGCCGCGGCCGCAGCGGGTGGCCAGCATAATCGCCACCGCGCCATTCTTCAGGGTCTCCGTTTTGCAGCTCGGAAACAGATACGAGCTGCAACTGATGTCAATCGCCGGAACCCCTTTTTCGACCAGCGTCAGCGAAGTCCAGTTCACCCCGGAATTATTTGTGAAAAACAGCGTGCCCGATCCGCTCTTCGGAACGCCAAAGGTGAAGTTCAGTCCCACTTTTGTGCAACCCTGTGGCGGGCAACGCGACATCATCGCAATCTGGCCTGAACTGGCGCTGCGAATGATGATTTTTGGGTCGTTGATTCCGTCGGCGACGGCCATCGCCGATCCCAATGCCACGAGCAACAACAGCGCACAGATCCGAGAGATTTTCATTGAAGTTTTCCCCATTCCCAAAAGAAGTCGAGCCGGATCCCCATATTCCAGCTTTCGACAAGTGGAAAGAGATTATCTTGTTCGAAACTTTGGGTCAAGGGAAAATCAGCGCAGCCTTAAAAAAATCCGCAACACGTGCAAACTTTTGCGCACCGCCCACAAAAAAGCCGGAGCCCGAAAGCCCCGGCTGTCCAGTTGGTTGTGTGCCCGGATAAAAACTAAAAAATCGCTTGTGTGGGGACGGGCGCCCTCGCCCGTCCACCCGTTGAACTCGCTTACGCGCTCCGTCGCGGCCGCACCGTCAAGTCGCGCACCTGCGCCAGAATGCTCGACATCTGCATCCCGCTCAGTTGCGAGACATACGGCAACACCTCGGCCACGAATTGATCTTCCATCAACTCGCGGACCTCTTCCTGCCGGTTCCGTTCTCCACCCGTGAGCAGGTCGGGCACGCCGACCTCGAGCGCCCTCGCCAGCCGTTCCAGCGAAGACAGTGTCGGCGTCGCCTTCTCGTTTTCGATCTTGGATACGTAAGTCCGCGGCACGGCCATGCGCAGCGCCAGTTGCCGCTGACTCAAGCCATTCCGCAAACGCAGCGACCGGATCGAGTGCGCCAGATTCAGGTGCCCGCGTCCGCTGGAATGGAGGCTGATGGGAAGCACTTCCGCCGTCGAACTCATCGTGGCCAGCGCCGCCTCGTTCTCATCCTCGTCCAATGACAGATGACAACGCCGACAGAGACTGTTAGATGTGCGGAATTGCACTAAGAGACAACGATCACACCGTACGACTTCCCGTGAGTCCACGGGAGCAAGTGTTGTAGCCATTCAGGGTTTGCGAGTGCCAGAGCGGTGGGCTACTCTCAAAACCAACTACAGCGTAATCTGCTGCATTGGGCCTGTGGAAGTCAAGGTAAAAGTGGGAGAAAACAAAGCATTTACGCAAATAGCAACCATTTCTCGGCTAAAATCGGAGGAAACCGGGAAAAACCATGACTCAACGCGAAATCGCATGGTGTTTACTAACTGAGTTCACCCAGTCGGAAAATCTTCGGAAACATGCCCTCGCAGTCGAAGCCTGCATGCGCGCCTACGCTCGCAAAGCCGGAGCCGACGAAGAATCATGGGGCGTGACCGGACTTCTCCACGACTTCGATTACGAGAAATATCCGACCGCCGCCGACCACCCCGCGAAAGGCGCCGAGATTCTAAAAGACCGCGGCTATTCCGAAGAAGTGCGCCGCGCCATCCTATCCCACGCCGAGTACACCGGCGTCGCGCGCCTCTCGCCCATGGAAAAGACCCTCTTTGCCTGCGATGAACTCGCCGGATTCATCACCGCCTGCGCCCTTGTGAAACCGGGAAAGTCGCTCGCCGAAGTCGAAGCCAAATCCGTGCGGAAAAAAATGAAGGACAAAGCCTTCGCACGCAGCGTCCACCGCGAAGACATCGTCGCCGGCGCCGCCGATCTTGGCGTGGACCTCGAAGACCACATCGCCTTCTGCATCGAAGCCATGAAGACGATTGCCTCTGAGTTGGGCCTCGCCGGTGCGCCGTAGAGCAAATTCTCAACTTGTGTGGGGCCGGCGCCCCCGCCCGCCCACGCTAGCGTCGGGACAGAAATCCCGGCTGTCCAGCCGAGCGCAACTCGGCAGCTGCCTGCGGCCCCAACAATTCTGCGTTGCTCAATAAAACACCCTGCCACCCGAAAGATGGCAGGGTAACTTCAAAGCACTGGCCAGCCGTTATTTGCCGTAGAAGAAATCGGCGAAGGCTTGCGCATTCGGCGTTCCCACGCCGGTCACGTTGTCCCAGCCCTTCTTCGTATGCAGAGCGGCAGGATCGTTGCACGATGTCCCGTCATAGTCCCATTCGGGCAAATCCGCGCAATCGCTGTCGAACGAAATCGCCAGCGCAGTGAACTGGTAGTACGGATAATCCCACAGCGCAGTGACAAGGTTCTTGGCTGCCCCACCCATGACCTCGTCCGCATTGTATTTGTTGGTGCCGGTGGATTCCTGAATCGATGCAGTCACGTCGTGCTTGGCTGTGACCGGAACGATATCGTAGATCGCTCCCGCCGGTAGTGAGTAAAGATAGGGTGCAGCCTGTCCGAGCTCCATGCCCCCTCCAGCCAGGGCTTCCTGGTTGGCGATGGCCCACAAGCCGGAGAACATCGGAGTAGCCAGACTCGTGCCGCCGTATACCTGCCACACTTGTTCCGGAACCTGCCCTGGAATGCTAATCAGGATCGCAGCTCCCGTAAACGGATCCGCGAGCCAGGAGATGTCCGGAAGTTGACGATACTTGCCCGGCAGCTTCTTTTGGTACGACGGCTTGGGGAAGCCGCCCAGGCAGTCACCGTATACATCCTGGACAGCGCAGTTGCTGGCGCCCCCGCCCCCGCCAAAATCGAATCCAAAAGCGAGCGGCGGATCGTAGACGTATCCATCCTCGGCGAGCAGGGTTTCATTCGTTCCCCAGCCCGATTGCCAGGCAATGGAGCTGTCGGCATTCAGCGCCAGGCTTATGCCCCCCACGCCTGTGGCCCAGGGAGAATCCGCCGGCGCCAGCACCGTCGCAGGAATTCCATAGGCTGTAAAGTCGCCGTCATCGCCGGTCGCGAAGTTGGTCGAAATCCCCACAGCGGCTCCGATTTCTGAAATCAGGCTCTCCGTGTCCAGTTCCGACATGGAGGTAAACGCCTCGACCGAACCATAGCTGCCAGAGAGCACGTTGCCCAGGCCATTGTTCACAACGTCAAACTCACCTTGGTTTACATCCTGGAAGCTTGCCGATGGGGGAACCACCAGGTTGATGCCGGCGCCGGGCGCAACCGCATGCGCCCACTCCACGTCGAGGTTGATTTCCACCTGGTCATAGCTAATGCACAGACTGGGGGCCGTGTAGATGATATTGAAATTCGACCCCGTGACCAGCTGCGGCAGCCCATACTGCGCCGAGAATGCGTTGGCGTCGGCTTGAATCGTGAACGAACCGCACCAGTCCACGATGGCAATGGTTTGGCCCGTGCCGTCGTATCCCTCGTTGTACAGGCCGTTGAGATTGTATGCCGTCTGAATCGAGGGCGGCTCGTAAGCGCAGCCGTTGCTGGTCAGGCTTTGCAGATTCAGCTTGTTGCCAGAGAAGGTGCCGATCGGCAACTCCCCGTCATTGTTGGTGGAAAATGTTTCCGTTTCCGTGCCCGTGAAACATTGGTTCGAAAAGATGGCGCCCGGGCTCGCAGGAGTCGCCACGCTCTTTACTTGTGTCGGTGCCGGGACGGCGGCGGGCTTGCTGCTGCCGAGGCTGGTTGGCCTGGAAGCCAGCGGATGCTCGTACTCGCCCGAATCCAGTCCCGATACGGCCCTCGTCAACGCCCCTGCCGCTCCCTCTACGTATGGGTCGCTCGTATTGGCGCGCACCGTCTTGCCGTGCACCTCGTATTTGTTGAGTTGCACCTGGAACGCTTTTTCCACATCGCCCACCGTGCCTCGCGCTCTCACATAAAAGTTATTGGGGCCCGTCTTCACCACCTTCAGATTGTGGGCGGCAAAGAACTGCCGTACCGTCCTCGCTTCTTGCGCCGTGGGCGCGAAGCGAGCGGCGATATCTTTCGACGTCAGCCAGTGATGGTAGTTGGGAGATGTGCTGTCATAGAGCGAATGGGTCAGCGCGTCGAACTCGCTCCGGTTGTGAAGCTGAAGCCAGATACTGACTTCGATCACCTTGGCCGGGTCCTCCGTCCCAAGGTTTTTCGCCGTCGCCACGTAGCTCGGCGTGTTGTGCGCAACCAGCGCGCCGCCCACCGTGCTCGCCGCCATCAGCATGCAACTCATCGCCACCACGCCTACCACGCCTAGCCATCGAAAACTGACACCTGTACTCCATGTCTTCTTCGTCTTGTTCATTGCTTCCTCCTGGAAGATTTTGCTGAAGTCCGGATAGAAAAGCCAATACACTTACAGCCTCTCGGCCGTTCTGGTCCAGAACTTCATGTGATTAGAGTTGGGACATGGGCCGGAGTGTCGCAGTTGCCCTGCGGACCCACCAATCACTCCCGCCCGCTGAACGAATGCCGACATACTAGCTTGTTCCCATGCGGATGGCAATGGACTCGCAAGTTTTTTTGCCAGCACTCGTCAAACGAAGAACTATGCAATCTTTTGCACAAGCATTTGACCCGGATAATTCGAACGATCAGAGGAAAAATGGGTATTTAGTTTTCCATCTCGGCTAGGCGGCCACTGCCTACAAGGGGGAAAGTAGGGCTTTGACTTTGTTTTGCAGGTTTGCGGCTTTAGCTACTCCGCAGTTGTCCTAAACTACCGCACCACCTCGGCCAGTTTTCCGCTGGCGATCAACTCGGCAATGCGTGCGAAATCCTGATACATCGCGCGGTCTTTCTCCATGGTCGCGCACACCGCGCGGATCGCCGCGTGCGCTTGCTGCAAAGGCTTGGAAGTCTTCAGCGGCGCGAGCAAGTCAATTGCCTGTGCCGCCGCCATGGCTTCGATGGCCAGTGTGTTGCGCGTGTTCTCCACCACTTTTCTCAGCTTGTTGGCCGCGGTCATGCCCATCGAAACATAATCTTCTTTGTTGCCCGACGTGGTAATCGAATCGACCGACGCGGGATGCGCCAGCACTTTGTTCTCGCTCACCAGCGCGGCAGCGGTCACCTGCGGCATCATGAAGCCCGAGTTCATGCCCGCCCCCGGTGCGAGAAAAGGCGGCAGCCCTTCGCTGAGCGCGGGGTTCACCATGCGCTCCAGCCGCCGCTCGCTGATGCCGGCCAGCGCGCTCAAGGCAATCGCCAGAAAGTCGAGCGCGAACGCCAGCGGCTGTCCGTGAAAGTTCCCGCCGGAGAGCACGTCGCCCTCTCCGTCCATTGCCTTCGGATTCTTCACGAACACCAGCGGATTATCGACCGCCGAGTTCATCTCCGTCTCAAACACCGCGCGGCAATGGGCAAGCGTGTCGCGCACCGCGCCATGCACCTGCGGGATGCAGCGCAGCGAATACGCGTCCTGCACGCGGCCGCATTCCCGGTGCGAATCGCGGATCGCACTCTGTTCGAGCAGACGGCGCACGTTCGCCGCGCTCTTCTTTTGTCCCGCATGAGGGCGGACGTTTTGAATGCGTTCGTCAAACGCGACAATGGTCCCCATGAGCGCGTCGCACGCCATGGCGCCGATGACGTCCGCGCTATCGACCAGCGTTTCCGCCGCCAGCAGCATCAGAGTGCCGACGGCCAGCATCGCCTGTGTGCCGTTGATCAGCGACACCGCTTCTTTCGCTTCGAGCGTCAACGGCTTGATTTGCGCGCTCTTCATCGCTTCGGCGCTCGGAACGCGCGCGCCCTTCTCAGCCTCATTGAAACACTCGCCTTCCCCTATCAGCGCCAGCGCCAGGTGCGCCAGCGGCGCAAGATCGCCGCTCGCCCCCACGCTTCCCTGCGACGGGACCATCGGCGTCACGCCGCGATTGAGCATCTCGCAGATGGTGTCGATGACAATGGCGCGCACGCCCGAATTGCCTTTCGCCAGCGAGTTGGCGCGCAGCAGCATCATGGCGCGCGTCTCGGCGATGGAAAGCGGTTCACCCACGCCCACTGCGTGCGAACGCACCAGATTCACTTGCAACTCTCGCACTTGATCGCCTGCAATGTGGACGTCGCTCAGCCTGCCGACTCCGGTCGTGATCGCGTACGAAGTCTTGTTACTGGCGACCAGCGCGTCCACCACAGCGCGAGCGCGATCGACCGCCGCGCGCGCGTCGGGATCGAGCAGGACGGCCCGCCGGCTTCCCGTGTGCGCCACTTCGCGCACCGCTTCCAGCGTGAGATCGTTTCCGTTAATGTGCAGGGCTTTCACGAGCAGTTCTCAGTTCCCGGTTCTCAGTTCTCAGTTTGTGATCGTGCTTCGTATCCGGGCATCGCTTCAGGGATGCCGCAACTGATCATCATCTTATGCCCCTTCAGGGGCTGCCACTGCGGCGCGGAACGCCTTCATGTATTTCGCCGGCAATGAGCGGGGTTTCATTTTCGCGTTGGCGACGATGTGCGTGGTCTCGCCTTCGGCCAGCAACTCATCTGTCCCAACCCGTCGCAATTCGTATCCGAAGCGGATCACTTTCGCCCGCACATGCGTCAGCCGCGTGCGCACGATGACCTCGTCATCATAGTGCACCGGGGCCTTGTAACGGCAGCGGGCCTCGACCACGGCGATGAAGCAGTCGTCCGCGCTCTCCATATCTTTATAGCTAAACCCGAGTTGGCGGAGGAGTTCCACCCGTCCCACTTCAAACCAGATGAAATGGTTGGCATGATAAACGACGCCCATCTGGTCGGTTTCAGCATAGCGGACGCGCAGGCGGGTCTCATTCACCGCCGCCGATGGCTTTACATTGTTCGTCATCGATATATCATTTCCCATCAAAGGACCTGTCATGCTGAGCGAAGCGAAGAACCTCTGCATTTCGCCTGCTCGGTTAGTCTAGGCTGGACCAGCCCCCTATCGCTTAACTATTCCTTAACACTAGACCGCCTCACTTGGGCATTGAGCGTTCAAGATCATTTACCGTTGGCAGATATTCAACCGCCGTACAACTCCTCATAGAACCGATGCATGCGACATTAAACGCGTACGCCTTGTTGCGGTTTTCAGTGAAGTCCGACGGCGATAAGTCGACGAATATGTGTCTGATATTTCCTGACGAATCTACGTTTCCGTGCACGCCGGGAGTCAAAGGGCCCCAATAGTCGCCCTCCATGACCTCGGCTGACGAGCCCATGTTCTCGCCGATACTTGTTTTTTTATAAACGAGTACCCCGTCATGAAAATCGAGACGCCCATAGAATCCAACGGAGGGGGCCAAATGCAACTTGCACCGCCATTTATCCCAAACCAGGAAGCCTAAGGAGCGCATCGGATGATAGTCATCGGACGATATCACGGTTTCCATGGGAAGCCCGGCATTACGCAGCTGCGCCGCCACGGCGTCATATGGCGTGCCAATCCGCAGCGGCGCGACCACATCCAGGTACCTCGCCGCATCGGCTCTTGCCTTATAGGTGAGCGCAAATGATGCAGCAATCGCCAACAGCAATGCGACTGCTACGCCCGCAACGATAAGAGACAACCATCGCCTAATATTAATCACGTTAATGACCATTCCAGTTATAGAAACCGTTAATCATGACGTTATAGGGATAGAAGTATATTTCAAGTGTTCCGTAATCAGTTAGACGGCCAAAGTCCTTCGCTTCGCTCAGAATGACAAGTTTACTTGGGACGGCAGGGTTATACCACAAGGGAAGTCTTGTACCTCGCGCCGATCTCGACGCTCGCGCGCACGAGTGCGTCCAGCGATTTGAGCGGCGACAGTTGCGCGCCTTGGCTGCGCAGTGCTTCGATCACGATTTCCGTTGCAATGTTCCCCACTAACTCATCCTGTGCGAAAGGACATCCGCCGAGGCCGCCGATGGCGGAATCGAAGCGGCGGCAGCCGGATTCATAAGCTGCGGCGATTTTCGCGGCAGCATTCTCGCGGCCGCTGTGCAAATGGACACCGATTTCGAGGTAATCATATTTCGCCATCACCGCGGAAACGACTTCGCGAATTGTTTCCGGCGATGCCAGGCCCACCGTATCGGCGAGCGAGATGGTGCGAATCTCCTGTAACTCGAGCAAGCCCACCGCTTCGACCACTTCCTCTACGCTCCAGGGATCACCGTAAGGATTGCCGAAGGCCATCGAAATATAAACGACCGTGTCGAGTCCAGCCTCGTCGGCCCGCTTCTCGATTCTCTCCAGTTCCTCGATTGCGTCTTCCAGCGTCTGCCTCTGGTTCTTCTGCAAAAATGTTGGCGAGATCGAATACGGAAACCCCAGCGTGCGCACGGCGTCGGTCGCAATCGCCCGCTGCGCGCCTTTTTCGTTGACCACGGTGGCGATGATTTCCACGTCGTCGGGCGGGTCAAGCTCTTTCAGAACTTCTTCGGAGTCGGCCATCTGCGGGACTGCGTCGGGAGAAACAAAACTGACCGCGTCAATGTGTTTGAATCCAGCGGAGATGAGCGCTTGAAGATAGTTAGTCTTGAGTTCGGCAGGGATCTGTCCCTTGAGCCCTTGCCAGGCATCGCGAGGAGATTCGATCAACTTGACGGAGTTCGAGGTTGGCATTTGGATCTTTTACGATGACATACGATTACGACGAACATCTATCACAATCGACACGATAGTCCCGAGGATGAGCACTCCGAGGATGATCCAACTGATGTACCAGTCTTCGGCGTCAGGCTCAGGATTCCACGTTCCCGCGCTGAGCGCATAGCTGAACAACGAGATCAGACACCAACCAGCGACAATCGTAATAAGAACCTTGCTTCGGGTCGTTAGCATAATGATCCGCGTTCATCCGCGTCGATCTGCGGGAATGAATCTATGTCTGCAGCACTCCCACCTTAAACTCCGGCACATCCGGATTCAGCGCTGCCGCTTCCAGCGCCTGTGTGATGGCCTGCCGCGTCTCCATGGGGTCGATGATTTTGTCGATCCAGAGGCGGGCGGCTCCGTAGCGCGGGTCGGTTTGCTCTTCGTAAGCTTTCGCGACGGAATCAGAAAGTTCTTTTTTCTCCTCTTCCGTCAACTTTTTGCCGCCGCGCTCCACTTGCTTCAGTTTGATTTCCACCAGCGAGCCGACGGCGGAATCTCCGCTCATCGCCGCAAATTTCGCGGTAGGCCAGGCAAAGACGAAGCGCGGATCGAAAGCCTTGCCGCACATGGCGTAGTTTCCCGCACCGAACGAGCCGCCAACGATGACGACGATCTTCGGCACCACGGAGTTCGCCACCGCATTCACCATCTTTGCTCCCGCCTTGATGATGCCGCTCCATTCGGCGTCGCGTCCTACCATGAAGCCGTTTACGTCATGGAAAAAAACCAGCGGAATCAGGTTCTGGTTGCAATCCATGATGAAGCGCGCGGCTTTGTCGGCGGACTCTGTATAGATGACGCCGCCAAACTCGACGCGCTTGTGGCCTTCGTGGTCGGTCTGGTG
>Ga0181518_10003443_pt1 | contig 14622 bp, 10 predicted proteins | sample PEATcosm2014_Bin_28_FD_119751 | JGI IMG/M metagenome (GOLD analysis project Ga0181518, IMG submission 119751) | Peatland microbial communities from MTU Mesocosm Facility, Houghton, MI, USA - PEATcosm2014_Bin01_60_metaG | ecosystem: Environmental > Terrestrial > Soil > Wetlands > Peat | place... | reverse complement strand
GGGCAGATGCTGCAGCCAGGCGCCGCACAGTTCGAGCTCGCCGTGGCGGGCCAGCGCCTCGCCGGCCAGCACCAACCCAGCGCTTGGGACCGAGGTGATGCGCGGATCGCGATGGATGGTGACCACCACCTCGTCGCCGCGATCTTCCACCAGAGCGCCGGGCAGGATCTCCTCCTCGGACATCGCGATTTCGCGGCCGTCGAGAAGAACCAGGCGGGCGCCCACCAGCACGCGCACCAGAGCATCGAGCTTGGGTGGCGGCAGTGTGCCGCGGCTGCCCGATTCCAGGATGCGATCCGCTTGCAGATCGTATTGCTCGACGTGCAGGCTGCGGGCCTCGTCCGGCCGGGAAAGCAAAGCGGACAGAGTGCCTGCGAGGGGCGTTTCAGTGCCGTCGCCGCGAACAACGAAACGTCGCAGTTGCAGTCCACCTGGAACTTGCGAGAAGCGGTACACGACGCGCGCCCATGTCTCCTCGGCCTTGGGCAAAGGCTTGGCCTCGGCGTCGCCGGCGCTTGCAGGCTCGCCTTGGCCGAGCGCAATGGCCGCGGCGGCGAGGTGTTCGCAGGGGCGCACCCGACCCGGGCAGTCGCAGTCCCATTCGTTCTCGCCTGGATACAACACCACTGTGGGCGCCACGGCCCGGCCCGGACTGCGCACGCGCAGCACGATCTCCTCGTCGCTGCGAGATTCCACCGCCACGGCCCCGGCGCGCGCCAGGTTCACGCCGCTGGACCACAGGCCGGCCTTGCAGGAACGGCGCAGTGAGGCCAGCAGCTTGGTGAGAGGCTCAGGCATTCAATCGACAGCCTGCTGAGAACACAGAGGGGAGAGAGGAGAGCACAGAGAAGTGCTGGCCAGGGCAGCCCTCACATGTTCGCGATGATGCGCGTGCCGAATTCGGAGCAGGAGACCTCTTTCGCTCCGTCGGTGAGGCGCGCGAAGTCGTAGGTCACGGTCTTCTGCGCGATGGTCTTCTCCATGGCGCGCACGATGCGCTCGCCGGCCGCGGTCCAGCCCAAATGCTCCAGCATCATGATGCCGGAGAGGATCACGGAGCCCGGGTTCACCTTGTCGAGGTTGGCGTATTTCGGCGCGGTGCCGTGGGTCGCCTCGAAGATGGCGTGGCCGGTTAGATAGTTGATGTTGCCGCCAGGAGCGATGCCGATGCCGCCGACTTGCGCCGCCAGCGCGTCGGAGAGGTAGTCGCCGTTCAGATTCAGGGTCGCAATCACGTCGAATTCGTCAGGACGGGTGAGCACCTGTTGCAGGGTGATGTCCGCAATGGAGTCTTTGAGCAGAACCTGACCCGCGGGCGGCTTGCCCCCGCAGTCGTCCCAGCCGATGACCCGGCCAGCGTACTCACGCCTGGCCAGGGCATAGCCCCAGTCGCGGAACGCGCCCTCGGTGAACTTCATGATGTTGCCCTTGTGGACCATGTTCACGCTCTTGCGCTGGTGGCGGATGGCGTAGTCAAAGGCCGCGCGCAGCAGGCGCTCGGATCCCTCGCGCGACACCGGCTTGATGCCGATGGCCGAGCTGCCAGGAAAACGAATCTTGCTCACGCCCATCTCGGTCTGCAGGAACGCAATCAGCTTCTTGGCCTCGGACGATTCCGCCGCCCATTCGATGCCGGCGTAGATGTCTTCCGTGTTCTCGCGGAAGATCACCATGTTCACCTTTTCCGGGCACTTGACCGGCGAGGGCACGCCCGCGAAGTAGCGCACCGGCCGCAGGCACACGTAGAGATCCAGGATCTGTCGGATGGCCACATTGAGCGAGCGGATGCCGCCGCCCACCGGCGTGGTGAGCGGACCCTTGATGCCCACCAGGTACTTCTTGAACGCCTCGATGGTTTCGTCGGGCAGCCAGGTGCCGAACAGGGTGTGGGCCTTCTCACCTGCGTGGACCTCGGTCCAGGCGATCTTCTTCTTGCCGCCGAATTGCTTTTCCACCGCGGCGTCGAGCACCCGCACCGAGGCGCGCCAGATGTCAGGACCGGTGCCGTCGCCCTCGATGAACGGGATGATGGGGCGGTCCGGCACCGTGAGCGTGCCACTCGATGACATGGTGATGGGCTCGCCACCCGCAGGAATGACTGGTTTCGCTGATGCCATGCCTCTCAACTATCACGGCCAGTGCCAATAGTCGACCGGGGAAGTCCGGATTCACGCCCGCAACCGCCAGAAGAGACGCGCGGGCCGGCTATCGGCCCAATCCCCTACTTCACTTTCGCGCCCGGTGGCACGTCGCGATCGAAGCTGCACAAGGCAAGGACCTTGTCGCCGCCGGCTGCCAGGATCATGCCCTGGGACAGGACGCCCCGGATCTTGGCTGGTTTCAGATTGGAAAAGTACAGCACCGTGCGGCCGACGAGGTCGGCGGGCGCATAGGCGCCGGCGATGCCCGAGATCACCGTGCGTTGCTCGCCGCCCAGATCGAGCGTCAGCTTGAGCAGCTTGTCGGTCTTGGGCACCGGCTCGGCCTGCAGAACCTTGGCGGCGCGCAGATCCAGCTTCTGGAACTCCTCGATGCTGATCTCGGGCGTGGGCTGGCTGGATGCGCTGGCGACAGCGGCAACTGCGACGGGCGGGGTCTGGTCGAGCCAGGTCGCGATCAGCTCCTTCTGTCGGTCGGGATCTACGCGGGGAAAGATGGGCTTGGGCTCGCACAGCTTGCCGCCGGGCCAGCCGCCCCAGTCCTCGACGGGCCACAGGCCCAGGTCCGGCTCGCGCCCGATCTGGCGCAGGATCTCGCGGGCCGAGGCCGGCATGGCCGGCGCGATCATCATGGCCGCCCGGCGAATCACCTCGCAGGTATTGGCCAGGACATCGCGCAGCTCGGCGGTCTGGCCGGCTTTCTTCAATTTCCAGGGCGCGGTGCGATCCAGGTACACGTTGCCGGCGCGGATCATGGACCAGGTTGCTTCCAGGGCGCGCGACGGCTGGAACTCGTCCCACGCCCTGGTGGCAGCCAGGATCGCCTCGCGCGCGCCGGTGCGCAGCACCAGTTCCTCCTCGGACAACGGGTCGCCCGCCGAGTACCCGCAGCGGTGGGACGCATCGAGCCCGTCGGTAAGCGCACGGGCCAGGGACACCGTGCGATTGACCAGGTTGCCCAGGTCGTTGCCCAGATCGGATTCGTGGCGCTGGAACAGCGCCTCGTAGGTGAAGTCGCCGTCGCCCCCCAATGAATACTCGCGTAGCACGAAATAGCGAAGCGTATCGGCGCCCAGCTCGCCCGCGATCAGATTGGGGTCCACCCGCGTCGCTGGAATGGACTTCGAGATCTTCTGCCCCTTGACCGTGATGTAGCCGTGGCAGAACACGCCCCTGGGCGGCGGCAGCCCGGCCGACATCAGGAAGGCTGGCCAGTACACCGCGTGGAAGCGCAGGATGTCCTTGGCGATGAGATGGGTGCATGCGCCCCACAGCGCCTGGCTACGCGGGTCGGTGAGTACCCGATCCGGCCCACCCAGGGCCGACACGTAATTGGTCAGGGCGTCGAGCCACACGTACACCACGTGTTTCGGGTCGTTGGGCACGGGAATGCCCCATTTCACCGAAGTGCGCGAGATGGAAAGGTCGCGCAGCCCGCTCTTCACGAACTCGGTGACTTCGTTCTTGCGCGACTCGGGCCGGATGAATCCGGGCTGCCCATAGAGTGCGAGTAGTTTGTCCGCGTATTTGGACAGACGGAAGAAGTAATTCTGCTCGCGCACACGCTCCACAGGTTTGTGGTGCAGAGGGCACACCTTGTTGCCATCCTCAAGCATCACCTCTTCCTCGGTCTTCCAGCCTTCGCAGCCCACACAGTACATGGCGTCGTAGTCGGCCAGGTAAATGTCGCCGTTGGCGGAAATGCGCTGCCACATGGCTTCCACGGCTGCGTGGTGGTCGGCGTCGGTGGTGCGGATGAAGCGGTCGTAGCTGACCCCCATACGCTCCCAGGTCTCCTTGAACTTGGCCACTATCCCATCGCAGTACGCCTTGGGACTGATGCCCGTATCCTGTGCCAGGCGTTCGATCTTCTGGCCGTGCTCGTCGGTGCCAGTGAGGAAGTAGGTATCGTGGCGGCGCGCCCGATGGTAGCGCGCCAGCGCGTCGGCCACGATGGTGGTGTAGAACGTGCCCAGGTGGGGCACGGCATTCACGTAGTAGATAGGCGTGGTTACGTAGAAGTGGTCGGCCATGCCGCTAGGCTACCACTACTGTCGCATTTCACCGATCAGGTCTGACACGTGCGGCAATTCGGCGCGGTGCGCTGCGGCCGCACGAGTGAGTTTCCTCAATATTCCGCCCGCGGCTGCCGATGGAAACGGGAGAGCGTCTGTGCGCTTTGACTGAGATGCTCGCGGCAAGTTCCCTGGCCCATGGAGGTAGCTCATGAATACGTTTCGACTGACTTCCTTCGCGTCGGCTCCGCGTCTGTGGTTGGGTTGCGCAGCGGCCGTTGCGCTCGGGGTTGGTTGCGGCGGCGTTACGGCTCCGCCGGATGCCAGCAGGGGTGACGCTGTCACTCGCTCTGCCGATGCCTCGCCCGATTTGCCCCAAAGCACGCAGGGTACGGGATCGGTGACCATGACCACCACGGGGACCACGACAACGACCACGGCACAGACGGGAACCAGCGCAGTGACGGGAACTGGAACCAGCGCAGTGACAGGAACTGGAACCAGCGCGGTGACGGGAACTGGAACCAGCGCAGTGACGGGAACTGGAACCAGCGCAGTGACGGGAACTGGAACCAGTGCGGTGACGGGAACTGGAACCAGTGCGGTGACGGGAACTGGAACCGCAACACGGACTGGAACGGGTACAACAACCACTACGCCTGTCGGAACAGGAACCACGACCACAGCACTGACCGGCACCGGGACAGACACGGCAACAAATCCGGATGCAGGCCCCGATGCCGGCCCGGACGCAGGCCCTGATGCTGGCCCCGACACCGTCTCGGTCGAGATAGGCGAACTCACCGTCAACCCGAGCGCCCTCAACTTCGGCAATAGCGGCTTCGTAGGCTGCAGCGCCACTCCCGTTGCGGCGGCGGCACTAACCCTGACACTGTCCAACACCGGCGATGGGCCATTCAACTGGAGCGCCGCGCTTGGGCGGTCGCCCAGCCCATTCAGCTTCACGCCGGCGTCCGGCAGTCTCGCCGCGAGCGGCACCTCTGGCGCGAGCGTGACGGTCACCATCACGCCCGCCGCGATCCCGTTCCCCGCCGACACGACTGCGAATGCCTATGGAGACGTGCTGAACATCACCACCACGATCCCCTCCGACGTCGTCCACGTGATCAAGCTGAACCAGACCGCACAGGGTGCCATTCTTGCGTTCCAGCCGTCGGCTCCGTATTCCTTCGGCAATGTCCGGGTTGGCACGTCCTCGTCGACGGCAATCAAGGTGGCCAACTCTGGCAACGCCTCGGTCAACGTCACGCTGACCGCCGCCAAGCTGACCGGCCAAGCCGACGCCAGCTTCACCGTCAACTCAGGTGCGACCGCCCAGTTGAATGGGGTGGTGGCCGGCACCCCCCAGACGGTCAACATCGGGTTTGCACCGGGCGGCGTGGCCGCCGATGCACAGGCCGCGACCGGCGCGGTCACCATGTCGGTCGTCGCCGGCACGGTGCTGTGCTCGGCCCTGCCAGGGGCACTGCAGTTGAGCGGCACCGGCACAGTCGCCTTGGTCACCACCAATCCATCCTCGCAGGTCTTCTTCACCGGTCCGGGAATGACCCAGAACGGGACAGTCTTCGGTGCGCCGCCGCAGGGATTCACCTACTGCGGTACCACTGCTGGGCCGCAAACCATCAGCTTTGGAAATACCGGGACGGCTAGCTACACCATCACCGCCGCCGCTCTCGGCCAAGGCGTAAGCTCGCCCTACACCGTCACCATCGGCAACAACGGTGACGGGGTCGGGTTGGTGAATCCGGGCAAGAGCGTATCGTTGACGCTCAGCTCGACTCCGGTGCTGTCGAACTGGAATTTCCAGACCGCAACGACGACTTTCAACGACACCCTCACGGTGACCACCAACGCCGTCGGTGACTTGCCGCACTCCTTCTCCATTGTGCAATCGCCCTACGGCGCGGTCCTGAAGAACTTCGCGCCGCCGCCGACCAACTCGATCGCGGCTTTCAGCTTCGCCAACACCGCTGGCGGAGGCCAGGCATCGATCCCCATGGGCCTCACCAACGCCGGTAACGCCCCGGCCACCGTCACCTTCGCGGTGACTTCCAGCGGCAACGCGCCTTCCGGGACCTGGTCATTCGACACCGCGACGCTACCGGGGTTCAGCTCCTTGCCCGACGGTACCACCGCTTTTTCGGCTTACTTCAACGCGCCCGTGGTGGCGTCGAACACCGCCTATTCTGGAGGTCTGGCCACCTTCACTTTGACCAACACACCCTTGTGCGCGACAACCCTGCCCGTTGCCAGTGCGACCATGGCTGGCACAGCAACCACCGCTCAGCCGATCACTGTCACGCCGGCCTCGATCGTGTTCACTGCCATCCCGTGTGGCGCGAGTGCGCCGGCCGGGGGGAGCAGCACGGTGACGATCAAGAATGTCACCAACCAGGATGCGAGCTGGACCGCGTCCATCCCGGGGAACGCCATCAACGGCACCACCTTCACGCTGAGCGCCAGTTCGGGCACGGTCGCGAAGAACTCCACCGCCACGTTCACGATCTCCGCGGCTCCAATTCCCACCGACCTGAGTGTCATCGCCCCGAGCAGCGGCCCGGAGTACTCAAACACGCTCACGGTGACGGTCGGGGCCAGCACCTTCACCATCCCGGTCTCGGAACTCGCCTCGGGCCTGTTCCTGCAACTGCCGCCATCGCTCACCGCCACCGACCCACGGATGGGCAACACTTTCACCTCGCGGAATTTCCTGCTGCAGAACTGGGGAGACATCGGAGCGAACGTCACCTTGACCTTGACCAACACGAGTTCTGCGCTGCTCTCGCTCAATACCGTGGCCCAGTCGCCAGGAACCAACCCGATTACCAGCTACATCAACAAGACCGGCTCAGGTGGCCGCGTCGGCGTGACCGATTACGTCATCAATACCAGTGCGACCGGCACGACTGGCTCAGCCAGCGTGGCCGCCACCGTTCCAGGTGGGACAGCGGTTTGCTGGCCACTGCCGACGATGACGGTGGCAGCGCAGTAACCGCTTGAAGCCACCGCCCCGTCTCCGGTGCCGCCCCCTGCTTGGGATTACAGCCCGCTCGACTACCTTGATTCAGGCTCTGGGTCCTCCCCGCTCCCCTCTGCGTTCTCGGCAACGGGCGGGGGAGCAGACGAATCTCCACTCTTGGCTGAATCCGCAGGGCCCTCTCCTAGGGAGACGGACACCGGCGCTGGCGTCGGCGTGGCATTCACATCGAGCGGACGCACGACGCTGGCGTCGTAGATCGCGGGCGGCCGATCCGGGAACGAGACCCGCACCTTGCGGTCCAGCACGTCGAGGTCGTCGACCCGCCCCACGCCGTCAGGCGTGTGCACCTGCTTGCCTTCCCTGGGCAGACCCTTGCTTGCCTCCACGTACTGCGCGTCCTCGTACATCAGGCAGCACTTGAGCCGCCCGCACTGGCCCGCCACCTTGGTGGGGTTGAGCACCAGGCGCTGATTTTTGGCCATCTTGATCGACACCGGTGCGAAGTGCGGGAGAAAGGTGGAACAGCACAATTCGCGACCGCAGGACCCGATGCCGCCGATCTGCTTGGCCTCGTCGCGCACGCCCACTTGCCGCATTTCGATGCGCAGGTGCAGGCGGGCGGACAGGTCGCGGACCAGATCGCGGAAGTCGACGCGTTTGTCGGACCAGAAGCAAAACAGGGCCCGCTCCCCGCCATGGCCGAGGTCGACCCGAAACACCTTAATGGGTAGGCGCAAGCCGTGCACTCGCGAGCGGGCGTACGCGAGCGCGTCGGCCTGGCGCTGCTGTTCCTCCTGGGCGCGCGCAAGATCGCGAGGCTCAGCCCGGCGCAGGACGCGGCCCAGTGTGCCGCCAGACCTGCGCGTGTGGGTCGGCACGCTGACCGTGGCCACGGTGCCGCCGCGCCGGTCATCCACCACCACCGCCTCGCCCCGCCGGAACACCAGGGTGCCCGAGTCGCAGTCGATGGTCGGGCCGGTGGACGCGTACTTCACGCCCACCACCTGGCGATCTTCAGGGCGCGCGACGGACTGGTCCCGCTCGGCAGGCCGCGGCGAGGGTGGGCCCGACAGATCGTTCATGACGCCTCCACCGCAGAGGAGCGGATGTCCATCATCATCTTCTCCAGCGCCGTGACCGCATTCACATTGGCGGTCAGGCTCAAGCAAGCATCGAGCACTGCGGTCACCGCCCGGCGCAAGGGCGTGAGAGTGCGCCGTCGCTGGCACGCGCCGGCGGGGCCGGCCATTTCGGCACTGTGGCTGCGCAACAAGATGAGATCCTCCGCACCGGCAGCCAGGGCCAGGGCGTCGCGGTAGAAGCGGGCCAGCAGTACCAGCGCTTCGGACAGGTCTTGCCGCTCTTCCTTGTCCGAGAATGCCGAGGCTGCGTCGAAGATCGGTCCCATCTCGCGGGCCGCAATCGCCTGGCGAAAGCGGCTGGCCACCGTCCACAGATTTGATTCCATCTCCGACGCGCACAGCTCGAAGAGGCGCGCCGCTGACCCGCCAGCCGTGGCCGCAGCGGTCTCGGCGCGCTCGTGGTCAATTCCCCGACGGGTGGCCAGCTCGATCAGGATGGCTGGGTGCAAGGCCTGGAAACGCACGCGTTGGCAGCGCGAACGAATGGTGGGCAGCAGGCGAGCCGGCGCAGCCGTGACCAGCACGATGAAATTGCCGGGCAGGGGTTCTTCCAGGGTCTTGAGCAGGCAGTTGGCCGCGCTGGGGTTGAGACAGTCGGCCTGGTCGATGACCAGCACGCGCGCGGGTGCCTCGTGCGGTGTGCTCGATGCCAGCGCCACGATGTCCTTGGCCTGTTCGACCACGATTTGGTTGGTGTCGGGCGCGAGCACGTGAACGTCGGGGTGCTGGCCGGCCAGAACGCGGCGGCACACATCGCAGGCGCCGCAGCCCAGGTTCGGCTGCTCGGGACAACATAGGGCCAGGGCCATGCCCAGGGCCGCGCTTCGCTTGCCCACGCCGTCGGGCCCGTCGAAGAGTATGGCGTGGGCGAGACGCCCCGACGCAACCGCGCGCAAGAGCAGCGCGGTCGCCTGATCCTGGCCCGCGATGTCGCTTAGGCGCATCGGGAACAACGCTAGCAGAAAGTCCCGGCTGAATCGACATGCGCGCGCGGTGCCAGTAGACTCCACCATATGGGAATCCTGGGACGACTCTCCACGCTGGTGAAATCCAACGTCAACGACCTCATCGACTCCATGCAGGACCCGGCCAAGCAGATCGATCAGCTCATCCGGGACATGGAGGACTCGGTGCGCGAGGCGCGCGGCGAGGTCGTGCAGTGCCTGGCCGACGAGAAACGCATGGGCAAGCGCGTGGAGGATTTGGCCGATGAGGTCAAGTCCTGGGAGGAGCACGCGACGCAGGCCGTGCAGGCGGGCGACGACGCTCTGGCCAAGGAGGCGCTGCGCCGCAAGGCCGAGAAGCAGGCCGACCGCATCGAGGCGGAAAAGGCGCTGTCCGATCAGCGGGCCTATTCAGTGCAACTGGGCGCTGGATTGAAGGCGCTGGAGGCGCGGGTGCAGGACGTGAAGCTGCGCCGGGGAACGCTGCGCGAGAAGGCGCGCGCTGCCAAGCGAGGCGAGAGCCCGGTTTCCGGCCAGACCGCGGCCTTCGAGGACTTCGATCGCATGTCAGGAAAGATCGACGCTCTGGAAGCCGAGGTGGGTCTCGGCGACGAGTTGCAGGGCCAGACGGCAGCCTCGGTCGAAGCCGAACGCAAGCTGCGCGAGATGAGCGAGCAGAAATCGGTCGACGATGCGTTGGCCGACTTGAAGAAGAAGCTGCGCGGATAGTTAGCTCTTCTCCCGGTCCCGACGCTCCAAACCGAGCCGGCGAGCAGCGAGAAACAGCAGGACTGCCAGCGTGGCAATGACGGCCAGACCGCCCAAGAGCAGGCCCGCCAGGAGTTTGCGGCTGCCCGGATCCACCTGCACCGGCCCGACGCTGGCCAGGGCCGGCGTGCGCGGCGACGGCGATTCTGTCGCGGGTGTCACAACCACGGCCACAGCCTCGGGCAGCAGCCCCGCCACACTGCCCGCCACCAGCTTCTGCACGTCGACCTCGCGCAGGGCTGTCGCTGCCCCCCGCACCTTGAGCAGCACGGCCGCCTGTGCGGCCACCCGCGGTTTGCCGTCCACTGCCAGCGGATCAGGCTCGGGCAGCACCAGGTGAACGCGGGCCGTGACCACGCCATCGACAGTCTCCAGCGTGCGCTCGATCTCTCCTGCCAGCGCTTCAAGGTAGCGGGCACGCTCCTCGGTGGGCGTGGGCACCAGGCTGGCCTGCTTGTAGACCTCGCCGAAGCCTGCGCGCCGGCCGCGCGGCAGGCCCAGTGACTGCAGAACCTGGAGCGCGCGCAGCGCATCCGCTCTGGGCACGCTGATGACGAAGGCCTCGCCATTCGAGTCGTCGCGGGTCTTGCTGGCCTCGATTCCGCCTCGCTCCAGCGCGGTCAACACCTCATTGGCCGTTGTTTCGTCGAGACCATGCTGGATAGGAGTCGAGCACCCGATCGCCAAAGCCACCACGGCTGTCAACGGAACGCGCATGGCGGCCGACATTAGCAGAAATTGGGTCACGTAGCGTTGTGGCTGCAACTGCCGCAATCCCACGCCAGCCGTGGAAGGTCGTAGACGTGGACGTGGCCGGAACGATCAAGCGACCACGACCACTATCGATCGTCCCGATCGGGTGCGTAAGTGCATCTACTCCGCTTCGATGCCGTTCTCTTCTTCTTCCAGTACCTGGCGCAGTTGATCCACGGCGCGCGCGTGCAGGCGAGAACCCCAGGACTTGGACAGCCCCATCTTCGCGCTGGCGACTTCCAGGTTCATGTCCTCGAAGTAGTGCAGTTGCAGGAGGCGCCTTTCCTTTTCCGGCAGCTTGGCTAGCGCTCGGTGTGCCCGCGCCTGCAGGTGCAGACGTTCCAACTGTTGGTCGGGCGGTGGAAGGCGTTCGTCAGTCACACCGGCCGCTGCTTCCAACGAGGTGATGTGTATCGTGGCCACACCGCTCAGGACTTCCGCGATCTCGGCCAGGGTCGCAGCGGCGTCGTCCGACCGGCCGGGAGGCGCCGGGGCGCCTTCCCGCTCGGCCCGATTGCGCAGATACTCGTTGGCACGCTCTTCAGCGCGATAACGGGCCAGATCGCCGCGCGAGTACCATCCCATGCTGCGCAGACCATCCAGCATGGCGCCGCGGATGCGGTAGTAGGCGAAGGTGGAAAAGGCCACGCCCTGGCGGGAATCGAAGCGGGTGGCCGCCTCGACCAGCCCCTTGGACCCGTAGGCCACCAACTCGTCGAGATCCAGGGTGCGGCCCAGGCTTCGCCTGAGTTTCCCGGCAATCGACCGCACCAGATCGAGGTTCTCCTCGACAAGCCGATCGCGGTCATGCCCCATAGCGCAAGGACTAGAGCAGACGAGGGATAGTGTTGACAAGAGAGAACTCAAGAGCACTCACACCGTCGACGATCCAGGCAAACGAACCGGCACGTGTTGTCGGGGGCGGAAGCCGAATTAACAGGACTGCACGCCCATTGGCGGCGCCGTGGCGCCACGTGATCAGGAGAACGCGCACCCCCGGCCCGCATCTCGAACACCAACGAAACGCCCCACCGGACCGCATAGGCTCGCGCCGGTGGGCCGTTTGTCCTGTCCTTGGGCAACTTCTCCGCCCTGCCGGTCGCGCGGTCCTGGCGCCATTGTCAGGCTGACGCTCTGACCTCGCAATTCGGCACCATGGCCTTCACCACCGCAGCCGTGTCCGAGATCGAAGTGCGCTTCTTGGGAGGCAAGCGCCGAACGGCAGCGGAATTGGCGCCCAGAACTTCACGCATGTATTCCGGTGTGATGAGATGTTCCGCCACCATCCAGCTCATCGCAAACGCTCGCAGGATGAAATCGTGTTGCGGAGAAATCTGTTGTGCTCCGCGTTCCCAGTCGGCGACCGTCACGCGGTCGATTCCCATATTCTTTGCAAGCTCTTCTTGAGTGGCATGAAGGCTGTGTCGCAAGTAGCGCGCCTCGGCGCCATTCAGGAGCCTTGGGGATTTGGCAACCTGCACAATCGTGTAGGTCATGACCGCGTTCACCAAGGATCCATCGACCGTTTCGCCCCCGCACTTGTTGCACTTGAAACCATCTGCGCCTGAAACCGTCACCTTGAAGCCCACGTAGTCCGAAAAATCGTAGACATCGAACTTTGTCGGGCGCAACTCTCCCCCACACTCGCAGCGGATGGCTCGACTAGCTCCTGGCTTATGTTGTTGGCTCTTCATGACTTCTCCTTCGGCGGCAGCACGGTGCAGAGAATGATCCTCTCTTCGCCATCTCCGTCATGGAACGCCTCGATCCCCACGGCAATTTCTGCGTCACCGTCGATATTCAGCCCGAAGAAACGCCAGCACGTACCGCCGTTCTCGCCCACAGCAGGGTATGGTTCAACCCTGCCGCGCCTTGAAAATATAGCCTCAACGTCATTCATCGTCACACGGCGTTCGGCGAGCCTTCGCCCGAAGTGAACTGACGGCGTGAACCGTCCGTTTTCGATTGCCTCACGAGCCCATTTCCTTGCGTCAGCCGTGGTCTTGGGCCCTGCCATCCTTGTAGCTTTATACTACAGTGGCTGTACCGTGGTTTCAAGTACGTTCGGAAGGCTCCCCGTGGCCGACGCCGTGACCTCGGCCGTTACGAACCTCGCGTCAGCGCGAATCCAAGGATCTGGCACCCTGGAATCGAGGAAGAGACGAGCGATGGCTCTGAGTCTTCTCTACTTGGCGGACGGTGGCAGAACATCCCGTGGCTGCACCTTGAACGCCTTGGCCAGTTTCCACACAGTGCGAAGGGTGACGGAGCGGCCCGCTTCGATGCGCTGGTAGTGTCGGAGGCTGAAACCAAGGTCCATCATGTCCTCTTGTGTGAGGGCACGTGCCTCCCGAAGCGAGCGAACACGGCGCCCGAGAAGGAGGCAGAAGCGTGAAAAGTCTGTCGCCACCGGGAAGCGACGCTATGGGCAGATGGCCAGCCTGACCACGGCTCAAAATGTCGTAAGGGCTTGCGGGGCTTGCGGCGAAGCCCGAATGGAGCGACCATGGACGCATGACAGCCAAGCCATGTGTCGTCCTCTCGGGCCTTCTGGTGGCATTCCTCGGCGGTTGCGGCGGCGTGAGTCAAAGCTCCAAGTGCATTTCCGGCGCAAGCGCTGAGTGCTATTGCCCTACCGGGCAGCAGGGCGCCCAGACATGCACGTCGGCAGGCACCTTTGGGGCGTGCGTGTGCGTCGCACCCACCGGGGACGCCGGCGATGCCGGGGCCGACGGAAATACGTTGGGCACAACTCCTGCCATCGTCAGTTTTACCGCTTCACCAACAACGATTTCGGCGGGCAAGAGCAGCACCCTCAGTTGGACCGTGATCGGCGCGACGACGCTGAGCCTCGATCAAGGCGTTGGCTCGGCCTTGATCTCGGTCCTGGGCGCAACCTCCCAGGTGGTCACGCCCGCCCAGACGACGACCTACACCCTGACCTTGAACGGCTCAATGTCAGCCCAGGTCACGGTGACGGTGGTGCCTCTGCCGCCGCGTGAAGTCGACATCTTGTTCATGGTCGACAACTCTCCTTCGATGGATCCCAAGCAACAGGCACTGGCTGCCAGCTTCCCTAACATGATCGAGGTATTGCAGAGCCTTCCAGACCCTTCGGGCTCAGGCGTGAGTTTGCCCGACGTTCACATCGGCGTGGTCAGCAGCGACATGGGGGCTGGCTCCGACAATGTCGGCGGCAACTGCTCGCGGGTTCTGGGCGATCGCGGCCTTCTGTGGGGGAACGATCCCAACAACCCGATTGCCTCAGTCGCCACGGGTAATACGTTATACTCGACCGCGGCCGGTCAAATTTCAACCTACCCGACACCCAACGGGTGCGGCCTCCAGTCGGGCGCCCGCTGGATCATAGATGTCGCGAACTCGGACGGGACCCGGCAGCAGAACTACACCGGCAACCTCACGGACGTCTTTTCTTGCCTCGCGAAGTCCGTGGGAATCGCCGGCTGCGGTTACGAGCACCAGTTGCAATCGATTCGAGTGGCGCTCAACCCCCAGCAGTTGTGCGACGTGAATGGCCAGAACTGTACGGATATCAACATGGAGAACGTAGGCTTCCTGCGTCCCGAGGCCTACCTGGCCATCGTTTTCATCAGCGACGAGGATGACGACTCTGCTCCCGTCGCCGACTCAGACGACAACGGCAACAACAACGATGGCATGTTCCTGAACAGGCCCCCTGGGGAAACCGCCCGCATGAAGGCTGCGACGCGTGGCCATCTGTGCGGCGGCCAGCCAAGCCCTGGCTACGACCCGGTGAATGGCTTCACTCCGCAGAACCCGGCCCCGACGCCCAATGTTGGACCTGGAAGTGGCGCTCTG
>Ga0181518_10003439_pt1 | contig 14636 bp, 12 predicted proteins | sample PEATcosm2014_Bin_28_FD_119751 | JGI IMG/M metagenome (GOLD analysis project Ga0181518, IMG submission 119751) | Peatland microbial communities from MTU Mesocosm Facility, Houghton, MI, USA - PEATcosm2014_Bin01_60_metaG | ecosystem: Environmental > Terrestrial > Soil > Wetlands > Peat | place... | reverse complement strand
GCGTTGGCGCGCGCACCGTAGGTGATGCGTCCCGCCGCGTCCGCCCGCAGGCGCGCACGCAGCCGCGTTTTAAGCAACTCGGCATCGCCAGAAGCCATCATGGCGGCAATCGTCGAGCCAGTATTGGCCCCCATCAGGCTGGTCGTCCAGAAGTCATCGAAATCAGCAAATGTCCGTTGCACGGTGATCTCCCGCGTCTCGACCGCATCGAGGCCCGCACCCGTCCACAAATCCCGCAGCGCTTCCATCCGAGACGCGCCGAGGCTCGGCCGGAGCGGGGGCGTAACGCCCAGCGCACGCATCTCTGCCTGGATCGGTTCAAGAGGATGTCCGCCGCCGAACACGTCCCACGCATAGGTGGCGACCGTGCCGCCCGGGCAAACCACGCGCACCATTTCGGCGGCGCCTTTGGCCGGATCGGGAACGAAGAAAATCACTAGCGCCATAACGGCTACATCGAACCTGTCTTCGGAGAACGGAAGCGCCATAGCGTCGCCCTGGCGGAACTCTGCCACGCGCGCTGCGGGTCGTGCGCGCGCAAAGGCGAGCTGTCCCTCGGATGGATCAATTCCCTGAACCTCGGCTACCGCGCACCTCTGGACGAGCAGCTCGGTGAAGGCGCCGCTACCGCAGCCGATGTCGATCCATCGTAAGCCCGAGAGTGGCGCCAGCCAGTCGAGGAAGATTTCGCCCGCGAGCCGGCTCCAGTTTCCCATCATCCGCTCGTAGGCGGCCCCGTCGTCAAAGCGGATTTGATTTTCGGCCATCTTTATCCCTACTACGAGCCACTCCGCCTCCGCGTTCCGCCTCGGTACTCTCGTCCTGGCGGTTTTATGTTAATCGGCGTTCAAATTTTGCACCCCGATTGGCGTCCAACTGTGTAGATGCCGACTCGCGTTTGATCCATCGGTCGCCGGCTGCGTGCCCTCCTCATGGATGTCCCAGCGATAATGCCGAAGCGGGCAGGCATTCATGATGATCAGTGGCGGATGGATGATTGGACCGGCATTCATCAGGGCGCCGGAGAGGGCGTCGCCGCAATCTTCGATGACGTTGGGAAAGGCGCGGCGCAGTACGGACAGCGCATGGTCCTTGCGGATGAGCGGGAAGACGCCGGTGGGCGGGCGCTTCGCCCGCGCCGTGATCGCTGTTTAGAACGCTGCATGCCTTCGCGTAAGCCAGGATAGGGTGCCGGTCTTGGCGAAGGCGGCCTTCGCACGGTTGCCGGCATCATGCGCGGCCTCGGCGAACAGCACCGAGCCGAAAGTGCCGGGCGACAGATACACCACCTGACCGTCGCTGAGATGCGGCGCCAGCAGCCTGGCGATGTCGTGGTGCGCCGTCGTCAGGCACCGAACAAAAAATCAAGTCCGCGCCGCGCACTGCCGCACCGATGTCGTTCGTCACAGCGGCAAGCTTGGCGGGGCGGCGGCCCTGGAAATCCTTGACGACTATCGTATTGCCGCCCGCTTGCTGCGCAGCGACCGCCGCCTGATCGCGCCGCCACAGCCATACCGCATGGTCGGTAAGTACGAAGTCGCCCGCCGCCGCGAACGAGCCGTTGCCGCCGCCGAGCACCGCGATTTGCATCGATTAAGTCCTCGTCTGGGCGCCATCGTCTTCGTGGGCTTATTGCCCGTAGAATAGTTTGAGTCTAAAATATTTTTCGAAATTTGTTCAACGGCTCCGCCCGTCAGTGGCCCAGGCCGATCCCGGCGCGCGGACGGGAGGATTGGATCGTGCGCGACGTTGCCGTCGAACTCGACGCGGAGACCAGACTGCCGAGCAATTTGAGAATCACAAGACACAGCTACCCCCTCTGGCTGCGTCTCCTGACCGCCGAGGCCATAGCCATCGCCATCGTTCGATTCTCATCGTAGTAGATCACGCGTGCCAGCGGCAGCTCAGGACACACAAGCGAGGGATCTCCGACCGGCCGGGTTGCGGATTGGCATCGATGTCGGCGGCACATTTACCGATTTCCTGGTGATGGATGGGGCCGGTGGTAACCGCATCTATAAGGTGCTGTCGACGCCGGACGATCCATCGATCGCGGTGATTAACGGCCTGTCCGAGCTGGCGCAAGAGCACGGGCGAGGCCTGTCCGACTTCCTCGGGCGCGTCGATATCATCGTGCATGGCACGACGGTGACAACCAACGCCGTGCTCACCGGCAAGACTGCGCGCACCGGCCTCATCACCACGCGCGGATTTCGGGACGCGTTGGAGATGCGGCGCGGTATCCGCGAGAAACTCTACGACAACAAATATTGCGCCCCGGTGCCGCTGGTACCGCGCACGCTGCGCCTTCCGGCAACCGAGCGAGTCAACGCTGACGGCAAGGTTGTCGCTGAACTCGAGCTAGCAGATATCGATGCCGCGGCGGCCGTGCTGCGCGCCGCCAAGGTTGAGGCCGTCGCCGTCTGCTTCATGCATTCCTATGCCAATGCGGCGAACGAGGAGATGGCGGCTCGCCGGCTGCGCGAACTTCTCGGCGATGCGTTCCTCTCCGTCTCTTCGCGCGTTCTGCCGCAGGTCCGCTTCTATGAGCGTGTTAGCACCACCGTGCTGAACGCTGCCGTCGGGCCGGTGCTTGGCCGCTATCTCGACAATCTGCTGAAGAAGATCGCCGCCGCTCAATATCGCGGCGTGTTCCTAGTGATGCAGTCGAACGGCGGCGTCAGCGCTCCGGGCGCGGTCGCCGATCTTGCCGCCAGTACGCTGTTGTCGGGGCCGGCGGCGGCGCCGGTCGCCGGCCTCGCCTACATGGCGGTGCACGGTGAGAACAGCTTCATCACCATGGATATGGGCGGCACCAGTTTCGATGCTGCGCTCGTCAAAGACGGCGTTCCGGCCGTCAGCAGCTACGCCCGCGTTGAACGCATGGCGCTCGCCCTGCCGACAATGGGGATCATCACCATCGGCGCCGGTGGCGGCTCGATCGCCTGGATCGACGACGGCGGCCTGCTGCGCATGGGGCCGCAGAGCGCTGGCGCCAAGCCCGGCCCGGTCTGCTACGGCCTCGGCGGCGTCGAGCCGACATGCAGCGACGCCAATCTGCTGCTCGGCTATCTGGACGCCGACTTCTTCGCTGGCGGCCGGATGCGGCTCGACCGCGATTCGGCGCGGTCGGCCGTCGCCGAGCGCATCGCCCGACCGCTTGGGCTCGACGTGACCGCGGCCGCGGTCGGCATGTATCGGGTCATGAACGTGAACATGGCCTCAGCCATCCGTGAGATTTCCATCCAGAAGGGCTACGACCAGCGTGAATTTCCGCTGATCTGCGCCGGCGGCGCCGGCGCGATCCACGCCTGCATGATCGCACGCGAGCTCGGCATTCGGCGCGTGCTGGTGCCGCGCGAGGCGTCGATCTTCTGCGCGGCCGGCATGCTGCGCTCGGATTTGAAGCACCATCTGGTGCGCAGCCACCCAAGCGTACTCGACGCTGCCGTGATTGACCATACGGCGGTGCTTGCGCAGCTTGACGAGATGCTGGCGCAAGCGCACGCGCTGCTGGTGGGCGAAGGCGTCGCCGCGGACAAGCAGCGCTTCGCAGTACAGCTCGACCTGCGCTACAGCGGGCAATATCACGAGGTGATCGTGGACGTGTCAGAGGCGGCGCTGCGAGACGCCGACTTTGAGGCCATCCGGGAACTGTTCCACCGCGAGCACAACCGCCTTTACGGCTACGACCTGGGCGAGGAGCGCACCGCCGTCGAGCTGATCAATATCCGCCTAGTCGCCATCGGCATCGTGCAAAAGCCGGTGTTGGCGGCGGAGCCGCGCGCATGTGCCGATTCGGCGGCCGCACGCAAGGGCAGGCGGCCGATCTATCTGCTCGGTCGCGGTGACTTCTGTGAGGTTCCCGTCTATGACGGTGCACGGCTGCAGCACGGCAACCAAATGCAGGGCCCGGCCGTGATCGAGACCGTCAACACTACCATCATCCTGCCAGAGGGCTTCGCGCTTGCGGTCGATCCCGTCGGCACCTGCGTCCTCACCGCGGACGGCCAGCCATGACCACGCTTGTGACAGACCCGACGACTGCCATCGACCCAGTGTTGGCTTCCGTGCTGCAGCGCCGACTAAAGTCGATTACCGAGCAGATCGGGCTCACGCTCTTGCGCACCACTCGCTCGCCGATCCTAAACGAGGCGCGCGACTTCGCAACCGGGCTCTATGATGCCCAGGGCCGCATGCTCGAGCAGACCGAATACATTCCAGTGCTCGCCTTCGCGCTGCAGCCGAGTTGCGAGCACGTTATTCGCTACTTCGGTGACGATATCGCACCGGGCGATGTGATCCTGCACAACGACGTGTTCTCCGGCGGCAACCAGAACAACGATGTCGCCGTATTCCGGCCGATCTTCCATGGCGAGCGGCTGGTCGCATGGTCGGCCTGCAAGGGCCATCAGGCCGACATCGGCGGCGCGGTGCGCGGCGGCTACAATCCGGAGGCGCGCGAGGTTTGGCAGGAGGCGCTGCGCATTCCTCCGCTCAAGGTCTACGAGCGCGGGCGGCTGCGCAAGGACATCTGGAACATGATTTTCGCTAACATCCGGCTGAAGATCGTGGAGGAGGACATCAAGGCGCAGATCGGCGGAACGCTGGTGGGTGAACGCGGCTTCAAAGAGCTGATTGCACGCTACGGCGTACAGTCGCTGCTCGGCCACGTCGACTATCTCTACGACAGCACTGAGCGAATGGTGCGCAAGGAGATCGAGGCAATCCCGGACGGGATCTATCGCGGCGAGAGCTTCGCCTTCTACGACGGCGTGACGCTCGGCTCGAAGATGAAGATCAATCTGGCCGTCACCATTTCAGGCTCCGATATTACCTTCGATTTCACTGGCTCCTCGCCGCAGACGCCTGGCTTCGTGAACGCGCCTTATTCGGCGACCGCTTCGGCGCTGCTGCTCACCTTCCTGATGCTGATCAACGCCGACATTCCGCACAATGCCGGGCTGTTGCGGCCGCTGAAAATCATCAATCCGGTCGGTTCATTCCTCAACGCCCGCTTCCCGGCCGCCACCACCTTCGGCAATTCGCTGACCGGGCCAACCTCGGATGCCATCTTCCGAGCGTTCGCCCAGGCAATCCCGCAAATGGTCACCGCCGGCTGGAACCGGCTGCTCGGTCTCACCCTCGCCGGTACGGATCCGCGCCGCCGCCGGCCCTATGTAGACATTCTCTTCCTCGCGCTCAAAGGCGGGTCCGGCGCGACGTTTAAGGCAGACGGCTACGACCATATCGGTCTTATCAATTGCGGCGGCGGCCTGCTGGCGCAAGACTATGAGATGTTTGAGATCCAGGACCCGCATGTCCTGATCCGCCACGAATACGCTGCCGACTCGGCCGGCGCCGGGCGCTGGCGCGGCGGACTGGGAGTCGACACCGAATTCCGCATCGAGGGCGACGATGTCACCGGCATCGTGTTTGGCGACGGGGTCGACGAAGAGGCGCGCGGCTTCGGCATTTTCGGCGGCAAGCCCGGCAGCCTCAACGACATTACCATCACGGACCCGCGCGGCGACGTGTGCCGGCCGCGCTCAAAGGAGATCGTGCGCGGCATTCAGCGCGGCTCGGTGGTGCGGCAGCGCGCCGGAGGCGGTGGCGGCTATGGTGATCCGCGCGAGCGGCCGGTCGAGCAGGTCCTCGCCGACGTGCGCAATGGCTTCGTGTCGCTGGCAAAGGCGCGCGAGGACTACTTTGTGGTGATTGACCCGGCGACGCTCGAAGCGGACTTGGAGGCGACATATCGGTTGCGGGGGAGCCCGGCATGACCTTGCCGCGCATCGATCATATCGGCGTCATCGTGCCCGATCTCCAAGCTGCCATCGGGCGCTTGTCCGCCCTGCTCGGCGGCCTTGCGCCGCAGTGCCGCGACCTGCCCGAACTCGACCTGCATATCGCCGAGTTCCACACCGCCAACCTCGTCATCGAACTCATCGCCTATAGCGGTCCGGCAGCCTTCGCGCGCGGGGTGATGGGCGGCGAAAGCGGCCTCAATCACGTCACTTTGGCGGTAGAAAGCGTTGGCGCCGCGCTCGAACGACTCGCCCAGGCTGGATTCGTCGCGCAGCCTGGCTTCCCCCGGCGTGGCGCTCACGGCTCGGTGGCGTTTTTTGAGCGCGACCCGGCAACCGGTCTGCTGTTCGAGATCTGTGCGCCCGAGGCGCGCAAGGAGCAGCCGTGATGCCTGGCGAGCCGAACCGCCCGCTCTGGAACGAAGCGATCGAGCGACTGTCTCGCGACGCGCTGTGCGCGCTCCAGCTCCAGCGTCTCAAGCGGCAGGTCGCCTACAATCACGCCCATTCCGAATTCTATCGCGCCAAGTTCGCCGCTGCAGGTTTCGTCCCGGACGATATCCGCTCGTTGCAGGATTTCGCTCGCCTGCCCCTGATGACCAAGGATGAGCATCGCCGGGCGCAGGCGGAATCGCTCGAGCGCTACGGCGATCCGCTGCGTCTGATCAATTGTGCTCCGATCGACAAAGTCGTGCGCATCAACAGCACGTCCGGCACCACCGGCATGCCGACCTTCTATGCCGTGACCGCGCACGACGTCGCGGTGATCAATGAGATGCATGCGCGCAAATATTGGCGCGCCGGCATCCGTCCCGGGCACATCATGCTCCAGGCGCTGTCGCTGAGCATGTTCACCGGTGGTCTGCCGCTGTCGCAAGGCATCCAAAACCTCGGTGCCTGCGTCGTGCCGGTGGGCATCGAAGGCGGTACGCGGCGCGTGATCGAGCACATTGAGATGCTGCATCCGCAGGCGATCATCGCGACGCCTTCGTTCGGACTTTATCTGATTGAGGAGGCGCCCAAACTCGCTGGCAAGCCGGCGCACGAGCTGGGCCTGCGCTGGTTCTTCTGCGCCGGCGAACCGGGCGGCGGCATGCCGGAGGTGCGCCGCGCGCTGGCCGACGGCTTCGGCGCCAAGATCTTCGACCACACCGGCGGCGGCCACGCCTTTCACGGCATCTCCCGCGACGAGCCGCCCGAGCAGTACAGCGGCATGTATTTCGTCTCGGAGGACCACTGCATTCTTGAGATCGTCGATCCGCGCACCAAGGCGCCGATTCCCCTCGCCGATGGCGCCAGCGGCGAGATGGTGTTTACCTTTATCGATTGGGAAGGCGGACCGTTCCTGCGCTACGTGCTGGGCGATATCATCCAGGTGTGGACCTCGCAGTGCCCGTCCGGATGGCCGGGCCTGCGCTTCAAAATCATGGGCCGCGCCGACGACATGCTGATTGTCAAGGGCGTCAACGTTTATCCGCAAGCGATCCAGAATCTAATCGTCTCGTTCCACCCGCGCGTCACCGGCCACTTCCGCATCCGTCTGCCGCGTCCCGGCCCGCTGGTGCAGCCGCCGTTGCAGCTTGCCATCGAGCGTGCCGCGGGTCTTGCCGGCGAGGCTCTGAAAGTGTTGGAAGGTGAGATCGTCGCCCGGTGCCGGCAGGAGCTGCGGTTTGGACTGTCGATCGATTGGCTACCGCCGGAAAGCCTGGCGCGGGAGAGCAAAAAGATCCGGCTGATAGAGGTCGTGAATGAGAAACCGGCGAATGCCGAAGGCCCAGGCGGCTAAGGGGGAAGACCTATGGAACTCGGATTGCTTGGGCGCAGCGCTCTGATCACCGGGGCGTCAAAAGGCATCGGCAAGGCGATTGCGCTCGAGCTTGCGCGGGAAGGCGTCGCCGTGGCGCTGACTGCCCGCAGCGCCGGCGACCTCGAGACGGTGCGCAAGGAGATCGCGACAATCTCGGCCGTGGCGGTGACGACCTATCCGCTCGACCTGAGCGATAGTAAAGCGGTCGACGTGCTAGCGCGCGGCTGCGGTGGCGTCGACATCCTGGTCAATAATGCCGGCGCGATACCGCGCGGCCGGCTCGACGAGATCGACGAGCGGCGCTGGCGCAACGCCTGGGATCTCAAAGTATTTGGCTACATCAATATGACGCGCGCGTTCTACGCGCTGATGAAAGCGCGCGGCAACGGCGTGATCATCAATATTCTCGGTAATGGCGGCGAGCGGCTCGATGCCGGCTACATCTGCGGCAGTACCGGCAACGCGGCGCTGATGGCATTCACGCGCGCTCTCGGCGGCGCCAGTCACCGCGACGGGCTGCGCGTGGTCGGCGTCAATCCTGGTCCGGTAGCGACCGAGCGGTTGGTCGGCATGATGAAGAAGGAAGCAAAGGATCGCTTTGGCGCGACGGACCGCTGGAGCGATCTGACCCGGCCTTTTCCATTCCAACGTGCCGCCACGCCGGAGGAGATTGCTGGCATGGTGGCACTCCTAGCCTCCGACCGCTCCGCCTATACCACCGGTACGGTTGTGACCATCGACGGCGGTATGGCCAATGCAGGAACACTCATTTAGTTAGACGGTCGCCGCCGGGCGCAAACAGACAGTAAACGACGATGGATTTTGAGCTCAGCGAAGAACAGCGGCAGGTCCAGGAAACTTTCTCGCGCTTTTGCGATGACAAAATCATTCCGCAAGCGTCGGCGATCGACGAGGCGCACGCCTATCCGCGCGCTTTGTTTGACGAGCTGGGCAAGCTCGGTTTCTTTGCTATGCGTTACCCAGCGACGGTCGGCGGCCTCGACGTTGATCTGCTGACGCTTTGCCTGGCACTCGAGGAGATCGCGCGCGGCTCGATGTCGCTCGCTGGCTGCGTCACCATGCAGTCGCTGATGGGAACAAAGTTCCTAGAAATGCTGGGCAATGCCGACATTCGTGCGCGGCTGCTGATCCCGGCGCTGCGCGGTGAGAAGATCGGCGCGATCTGCATGACTGAGCCGAATGCCGGCAGTGACCTCGGCGGCATAACGACCTCTGCGCGGAAGGTCGACGGCGGCTACACGCTCAAGGGCCAGAAGACATGGGTCACCTCCGCGACGGTAGCTGACTTCTTCACCGTGTTCGCCCGCGCCGGGGAGGCCCGCAAACTAACGATCTTCTTAGTCGAGCGGAACTTCCCCGGCCTGCACATCGGCAAGGCAATCCCAAAGATGGGCGTCTGGGCGCTGCCGACTTCGGAGCTTGCTTTGGACGACTGCTTCGTGCCGGACAGCCATCGCCTGAGCCGCGAGGAAGGCGACGGCGAGGCGCATGTGCGCAAGCTGCTGGCGGAGATCCGCATCGTCACCGGGGCGCTGGCGCTCGGCGGCGCGCGCGGCGCCCTGGAGGAGGCGATCCGCTACGCGGGCGAGCGGGAGCAGTTCGGCAAGCCGATCAATCGCCATCAAGCGATCCAGTTCAAGCTCGCCGAGATGGCGACTGACCTCGAAGCTGCCAGGCGGCTGGTGCAGTACGCCGCCTGGCTCAAGGACTATGACCGGCCGCATCACAAGGAGGCGGCGATGGCCAAGCTATTCGCCTCGGAAGCGGCGGCACAGATTTGCGACAAGGCCGCCCGCGTTATGGCGTCTTACGGTTACAGCATGGAATATCCGGTGCAACGCCACTTGCGGGACATCCGCTTCACGCTGATCGGCGGCGGCACCAGCGAGATTCTCAAGCTGATCATCGCCAAGGAGTTATCCGAGTGAGCCAACGCCAGATAAAGGTGCTGCTGGCCAAGCCCGGCCTCGACGGCCACGACGTCGGCGCCAAGGTCGTGGTGCAGGCGCTCCTGCAAGCCGGCTTCGACGTCATCTATACCGGTCTGCGGCAAACACCAGAAGCGATCGTCCGGGCGGCGCGCGAGGCCGATGTCGACGTGATCGGCCTATCGATCCTCTCCGGTTCCCACATACCGTTATGTCGGCGACTGCGCGACCTGATGTTTGACCAGGCCTTGCACGACAAGCTATGGATCGTTGGCGGCAACATTCCGGAAGCCGATCGCATGGTTCTTAAACAGCTCGGCTATCGCGGCGTTTTTCCAACCGGAAGCCGCACCGACGATATCGTTTCCTTCATCCGGGAGAATGTGCGATGAGCAGCGCTCCGACCAGAGAAGCACCAAACAAACCGCGCGCCGTCCGCGAACCCGTGCGCCGCGTCGTCAACGAAAGCGGCATCGAGGTAAAGCCGCTATACACCGCAGAAGATGTTGCTGCCAGCGGGGTGCCGGACTTAAGCCGTCCGGGCGAGTCGCCATTTACGCGCGGCATCCATCCGCTGATGTATCGGCATCGGCCGTTTACGATGCGGCAATATACCGGCTTCGCCAATGCCGCCGACACCAACCAGCGCTTCAAATATCTCATTGCCAACGGCCAGACTGGTCTCAACGTCGCCTTCGATCTGCCGACGCAGTGCGGCTACGATTCCGATGCACCGGAGGCGATGGGCGAGGTCGGCCGCGTCGGCATGGCTGTCGACACCCTGCGCGACTTTGAGATCGCTTTTGACGGCATCGATCTCGATGCCATTACCGTGTCGCTGACCGTCAACGGCAGCGCCGCCATTCTCATTGCCATGTATCTCGCCATGGCCGAGAGGCGCGGCTACGACATCGCCAAGCTGCGCGGGACCGCGCAGAATGACATCTTGAAGGAGTTCATCGGCCGCGGCACCTGGATCTTCCCAGTCGATCCGTCGGTCAAGCTGGTAGCTGACACCATTGAGTACTGCGCCAAGGTGGCGCCGAAATACGGCCCCGTCAGTGTCTGCGGCTATCACATCCGCGAGTCGGGTGCGACGCCTGCCGAGGAGATGGGCTATGCCTTCTGCATCGCCAAGGCCTACACCGACGCGGCGCTGGCGCGTGGCCTCGACATCGACGAGTTCGCCGGCCGCCTGTCATTCAATTTCAACATCTTCGGCAACCTGTTCGAGCAGGTGGCGAAATTCCGCGCCGGCCGCCGCCTCTGGGCGAAGATCATCCGCGACGAGTACGGAGCGAAGAACCCGTCGTCTGGCTGGCTGCGCATGATTGCCGGCGGGGGCGGCTTCGGGCTGACCATCGAGCAGCCTGAGAACAACATCGTGCGCGGCGCCTATTACGCGCTGATCGCTGCGCTGGGTGGAGCGCAAACCATGGCGCTGTGCTGCTACGACGAGGCCTACACCATCCCGACGCCGAAGGCGCAGCGCCTGTCACTGCGCACGATGCAGCTGTTGATCGAGGAGGTCGGCCTGACCGATACGGTCGATCCGCTCGGCGGCTCTTACTACGTCGAGACGCTCACCAATCAGATGGAGGAGAAGATCGTCGAGGCGATGAAATGGGTCGACGATCACGGCGGCATCGTCAAAGCGGTGGCCGAAGGCGTGATCCAGGGCCGGGTTTCGGAATATGCCTATCGACGCCAACGCGCGCTGGAGACCGGCGCGCTGCGCAAGGTCGGCGTCAACTGCTACAACGAGAGCGAGGAGGAAAACCCGAACGTTGAGTTGCACCCCTATGACGAACTGGGGGCGATCGCGCAGGTCCAGAGTCTACGCCGCCTCAAGGCCGAGCGCGATAATGACGCAGTCGAACGGACGCTGGATAAGCTCCGCGCTGACGCCACCGCCGGCCGCAACGTCATGCCGGCGGTGATGCAGGCGGTCAAAGCCTATGCCACGGTGGGCGAAATGACCCGCGCGCTGGTCGATGTTTATGGGCATTTCCGCGAGCCGACACGACTGTGGCGCAAGGTCGCTTGAGCGGCTCGCCCGCGGCGGCGTCATGCGAAAAATGACAATGCAGTATTCGCGCGATTGGCGACCTGGTTAGTGGTCACGCTTGCCCTGTGACGCATCGGCACGCGATGCCGGTCAGCCCGCCAGGCGCGTCCGATCCATGGCGAAATGCGTGTTGCGGCCAGTGAAGCGCGGCAGCGTGCGATAGTGAGTGCGCAACTCGTGCCGCACCGGCGAAACCATCGCCGCGTCGAAGGCAGCGGCGTTAGCAAACACGACCTCGTTGCCAAGCATGTAATCGGCCGCCGGCGGTCCCTCGGCATGGTGCCAAGGCATCGGAATGTAGTTCATCACGTTGCGGACGCCCGGCAGCCGGCTGAGCAGCGGCGGATGGCCGTGCAGATAGTGTCTGACGAACGCCGGCTCGTCGTCGGCCGGGCGGTGATAGCGCACGACGTAGGAAAACCCGGCCAAAAGCGGTGCCGCGGTACTTTCACCGACAACGGGATAGGGCACGCAGAGCATCGCCGTACAGCTTGCAGCGCTCAGACGCGACAAGCCGGCGATAAAGGCCGGCGTGCTCGCGGCCTGCGCAAGCGCCTCGGGCGAGGCGAAGGCGAGCATCGCTAGATGCGCTGATGCAGATCCTTGTTGCACATAAGGATCGTAGCTCGCCTGGGCGGCCGGTGCGTAGAGATCGAGCCAAGCTAAGCCGGGCAGCGTTGCAAAGCTCCGCTGCAGCCCCGTGGCCGTGGCGGATGCAGCGGTTTTGGCCGGGACGACAAAAGCGATTTCGCAAACAACGGTCATGGACGGGCTTTCCAGCGATTAGGCCATTGACGGCGCGGCCCTTTGTATACAGGATACAAACCTTGGGCGTTTCGGCAAACCAGCAAGCTCAACATGGCATCCTTAAAGGCGCTCGATCGACCGGACTCGCTCGGTGAGCGCACCTATCTTGCGCTGCGGGATCATCTTCTCTCAGGCGGCTTCGTCGGCGGTGCGCCGATGCAGGAAGAGGCACTAGCGACCCGATTCGGCGTGTCACGCACGCCGGTGCGCGAGGCGCTTGCCCGGCTCGCCAGCGAGGGTCTGATCGAATCCTCCGGCCGCAGCTATCTCCTTCCTGCCCTTTCGCGCCGGGACATCGACGACATCTACGAACTGCGCCTGCTACTTGAGCCGGAAGCGATCCGCCAGGTGACACAGCGGCTCAACGGTCGCAAGCAGCTACGGCCGATCCGCGACCAGCTCGCGGCCATGGTGACGGCACACGCGGCGGGCGACATCGACGCGTTCAGCAATGCCAACTACCGCTACCGCGCCGCTTGGCTCGAGCTAATTCCAAATCGGCGGCTGCTGCGCGCGATCGAGCTCTATGCCGATCACGTCCGTTATCTTCGGGTGCTAACGCTCGGTGAAGCTAGTACGCGGGTGGTAGTGCTCAAGGGCCTCAAGCGGCTTGCTGCGGCCTTCGCCGCAGGCAAGCCGGCGGACGCAGCCGCAGCCATGCGCGACCATCTCCACGCGGCCAAACGCATCCTGCAGAAAGCCCTTGATCGGCAAAAGGGGCGAGGAAATGGACATGGCGTACGAGGCTGAGATTCCCTACGGCGGCTATTGGAGCACGCCCTTCGCCCGCTGGCAGGGCGCTTTCTCCAATCTCAATTCGCTGCAATTCGCCGCGCAAACGCTGCGCCAAGAGCTTGCCAACCGCAAAATTCCTGTCGATGCGATCGATCACGGCGTGCTTGGTTTCACTGTGCCGCAGAAGCATTCTTTTTTTGGATTACCCTGGGTGACCGGAATGGCCGGCCTTGCCAACGTCGGCGGCCCGACGGTGATGCAGGCTTGCGCCACCGGTGCGCGCGCGTTGCTAGCCGCCGCGCAGGAGGTCGAGGTCGGGACGTGCCGGGCCGCGGTGGCGATCACCTGCGACCGCACATCGAACGGGCCGCACATCTATTACCCCAATCCGAGAGGCTCCGGAGGTACCGGCACGAGCGAGGATTGGGTGATGGATAATTTCGGCAACGACCCGCTCGGTAAGCATTCGATGATCCGCACCGCCGAAAACGTGGCAAATAGGCATCAGATCACTACCGCCGAGCAGCACGCCGTCGTGCTGCGGCGCGAGGCCCAATATCGCGACGCGCTTGCCAACGACTGCAGTTTTCAGAAACGCTACATGAGCTTGCCGTTCGCGGTACCGGACCCGTCGTTCCGCAAGACGGTGGCGACGCTCGCCAGCGACGAGGGTATCAACTTCTCGACCGCGGAGGGTTTGGCCAAGCTCAAGCCGGTGATGGAAGGCGGCAGCGTTACCTTCGGCGGGCAGACTCATCCCGCCGACGGCAACGCCGCCATCATCGTCGCCGCGCCCGAGAACGCCAAACAAATGAGCCGTGATCCGAAGATCCGCATCCGCCTGCTCGGTTTCGGCGCGGCACGGGCGGAGCTTGCCTACATGCCGGAGGCGCCGATCCCGGCGGCGCGCGGCGCGCTCGCTCAGGCCGGCCTGCCAGTCGAGCGGATGGATGCGATCAAGACGCACAATCCGTTCGCCCTTAACGACGTGCTGTTCTCGCGCCAGACCGGCGTGCCGCTCGAGCGCATGAACAATTACGGCTGTTCGTTGGTCTGGGGCCATCCACAGGCGCCGATGGGCACCCGGGCGATCATCGAACTGATCGAGGAACTGGTGCTGCGTGGCGGCGGTTATGGCTTGTTCACAGGCTGTGCCGCCGGCGACACCGCCATGTCGGTGGTGCTGCAGGTCACTGACCGCGGATAGGGACCATGGACCTCGCTTTCCCGATCGAACGGCATGCCGCCTTCGCGCCGAAAAAAACGGCAATCCGCTTCGCCGACGAGGACCTCGACTACGCCACGCTCGCCGCGCGTATCCGGCACGCGTGCGGCAAACTGGCGGCGCTTGACGTCGGTGAAGGCGACGTGGTCGCCTTTCTCGGCTTCAATCATCCAGAGATGCTGGCACTGCTATTTGCCTGCGCGCGGCTGCGGGCAATCCTGCTGCCGCTTAACTGGCG
>Ga0181518_10003434_pt1 | contig 14656 bp, 9 predicted proteins | sample PEATcosm2014_Bin_28_FD_119751 | JGI IMG/M metagenome (GOLD analysis project Ga0181518, IMG submission 119751) | Peatland microbial communities from MTU Mesocosm Facility, Houghton, MI, USA - PEATcosm2014_Bin01_60_metaG | ecosystem: Environmental > Terrestrial > Soil > Wetlands > Peat | place... | reverse complement strand
ACTTACCTGCTGTTGCTGCTCGCGTTCGGCTTCCACACCACGGCGATGCTGCTGCGCGGCTTTCGCCTCAACCATTGCCCGGTGACCAATCTCTATGAGGCCACCCTCTTCGTCATGTGGACCATCGTGGCGGTGTATCTGATGGTCGGACTCTGGTCGCGGTTGCGGTTTCTCGGCGCCTTTGCCTCGCCGGGCCTGTTCGCCCTCGGCGTCTTCGCCTTGATGCCCAGCCTCGATGCGCCGCACAACGCCCGGCCGGAACTCCCGGTGGTCTGGACCAGCCTCCACGCCGCGCTGATGTCCCTCTCCTACGGCGCCTTCGGGCTGAGCTCCATCGCCGCCCTCATGTATCTCACCCAGGAGCGCAACCTGAAGTTCCACAAGCTCCACGCCATCTTCTCGCTCATGCCGCCCATCCAGCGCCTCGAAGCCGCCGTCGGGCGGCTCCTGCTCAGCGGCTTCATCCTGCTGACCCTCGGGCTGGCGCTGGGCGTGGTTGACCTGACCCGCATCAACAACCCCCACTCCTACCGCGGCGACCCGAAGATCGTCTGGTCCGTCGTGGTCTGGCTGCTCTATTTGGGACTGGTGGTCATGCGCTGGAAATTCGCGCAGGGCGGTCGCCGCTTTGCCCTCAGCGCCATCGGCAGCTTCATCTTCGTGCTGCTAACGTTCTGGGGCACCAATGTGTTGTCCCCCCTCCACAACCCATGAATGCGCTGTGCGCAACGAGCCTCCGATGCTGCGCGACGGCGGTCGAGCGTAGCGCGCAACCGGACACCGCGCCTCACGCATCACGCATCACGCATCACGTTTTCTGGCTTCCCCACTTCGGACTTCGGACTTCGGACCTCGGACTTCGGATCTCCTGACATGCCCCTCGTCGTCCTCGGCCTGAGCCATCACTCCTCGCCGGTCTCCGTGCGCGAGCGATTCGCTTTTGCCGAGCCGCGCGTGCCGGCCGCGCTCCAGTCGCTGCGCGACTCGGGTGTTGCCGATGAGGCCGTCATTCTGTCCACCTGCAACCGCGTCGAGATTTACGCCGTCACACAACTGGACCTGCCCCGGGCCTCTGCCGCGCTCCGGAAATTTCTGGTCGCGTGCCACGACTACCGCGACCCCCTGACGGACGAGATTTACGCCTGGGGCGAGCCGCAAAGCGTGCATCACCTCTTCAAAGTCGCGTGCGGCCTGGACTCTATGGTGCTGGGCGAAACGGAAATCCTCGGCCAGCTTAAGAAGGCCTACGACCTCGCGCTCCAGAACGGCCACACGGGGGGCCGGCTCAACAAGGCGTTTCAGCGGGCGTTCCACGTCGCCAAGCACATCCGCACCGAAACCAACATCCAGCGCGGCAGCGTCTCCGTCGGGTCGGTGGCGGTGGAATTGGCCGAAAAGATTTTCAGCCGGCTCAGCGACCGCGACGTGCTGATCATTGGCGCGGGCGACACCAGCGAAAAGACCGCCCGCGCCCTGCTCTCGCGCGGCGCCCGGAGCATCCTCGTCTCAAACCGCTCGCACGGCAAGGCCGTCGCGCTGGCCCATGAATTGGGCGGACGCGCCGTGCCCTTCGAGGATTGGGCCGGCGAATTCGCGCGCGTTGATATCGTCGTGAGCAGCACCTCCGCGCCGGATTACATCCTCGACCGCGTCAAACTTGCGCCCCTGATGAAGCTGCGCCGCAACCGCCCGCTGCTGCTCATTGACCTCGCCGTGCCCCGCGACATCGAGCCGGAAGTCAACTTCCTGGACAACGTTTACCTCTACAACATCGACGACCTGCAAGCCATCGCTGGCGATTACCTCAAGCAGCGTCAGGAAGAGGTTGCGCGGTGCGAGAAGATCATTCGCGAAAAGGCCGAAGCCTTGCTGGGCCGCCCCCACTCTCCGCAGCCTCACTCCGCCGCCCGCCTCGCCCTAAACCCGGAATAAGCCTCAAGCCTCACAATTTGCGCCCCAGGCCTTGCGATTAACACTCTCATTCGACTCATTTACCCCTTTAACTCATTTAACTCCTTTAACCCATTTAACGTCTTAACGCTTCAACGCCTCAATGCCTTCCGACAAACACATCGCCCTCGCCACCCGCGGCAGCGCCCTCGCCCTCGCCCAGGCCAACCTGGTCCTGGCCCAGTGCCGCGCCGCTTTCCCGAAGCTGCGCTTCGAGCTGAAGATCATCAAGACCACCGGCGACAAGCTCCAAACCGCTTCCCTGGCGCAGGAAGGCCAGAGCCTGCCCAAGGGTCTTTTCACGAAGGAACTGGAAGTCGCCCTGCTCAAGCATCGAGCCGACCTCGCGGTGCATAGTCTCAAAGACCTGCCGACCGAATTGCCTGCCGGCCTTAAACTTGGCGCTGTCGGCAAGCGCGCCGACGTCCGCGACGTGCTGATCTATCGCGATGCGGATTCCCTTCGCGCCGCCGAGGCGGACAAAAATGCCGCCGAATGGTCCCCCGGCCAATCGGCGCGGCGCGGGTTCCTCCCCGGGCTGGCCGTGCCGGACTTGCCTGCCGGAGCCGTGGTCGCCACTAGCAGCACCCGTCGCAAGGCGCAGTTGCTGACGCTCAATCCCGGCCTCAAAGTGCCCGACATCCGTGGTAACGTCGTCACGCGCCTGCAGAAACTGGCCGAGCGAGCCGAGTTGGACGCGACCGTGCTGGCCCTGGCAGGACTGACCCGCCTTAACTTCCACGTTACCCCCGCGGGCCGGCTCGAAGGCGATGCCGTGCCGGACGGGTTGCTGGCCACCGTCCTTGATACGGATGTGATGTTGCCCTGCGTGGGACAAGGCGCCGTCGGGATCGAGGTTCGCGAGAGCGACGAGCGCATCGCCGCCCTATGCGAGCGGCTCAACCATTTCAACACCCGGCAATGTGTTATCGCGGAGCGCGCCTTTCTCGCCGCGATGGGCGGCGGCTGTCAAAGCCCGGTAGCGGCTTATGCCGAGGTCGTGGGAAACCAACTCCAGATGCGCACCCTCTCATTCACTGCCGGGCCCGTCCGCCGCGCCGAGGCAAAACGGCCCCTCGCGGAAGCGGTCGAACTCGGCCAGCAACTCGCCGCAGAGTTAAACCCGAAAAACTAGCGTTCATGCATACGAACTCGCCGTCCGGTAGCAGTCATTTTTTCTGCGTTGAACCTCGTTGTTTACCTGGGCGTGCATTCAAGAATTTAACGCTCCGCTGGTGGTTCGCTTTGGCCGGCATGGCGCTTCTCGCCCTGGCTTCACCGGCTTTGGCCAACGACGACCAGCTCGTTTACAGCGAGATGCTGAACAATGGCTGGCAAGATTGGGGATGGGTGCCGCATTATGCCACCAATAATCCGACCTTTAACGGCACGAACTCCATGGTGTTTGCTGCCAGCGGAAGCTGGCAGGCGTGGTGGCTAGAGCATGATCCTATTGATACGACCTTATATACCAATCTGACGTTGTGGTTGAACGGCGGTGCTGTTGGTGGACAATTGGTTGGCGTGGTGGCAGATGGCAGTTCATGGGGGAACCGGATATATGTGAACGCCCCAACCAATAGCTGGCAACAATTCACTTTCTCCCTGGCTTCCCTGGGCGTGGCCAGTATAACCAATCTGACCGGTATTGAGATTTGGAATAATGACACAGCGCAGCCCGGTTTTTATATTGCTGACATAAGGCTGGTCGCCAATCCGCCGCCCGCCACTGTCCACGTGAGTGTCAACGCCACGAATCGGCTGCGCACGGTGGACGCTCGTTTGTTCGGTGTCAACACGGCGGCCTGGGACGGTTATCTGGACACCCCCAACACCATCTCCCTTCTCACGGAGATGGGCAATCAGGCCCTGCGCTGGCCCGGCGGCAGTTGGGGCGACATTTATTTCATGACCAACGAACCCCAGGGTTGGGGCTCGCGCACCACCAACTTTATTCATGTAGCCACCAACACCGGCGCGCAGGTGTTCTTTATCGTCAATTACGGCAGCGGCACCCCCCAGCAGGCGGCTGACTGGGCGCGGTTTTGCAACCTCACCAACCATTGTTACGTCAAATACTGGGAGGTGGGCAATGAGGTCGGCGGCAGTTGGGAAGAAGACGACAACACCAATTCACCCTATTTGCCCCATGATCCCTGGACTTACGCCCAGCGTTTCACCAGTTATTACAACCAGATGAAGGCCGTTGACCGGACCATCAAAATCGGGGCCGTGGCCGACACCACCGAGGATGGCACGGCGAACTACACCAATCATCCGGTGGTCAATCCGGTTACTGGTGTGACGCACAATGGTTGGACGCCGGTGATGCTGACGTATATGCGCAGCAACAATGTGACGCCGGATTTTCTGATTTGCCACGACTACGCGCCGGGCGATGGCGACACCTATAATCTGCTTTGGACCAAGACGTGGGCGGGCAATGCGGCCGGCCTGCGCCAGATGTTGAATGACTATCTCGGAAGCACGGTAGCCACCAATGTTGAGCTAAACGGCACCGAATTTGGCCCGGAAGGTGACAAACAGTGGATCAGTTTGGTGGGCGGATTATTTTACGCCGACATGATCGGGCAAATCCTGCAAACGGAATTCAACACGCTGCTCTGGTGGGATCTGCGCAACGGCCAGAGCGTTGTGGCGAATTCCGACAATGCCTTGTATGGCTGGCGCACCAACAGTTCCGGCAGTTATATCACCGACGGGGGCTGTGTGAACGGCATTGCTGCGCCCCCCAACCTTTACCCGAGCTTCTACTGCATGAAGCTGATGCAATATTTCGCGCGCGGCGGTGACAAAGTCGTTACGGTGACCAACGATTATCCGCTTCTCGGCACCTACGCCGTGCTTCGCACAAACGGGTCTTTGACCATGCTGGTGGTCAATAAAAGCTCCTACGCCAACCTCAGTACCGTCATCAGCCTTGCCGGTTACGTGCCGTCCGCCAACGCGACTGTTTACTCGTATGGCATCCCGCAGGACGACGCGGCGGCCACCGGCATCGGGTCACCAGACATTGCGCAGACAAATTTCCCCGTCGCCGGGGCGAACTTCAACTACACTTTCACGCCCTATTCGGCCACGGTGCTCGCGCTCGCGCCGGCGCCGCCATTACTTGTCGTGCCGGCGGCGGCGCTGCCACCCGGCCAGTTCGTCTTCCAGTTGCAGGGCCTGCCGGGGGTGCCGTACGTGACGCAGATGTCCACCAATTTAACCTCGACCAATTGGATTGCGATTTCCACCAATACGCCGGCCAGTGGCACGGTCACCTTCACCAATGCAAAATCATCCGGCACACAGTTTTATCGTGCGGTTTGGCGCCCATAAGCACCGTGGACGGCAGGGTCGTATAGTGGGCGCTGTTGTTCGATTGCAGGTCGCTGGCTTCGCGAATACAGTATCCCACGATGAAGCCAGAAGGCATGGTTTACTTAGTCGGCGCGGGACCGGGCGACACCGGGTTGCTCACGCTGCGCGCGACGGAGTTGCTCGAGCGCGCGGACGTGGTGGTCTATGACGCGCTGGTCAATCCCGAAGTCTTGCGCCTGGCGCCGAAGTCGGCCGAACTCATCGGCAGTGGCCAACACGCAACCGCACCTGCCCTCTCGGCAGGCGACCTGAACCGGTTGCTCATTGCCAGGGCGCGCACAGGCAAGACGGTTGTGCGGCTCATCGGTGGTGACCCCTATTTCTTCGGCAGCGGTGGCGAGGAGGCGGAGCAACTGGCCGACGCGGGCGTGCCGTTCGAGGTCGTGCCGGGAGTTTCATCCCTCGTGGCGGCGCCCAATTACGCGGGCGTTCCACTGACTCATCGCGAGTTTGCCTCTCAGCTTACGCTGCTCGCCGACCGCCAGAACCCGTCGGAAGCTGCCTCCGGCACCGATTGGGCGCGAGTGGCGAAAAGCCCGGGGACCAAAGTTGTCACGCTGGGCGCGGACCGCATTGGACCGATCGCCGAAATACTCGTTGGCCACGGCCTGGCGGCGGATACGCCGGTGGCGATAGTCGCCGGCGGCGCCACTGGCCGCCAGCAGTCAATCGAGGGCACGCTGGCCACCATTGCCGGCGTCGCCGCCGAGGCAAAGATTGGCTCGCCGGCAATGGCCGTCATTGGCAACGTGGTGAAGCTGCGAGCCAAGCTGAATTGGTTCGAGCGGCGGCGGCTCTTCGGGCAACGCATCGTCGTCACCCGCGCCCGCGAGCAGGCGGGCCAGCTTTCACGCCGGTTGCGGGAGCACGGCGCCGAGGTGCTGGAGGTTCCCACGATCAAGCTGGAGCCGCCCACCCGCCGTCAGGACCTGGTGGACGCGCTGCTGTCGCTCAACAGTTATGATTGGCTCGTGTTTACCAGCCCGAACGGCGTCAGCCAGTTCTTCGAGTATTTCTTCAAGCAGTTCCACGATATGCGCGACCTCGGCGGCGCGCGCATTGCCGCAGTCGGCCCGGCCACGGCGAGCAAGCTCAAGGAACTGCACCTGGAAGTGGACCTCATGCCCGACGAAGCGCTGGCCTCGGAAATCGCGGCGGCCTTCGCCCGGTTCGAGACCATCGAGAACCTGAAGATTTGCCTGTTGCGCGCGGAAGTGGCCAACCGGGAGTTGCCCGAGGCCCTCGAGGCCCTGGGCGCCATTGTGGATGACGTTGCCTGTTACCAAACCGTGCCCGAAACGGAAGACGCGACCGGGGCGGCGGCCCGCCTGCTGGAAAGCGGGGCGGATTGGGTGGCCTTTACGAGCGGTTCGACCGTGGAAAACTTCCACGCCCGATTCAACCTGCCTGCGTTGCTGAGCAAGTTCCCGCAGTTCAAAACGGCCACCATCGGTCCCGAGACTTCCAAAGCCCTGGCGGCGCTGGGGTTGAAGCCGGCCCTCGAAGCCAAACAACACACCCTCGACGGGCTGGTTGAGGCGCTGGCCGCCACGCGCCCCGCTATCCCTTGAACCATCGGGAGCGCCGGAGTTTCACGCCGCGCCCCTGAGATCTCGCCCGAACAAAACGCCGCCGGGATTGTCCATATAGCATCCGCTAAAGCATCGCCTGGCGGCGTTAAGGCGCGCTGCCTAAGTCAAACTTGCATCGCGTATTCCTGCCGGGCAAAACTAAGCAAACAAGTCAATGCGAAGGTTATCGTCGTGGATCAAATTCAATCCGCGCAGCCGCAGCCGGCCCCGGCTTCGGCTCCTGTTCGCTTTGGCCGTCCTGTTGCTCTGGTCCGCGCCGTCAGGTCTCCGCGCCGCGAGCTTTACGGCCACGCTGGACCGCGAAACCGTCACCGTCGGCGAGACCGCGACCCTGACGCTCAGATTTGAAGGCGGCGAGCCTAAGTCGGTTCCCAGTCCTCCAGCGCTTCCCAATCTGCAAATCGCCGGCGAAGGGAGTTCCCGGAACATCAGCATCAACAACGGCCAGGTCTCGGCCAGCATCGTGCAGAACTATGCTCTCACCCCCACCCAGCCGGGTGAGTTCATTATCCCAGCCCTGAAAGCCGAAATAGAGGGGCAGGTCCTCACGACGACGCCGTTGAAATTGACCGCCGTGAAAGCTGGCTCCTCCGCGGCCAATGGCGCCGGGGAGAAACTGGCCTTCTTCAAACTGGTTGTGCCAAAGAAAGAGGTCTATGTGGGCGAGATGCTCGCGGTTGAGTTTCAGGTCTATGTTCGCGAAGGGGTCGCCAATGCCGAGAACATCCTGCGATGGTTTGATCAGTTTGGCGGGTGCCCCTTGCAGGCCGAGGGCGTGAGCACCTTCAAAACTGCCCATGCGCGATGGCGGCAAGGGCGGGTTGGCAATGCCACCTACAACGTCGCCACTTTGGTAACTTCGCTGTCCCCCGTCAAAACGGGAACGTTGACCATTGAGTCCATGGATATGAATCTCACGCTGCAACTTCCCACGGGCAATCGCCGGAGGGACATGTTTGATCCCTTCGGCATGTTCCAGCAGTACGAAGAACGGAAAGTGGCATTGAAGGCGGAACCCGAAACGCTCACCGTGCTCCCGCTGCCCAAGGAAAACGTCCCAGCCAATTTCAACGGCGCGGTGGGTAGTTTCTCGATGACGGTCAGCGCGGGGCCAACCAACGTCGCCGCCGGCGACCCGGTTACCGTCAGAATCCAAATCTCGGGCCGCGGCGCGTTCGACTCGCTCGCCTTGCCTGAGCAGAACGCCTGGCGCGATTTCAAGACCTACCCGCCGACCACCAAAGTGGAGACGACCGACGCGCTCGGCCTGCAAGGCGCCAAGACGTTCGAGCAGGTGGTCGTGCCGCAGAGCCAAGACATCAGAGCATTGCCGCCCGTCTCGTTCAGCTTCTTTGACCCTGACCAAAAGAGCTATCGCACGCTCACCCAGCCGGCCATCCCCTTGGTCGTGCGACCGGGCGGCTCCGCCCCGGCGCCGACGGTGGCGGCCGCCACCCGCACCGCGCCGGACAATCCGCCGCCGGCGCAAGACATCGTCCACATCAAACCGCGTCTGGGAACCGTGGCGCAGATCGGTCCGCCGCTGGTGCAACAGCCTTGGTTCCTGGCGCTCCAGGCCGTGCCCGTGCTCGCTTGGCTGTCGGCGGTCGTTTGGCGCCGCCGCGCTGAGATGCTCGCCAACAACCCCCGCCTCCGCCGCCGGCGGCAGGTCGCTCAACTCATCCGCCGGGGCCTCCTCGAGTTACGGCAACTCGCCTCCAACAACAAATCCGACGACTTCTTTGCGGCCTTGGTCCGCCTCCTGCAGGAGCAACTGGGCGAGCGTCTCGACCTGCCGGCCTCCGCCATCACGGAAGCCGTCATCGAAGAACACCTCCGCCCCCGTGGCGTGCCCGAAACCACCCTCGCTTCCTTGCGCGAGCTGTTTCAAACCTGCAATCTCGCCCGCTATGCGCCGATTAAAACCAGTCAGGAATTGGCCGCGATTATTCCTAAGTTCGAGGCCATCCTCCGCGAACTGCAAAGGCTTAAGCTGTGAGACGATCCATGACGCCTGCAATCCAGCAGAGCAGGGTGAGCCGGTGCGCGTCGGTGCTGGCGGGGTTCCTGAGGCGAGGCCGGGCTGCCGGCGACGCCGTTCTGCTGCTCGCCTGGGTCGCAGTCGTCTTGTTCCCGGCGCAATCACCAGCCGCCGTCTCCGCCGCCGCCTTTGAATCAGCCAACAAGCTCTACGAAGAAGGCAAATTCACCGACGCCGCCTCCGCCTACGAAAAACTGGCTCGGTCCGGCGAGACTTCCGCCGCCCTCTACTTCAATCTCGGCAACGCGTTCTTCAAGTCCGGCCAGATTGGCCGCGCCGTTGCCGCCTACCGGACGGCTGAGCAAATCACCCCGCGCGACCCGGACCTGCGCGCCAATTTGCAGTTTGCGCGCAACCAAGCGCAAGGTCCCACGCTGTCGCCTGGCCGCTGGCAGCGCTGGCTCGGGCGGCTGACCCTGAACGAATGGACGCTGCTGGCCGCGGTCGCGGTTTGGCTTTGGCTGCTCCTGTTGGCCGTGCGGCAATGGCGGCCGGCGCTCAAACCCGCCCTGCGAACTTATGTCCTCTCCCTGGCCATACTCGCCGGATTGTTGTGCGCCTGCGTTGCCGCCACCCTGCGCGAGACCCGCTTCACTCGCACTGCCATTGTCATCACCGCCGACGCGGTCGTGCGCTATGGTCCGCTGGCAGAATCACCCACCGCCTTCACCGTCCATGATGGCGCTGAGTTGCGGGTCCTGGACCAAAAGGACGAATGGCTTCAGGTCAGTGCCGGTCCTCGCAGAGTCGGCTGGCTCCGCCGCGACCAGACCCTGGTCTCCGGTCGCTGACTGCGGTTGCGACAACCCGTACCTTTGGCAGGTGCGCTTTCTTCTAACCGGCTTAGCCCATCCGAGCAACGAGCGTCTGGCCCGCCTCGACCATTACTGGCCGTCTCAAAGAAACCACCACCATCCCCGCCTTGAAGCTGAGCGCGCTTCGAATCGCCTTGCCCCCGCACTCCACTTTCATCTGCTTGGGCGCGGCAGTCGGACTCAGTGTGATCTCCCTCACCGCCAGTCGCCCTTCCCGGACGCTTATCTCGTTCTGCTGCGCCGCCCCTTCCCGCGACTGGCGCAGGCTGCCCCACCCCTCCGGCCCGGCGAAGAAGCCCTTAAAGTTCTCCGGCGTGTGGCGGGGAGTAACGCGCAGCGCCTGACGCGGTCCGTCATATTCCCAGCCCGATAGCGCCAGCAGCAACGACCACGAAGACATCGCGCGGGCATAGTGGCCGCCGCACTCGATTTCATTCCAAGGATTGCGCGCGATCGGCGGGCGCGGGATGCCGTCGTAGCGGTCGCGCGCGGCCTTTACGATGGCGAACCCTTCCTCGATCAGTCCCTCATAAATCATGTGCCCCGCCGCCTGGTACTCGATGCCGGTCCAGACTTCATCCGAGTAAAGCAGCACGTTGGCGGGCCGGCCCCCTTTGGGCCACGTGCAGACGATCAGGCCCTTGTCTTTCGCCCCCGCAAACGCCCGCGGCGCGTGCGGCCAGCCCGTCAGGTCCGACTTGAAATTGTATCTGAACACGGCGTGCAACGCGGACACCACCATCTCTTTTGGCAGGAGGTAGCCCAAGCCAAGCTGGTGCGCCCACCACTGGCCCAGAAGCTGGTCGGCCATGCAACCAGGCCCGACTTCCCCCTGGCGTTTCATGTAGTCGGGTAAGTGCTGTTGGAAATACTCCCCGTTCCAGCACAGCTCCACGAGCTGCTTCTGGCCCTTCTCGAAAATGCCTTGGAACCGGTCCGCCGCCGCCCCCTCCCCCACGCGCCGGCCCCACTCCTCCCCCGCTCGCAGCGCGGCCAGATAATAGCCGCCGATGAACGTCGTGACGCCGTGCAGCGCCTCGTCGTAAGTGTTCCACTGGTCGTCCTGCAAAACACCCGCGGGCTGCCCGCCGGCGGTCTTCGCGTCGCGGCCAATCAGGTATTCGACCGCCCGCTTGATGTGCGGCCAGTATTCCTTGAGGAAGGCGTCATCCGGCTGATTGAGCGCCTCGCGATAGGCCTTGAGAATGCAGCTTGCATGGCCGTCGGCAAAAGGGTGCTCGCCCGTCGGCCGCGGCGGCGACGGCACCTCCGTCCGGTTGTTGACCCCGCCGTCCGGGCGCTGCTGATGCTTGAAGTCAATCCGGCGCATCTCCTTTTCCAGCGCCGGGAACAGGCGCGACAGCGACTGCTCATAACCCCAAACATGCGTGCAGGTCGGGTCACAACAGCCGTTCGAGCCTTCCCAGCCATAGACATCCCCGTCCGCAATGCGGAACACCACTCCGACGTGCCGCAGGATCGCGGCATTGGCCGCGACGCAATCGAGCAGCCAATACGGCAGCGTGCTGTCGTAGAAGGTCTGGCGGAACTGTTCCGTCCGACCGCGCAACGCGGCGAAGTTCGTCACGGCCTCGCGCAGGACGGCCCGGGCGTCGGGCCATTGGGTCGCGTAATGGCAACCCATCCAGGCATGGTTGGCGCTGTATTTGTTCGGATAATGCCAGGCGAGGAGGAAGGGAACTTCGATGCTCTTTCCCGCAGGAACAGAAACAGTTGCCGCGACCGCGCCATAGACCGTGCGGCCGATCGGGGTCGGCGTGTTAGACTCGCCGCGGTCCAGCGAAGTGAACCGGCCATGAGCGGCGAATAGCTCCCAAGTCTCGTTCCAATCATCAAAGGGCGAGAGTATTGTAACCTCACCGGCGAGTGCCGTCAGCGCCAGCGTGCCGAACCCAGGCGCTTTGGGATGCTGGCGTCCGCCCGAGCCCGTGTAACTCGCCCCCACCAGCGCGCAGACGAACGTGTAGGCAGGCTGGCGCTGGTGGCTGATTCCCGCCCGTGTCGGCTCCAGCACTGCTCCCGCCGCCACCACCATCTTACCTTTGCCGACAGGCCGCGCCAGCAAAGTGGTGCCATCGGGCGCCTTTGATCGAGTCGCGCCAGGCTGTAACACCAGGTTCTCAAACCGCACCGCCTTCCTGCCCCCGCCCGCGTCGCCCGCCGCGCGAATGCCGCTGAACCGCGCTGGCAGCAACCCTTCGAGCAACTCCACCAGCGCCCGGTTCCCCGGCATATCGGAGAACTCGATCTGATCCACATTGATATGCCCCCAGCCGCCTTGCTGCTCATCCACGATCTCGATGTGCGCCGTCTGGCCCTCGAATTCATGCACATCCCACATCGCCGGCTCAAGCTTCTCATCGTCTTTGCCCGAAGTCGCGCGCGCAACCTTCCCGTCCAGCACCAGCCGGATTTGCGTGTTCGCGTGATGCCCGCCCCCCACCAGAAACCGGATGAACCGGCGCTCGATGGTGAACGGCTGGCTGATAAGCCGGCCCGTCGCGTCATCCCCGCCCACAAAACTGTTCACCAGGCCCTGGCCCAAAAAGCCGGATACCGGGTTCTGGTTCGGCAACGTGCCGTGGGCCGGTTCTTTGCCAAACGCTTCTCCTTCGACCTTCCACTTGTCGTAGCCGTGCTCGAAATCCTCGAACACGATGTCTGGCCGCTGAACCGCCTCGGCGACCGGTTTGCCGCCGGTCCACGACGCATAAGCCTCCAGCAACGGCATCGTCCTGCCGCAGAAGAGCAGCGTCGCGCCCGCCTGCACCGCTTCCTGCGCTGCGCGCAGCAGCGGCTCCGGCGTGTCCGACCCCGCTTCCTCCAGCCAGATGACGGTATGCGTCGGATCGCTCAGTTTATCCGCGCGCGGCGGCGGGTCGCCCAGCACCTCGACCGTGAGGTTCTTGGGCCGGTCCGGCGGCGGCTCGTGCAAAGCTTTCAGGTTGGCGCCCGTCCAGACGGTCACCGGCTTGTCCAGTGTCGGCTCGCCTCCGGCCTCCGCTCGCATGAACAATCCGCCCGCCCCGGGCAGATTCAAGAGATCGTAGCCGCCGACGGCAGTCGGCGCTGATCTACCCACGGCCCCGCCTTCCCGCAACACCTCATTCACGTTGCTCCCGAAACAGGGGTTCGTTGCCCCGTTGTTCTCCCCCGCGGCGTCGTAGCCGACCGGATTCTGCATCAGGGCCGCCAGCGACACCGTTTGCTTCTGCTTCGTCGGGTTCTTGACCCGAAACACGAACGCCGCCAGCGGCATCGAGGAAAACCGCGCATCGAGCGGCGCAAACGGGCTGAACGCCGTCAGTTCAACCTCGACCGGCAGGTCCGCGTCCCGGAAGCGCAGCACGGCCACCGGGTATTCGCCCGTCATCTCGATCTGCCTGACACGCGGCCAGTCCGGCCCGCCGGTGGTTTGCAGCAACTTCGTCGTGGCCCCCGCCCGGATCAGAAAGTGCAACGGCACCTGGCCGTCCCGCAACGTGTTGAAAAGCTGCCACGTGGTCAGTTGGCCATCGGCCCCGATCTCAAAATTGCCCGTGCCGATCCCGCCCAGGTGCATCCGGGCGTCCGTGTGCTTGTCGGGTAGGTAAAGCCGCGGTTTGGCCGGGGCGAATAGCTCCCGCCGCCACTGCTGCCAGTCGTCCGCCGGCAGCTCGAACGCCCCCCACGCCGGGCTGCCCAGCAGTGTCGCCGCCGCCCCCGCTCCCACCAGCCCGATGAACTCCCGCCGGTTAAGTGGTTGCGGCCCGCAATGTCCCGAACAATTGCATTTGCGCATGGTTTGCCTCCAGTTGTGGATATAGCAATTGCTATAAATCATTCTCGGCTAGGTAGGGCTCGCAGTCCTCTGCGAGCCGCGGCGCGCACGGAGTGCGCGCCCCACCTCTATCCGTGCTGCTCTTCATGGGTGACTCTGCTATCAGGCCCCGCTCACGCTGCCAAGCGCGAAAGTGGCCGGTCTGCTTCAACGGTAGGGCGAGCGTCCCCGCGAGCCACATCCGGTCCCCCTGCCAAACGGGAAACTGGCCGGAGGCGCGCTCCGACCCAGTTGCCTTCCGTGGCATCCGCCCTTGCGAACCCACCATCAGGCAACCATCACGCTTGAATGCAAACCGGGGAACTGATACGGTGAAAGCACGATTGCGACGAGTTACCGCTACATTGTGCAGAGGGTCGGGGTGCGTTCCGGGCATCCCATCGTGGAAGGCACCCGCATCGGCGTGCATGATGTGGTGGCGATGATCAAGACGGGGGCGTCCGTGGACGAGGTGGTCGGCAGTTTCCCCAGGCTGACCCGAGCACAGGTCTATGAGTGTCTCGCCTACTACGAAGACCATCAAAGCGAGATTGACCCGCTGGTGGCGGCGCAAATCAAGCATCTGGACGAGTGATCGACTTCGCGTAACGCAATCTCTGGCATCGCAGCGAGAGGGCTGTCTTCGGTGCGCAAGGAGTTTCGAAGGGATGTGGCCCATTTTGCCGCCCCACTCACCCTCCCGGCTCGGCGGCCCTTCCGCTTGCCCGGCCAGCACCGCCTGGCCGGGACAATGGCATCGCTCCACGTGCGACCGTCTTCCCAGCAATCCACTTCGACTCATTATAGCACCACTCCATTCAATTTCAATTCGCTTTGCTGCCCCGCGCGGCTTAAGGTCTTCGCCAAAACCATTATGCCTGAGCGTGATCTATTGCAAAACCCGATCTGGCAGGGCGCGGAGCTTGGGCAACCGATTCCCGCCTCGCCGCACGCCGTGTCAATGGCGCTGCCGCGCTGGCAGGACGTGATCGGTTACGAGGAGAAGAAACCCGAGGTCGTCAACGCGCTCGCCAGCGGCTATCCGCGCTTT
>Ga0181518_10003431_pt1 | contig 14664 bp, 13 predicted proteins | sample PEATcosm2014_Bin_28_FD_119751 | JGI IMG/M metagenome (GOLD analysis project Ga0181518, IMG submission 119751) | Peatland microbial communities from MTU Mesocosm Facility, Houghton, MI, USA - PEATcosm2014_Bin01_60_metaG | ecosystem: Environmental > Terrestrial > Soil > Wetlands > Peat | place... | reverse complement strand
TTGCGCGCGCCTCAATGCCGAGCCCGCGTGCCTTGTCCTGAAGGTCCGGCGCGGCAAGGGCCCGGTTTATCTCACGGTTGAGGATTTGCACGACCTCATCGGGCAGGCCCGCGGGCCCCGCGACCCCGTTCCAGCTGGTCACGACATATTGCGGGAAGCCGCCTTCCTTCGCGGTCGGAATGTCTTTCAGAAAAGGATCGCGTTCCTCGCCCGAGGTCGCGACGATCCGCAGTTTTCCATCGCCGATCTCGCCGACGAAGCCGGCGTAATAATCGAAGCCGAGGTCGACGTCGCCGCGCAGCAGCGCGGTCACCAGCTCCGGTGTCGTGCGATAGGTGACGATGGCGAAGTCGGCTCCCGTTACCTGCCGGAACAGGTGCGCCGAAAGGTTTTGCGTGCTGCCGGGATTGATGGCGCCGAGATTGAGCTTGCCGGGACTCTTCTTTGCGGCATCGACGATATCTTGGAGCGACTTGTAGGGCGAAGTGCCCGGTACAGCGAGCAGCATTTCGAAACTTGCCGCCACCGAAATAGGCGTGAACTCCTTCAGCACGTCAAACGGCAGCTTGTTGAAGAGCGAAGCGCTGATCGCTTGGCCATTGCCGATCTCGCCAAGCGTGTAGCCGTCGGCGGCAGCGCGCAGCACCTGCGTCGCCGACACGATGCCGCCGGCTCCCGGGCGGTTTTCGATCACGAACTGCTGCTTCAACTGATCGCCGAGCTTGTCGGCCAATAACCGCATCGTCAGATCGCCGACCCCGCCCGGCCCATAAGGCACAAATACGCGCACCGGTTTGGTCGGATAGTCTGTGGCTGCCAGCGCTCCTCCCGCCATGATCGCAAACGCGGCCGCCATCGCCGCAGCCAAGCAGCGGCGCAAGACTGGGCAGGCGCGCGGGGGAACGATTGGCTGAGACTTCATGCGCTCTCCCTATGCGGCATAGCCTTGGTACGGACCAACATGGGCCATTGCAGCCTCTCGTCGGTCCTGTGTTAGAAATGCCGCGTCCCGCATGCCATAAGCCAATAAATCGCTGCTGTCTTGAAGATTGAGCGTCGATCAATGGGATGCAAGAAGCCCGTGTTGATTGTGGAAGACGACGTTTGGACGCGCCTAATCGGCGTCGTCCTTGATCCAACGACGAGCCCCGAACGCTGGACCGCATTCGCCGATTTCATGTCGCCCGATTTGCCGGACTTCCGTAGCTGGTGCGACAGGGTCAAAACGGCCGCAGGGTCGCTGTACCCCGGCGAGGTCCGGCTGGTGAAGTCCCAGGACGAGCTGCGAAGCAATCTCGAAGCGGCAGATGCGATCGTCACCGAATCCTTGAAGATAGGCGCGGAAGAGCTCGCGTTGGCGCCGCGGCTGAAGGCCGTGCACAAATATGGCGCCATTCTCCGCAATATCGACGTCGCCGCCTGCGCGGCGCGCGGGGTCAGGGTTCTGGCCGTGCGCCGTCGCGCCAACATCTCGTGCGCCGAGCACGCCTTTGCCTTGATGCTGATGCTTGCCAGGCGGATGGCCGATCTGAACGGCTTGATCAGCATCGAGCAATTGACCGCGGGCGGACGCTCCTACAGGCCCTTCGACACGCGCCACACCCCCGGAGCCAATTGGGGGCGGTTTTCGGGGATGCGGACTCTCAACGGCAGCACGCTCGGCATCGTTGGACTGGGTGAGATCGGCCGTGAAATAGCCATGCGCGCCGTGGCGTTCGGAATGACAACTCATTATTTTCAACGGACGAAGCTGCCTCAAGACGAAGAGCGCGCCTTGAACGTTCGCTATTCCCCGCTGGACCGGCTGCTCGCCGAGAGCGATTGGATCATCCCGCAGCTTCCGCTCGATGTGTCAACGTCGGGCATCATCAATCGTGAGCGGTTGAATTTGGTGAAACCCGGCGCTTGCATCGTGAATGTGTCGCGCGCCGAGCTCATCGATCGCGCCGCGCTGCTGGACGCGCTGCGATCCGGTCATCTCGGCGGCTTCGCGCTCGATCCGCTCTATGAGGAGCCGGGTCGTCCTGACGACGAACTGCTGTCGTTCGACAACGTCGTCCTGACGCCTCACATGGCGGGCTCGCCACGGTTCAACGGGTTGCAGGATATCGAAGACCTCATTGTCGGCCTGGCCGATGCTCTCGCGCCGAAGCGGCCTTGACTCCGACACCGCCGAATTGGAAAAATTTCGCTCGGATTGAGTGTGTTGGCCAGCGTTTGCAAGCCGCACAGCGCAAGAGCCGCCGCCACGTTCCGATTATGACAAGGGATGCGGCAGGAGAAATCCGATGGATCGGCGTTCCTTCGTAAGCATGACGATTGCCGGCGTGGCCAGTCCCCTTTTGCATCGCCGCGCCCATGCGCAACCGATACCCAAGGCGCGCAACATCGTTCTCGTGCATGGCCTGTTTGCCGACGGGTCGTGCTGGTCCGAAGTCATCGCCCGGCTGCAGCCGAAGGGTCTAAACGTCACTTCGGTGCAGAACCCGCTGACGACGCTGCCGGAAGCCGTTGCGGCCGCACAGCGCGCGCTCGCTATGCAGCAGGGTCCGACCGTCCTGGTCGGTCACTCCTTCTCCGGCATGATCGTCACCGAGGCCGGCGTCGATCCCAAGGTCTCGGCCGTTGTCTACGTTGCCGCGCGAGCGCCCGATGCGGGCGAGGATTACACGGCGCTGGCCAAGGGATTCCCGGCGCCGCCGGCCTCCGCCGGCATTGTCTGGTCCGACGATTGGGGACAGCTGAGCGAGGAAGCCTTCCTGCGCGACTTCGCCGGCGACGTTCCCGCCGACAAGGCGCGCGTCCTCTACGCCGTTCAGGCGCCATTCAATCGGGCATTGCTGGCCGGCAAGACGACCCATGCCGCATGGCGGTCGAAGCCGAGCTTTTATGCGGTGTCCACCGAAGACCGCACCATCAACCCGGATCTCGAACGCTTCATGGCCAAGCGCATGGGCGCGAAGACGATCGAGGTGAAGGCGAGCCATGTTTCCCTGATCTCGCAGCCCGACGTGATCGCGAACCTGATCCTCGAGGCGGCCGGACAGACGTAGGCGACCGTTAAAATCCCAGCAGCTTCTTGGCATTGCCGCCGGCGAGCGCCGCTACGGTCGCGGCGTCGAAGCCGGGTACCGACGCGATAAGGCCGACCGGATCGAAGTCGGCCATGTCGTAGGGATAATCGGTTCCCATGACGACGTGGTCGGCGCCGAACACGCGCACCAGCTCGGCGAGCTGATGCGGCGTGAACACGACCGTGTCGACATAGACGCGCTTGAGGTAGCTGGTCGGCGGATTGGGCAGCGTGCCGTGAGCGTCCGAGCGCGCGCCCCAGGCGTGGTCGATGCGGCCGGAATAGCCGCCGAGATAGCCGCCGCCGTGCACGGCGAGGATTTTCAATTTTGGATGCCGCTCCAGCACGCCGTCGAAGATCAGGTAATGCAGCGCGATCGTGGTCTCCAGCGGATTGCCGATGACGTTATTGAAGTAAAACCGCGTCAATCGCGCGGCGTCGGTGAAACCGTTGGGATGGATCATCACCAGAGCGCCGAGCTCTTCGGCTTTTTTCCAGAACGGCGCGAAGGCCGGATCGGACAGTTCCTTGCCGGCGACATTGGTGATGACCTGCACGCCCTTGAAGCCGAGCTCTTTGACGCAGCGCTCCAGCTCCTTCGCCGCCTCATGGCCGTCCGGCATCGGCACCGTGCCAAATCCCTTGAAGCGATCGGCTCTCTTGGCACAGAACGCGGCGATGCCGTCGTTGACTATATGCGCCGCCTTGACCGCGATATCGAGCGGCACCGTGTAGTAACATTGCGGCGGCGGCGGCGCGATCATCTGCACGTCGACGCCCATGGCGTCGAGATCGGCGAGCCGTCGATCGGCACCCGCCGTCGCCCGGATGTCGGCCTCCTGCTTCTGGTTCAGCGCCTTGGTCTCGGCATTGGCGAAATGCGCCAGCGGAATGGTCGCCCAATCGAGATGCGGCTCGACGAATTTCGCCGCTTCCGGCACGCCGACATGGGCGTGAACATCGACGGTCACGCTCCGCGGCCGCACCTCGCGCCCCGGCTTGCCATGGCGGCGCGCGGCGGTCTTGTCGTACTTGTTCCACTGCTCGGTCATTGGGCTTCCTTGAATCGTTTTCTGATGCCGTATGCTTTCGCCTGCCAAGGCAACATTGGATCGCTCGAATCAGGCCCGCTTTGCCCGTCGAGTTTTCTTCGCTCGCTCACTGACGTATTCGCGTAGCGCGCGATTGATACGTGTTTGATAGCCCTTCCCACGCGAGCCGTGATGCTTGAACCAGGCGATGACATCGGCATCCAATCGAAGTGTCAGCTGTTGCTTTACCGGGCGATAGAACAACCCGCGCTTCGCTCTAGACCAGTCGAGAATTTCCGGCGCGTCTGACGTATCGATCGCATTGTCCGGACGGACGGCGAGCGACCTTAGCTCGCTAAGCTGCGCCCGCGTCAACGACTTAGAAGTCGCCTTCCTCATATGCTTTCCTTTCGCGCGCTGTAGCCTTTCTAGCGCTGATGATCCGGCCGACCGGTTCGCCACCTGCGGACACCGCCTCGGGCCACGTATGAACCACCAAAAGCAACACTCCGCCGACAAGCCCGAGCGTGTGCCAACGCTCGCCGTCTGGATACACGTCGGGCTTCGATGCGTGGAGCAGATCGTCAAACACGCGAACGGCCGTTTCGAACGACACCCCATGCTTGGCACGGTTCGCGGCCGACTTCCTGCTATCCCAGGTCCAGCGCAAAATCGCGCCTCGGTATGTAGTTACAAATATGACGTTACAAAGATGCCGTCAAGTACCATGCTAAGCCGGCCGCGCCCGGCGCGCCATCACGAACGGCAGCACGCCGGCGACAAGCCCGCACAGCACGGTGATTGTGGTGGTCTCGGTCAGCGGCACCACCGTGCCGTCGGCGATGAAGCCGTAGAGCTGCGCGAAGGCGGCGCCGCAGAAATTCTGCACGAAGACGCCGACGCCGGCCGCGGTGCCGGCGAGTTTCGTGTTAGTCGCCATCGCCCCGGCCTGGGCATAGGACAGCGACAGGCCCTGCGCCATGGTGATGAAGAAGCCCGGCGCGAACAGCGTCAGCGGCGTCACTAAGCCTCCGAGCAAGAGACTCGATTGCGTCGTCACCGCGGCGAGCGACAAGAGCGAGCCGGCAAGCACCATGGTCTCGTTGGCGACGCGAGTGCCGATGCGGCTGGTTATGAAATTGCCGGCGAGGAAGCCAAACGGAAACAACAGGAAATAAATGCCGAACTCGGTCGAGGGCCGGTGCAGCATGTCTTTCAACAGGCTCGATGCCGCCGTGGCGGTGGTCAGGAAGGTCGCCGTCGAGAAGCCCGACTGCAGCACGAAGGCGGTAAAACGCAGGTGCCGAAACAGCTCGGCATAATTGCGTAAGACATTGCCGCGGACGCGGTTTTGCGGCGACGGTGGTCGGGTTTCGAACACCGCGACATAGGCGCCGAGCGCGATGATGGCGCCTAGCACGAGCGCGAAGCCGAATACGCTGCGCCAGCCGAAGGCGTCGATCAAAATACCGCCGACGATCGGCGAGATCATCGGGCCGATGGTGTAGAACATCGTCAGATACGCCAGCGCCTTGACCAGCCGGTCGCGGCCGTAAACGTCCTGGGCGATGGCGCGGCCGAGCGTGATGCCGCAGCCGGCGCCGATGGCCTGCAAGAACCGGCCGAGCACCAGCGGCACGATCGAGCCGGCCGCCGCCGAGACCGCGCTGCCGATCAGAAACAAAGCCAGCCCGGAGAGCAGCACCGGCCGCCGGCCGTAACGATCCGACAGCGAGCCGTAGAACAGCGTGGCAAAGGCCATGCCGAACAGCGCGATGCTGAACGTCAGTTGCGCCGTTGCTTCGGAGAGCCCGAGCGCGGCCTTCACCGCCGGGATCACCGGCAGGAACAGGTGCACCGCCAGCGGCCCGATCAGCGAGATCGAGGCCAGTGCGAGCGCGAACAACGGACCCGGCGTTGCCGTCATGTTGCGGGCATGATGTCAGACCTGCGATAGCTCCTGCACGGCGCGGTAGGCTTGATCGATCGCCGAGTCGGTATAGGCGGCGGCACCGGAATCGGAGTTGGCGATGACGATGCGCCCGAACCGCGCCCGCCCAATCACATGCGGCTGTTCCGCTTCCGGCCATTCCGGATCGAACAGCTGATTATATTCATAAGCATAACCGTGGGGCCAGCGATTGACGGTGATGCCCGTCACACCGCTCGCCGCATCGAACCCGCCCGGTCCCAGGATGCGCGCCAGCTGGTCGCGGATGTTGCGCTCGAAGACCTCGAACGTGGTGTTGAGGATATCGTGCTGCCCGGCCCGGTTCTGGTCGCGCTCCGGCAGCCCGGGCTGGCACGGCGTGCGCACCATGCGGAGCAGCATCGGCTCGTCGGGCGAGCGCGGGCTTTTGTAGTCGCCGATATCGACGACCGCATTGAGCGAGAGCGATGAAAAGTAGCAGCCCGGCGCGTAGACCGAGGCGATGCCCAGTGCCTTGAACGCCGTCCAGTTGCGCAACGCCACATTGGCATAGATCAGCGGCGTCTTGACCAGGTAACGCAGCGCCTCTTTTTGCTTCGCCGGCAATTCCGGGCAGAGATACGGGATCATCATGTTCCAGCAGGCGAGTACACAGGCCCGCGCGCTCACCGTTTGCACGTCGCCGTCGCGAAAATAGGCGATCTCGACGCCGCTCGACGACGCCGGATCGCCGATATTGCGCGCGCGCACCACCGTGCTGCCGAGCCGGATGCGCACCGGCGACTTGGCCCGGTCGAGCCGCGCGTAATCGATCCGCGCCGTGACGACATCCTCGGCGCTGTTGCCCGGCACGCTGTCGGGGATCAGATCGCGCACCAGAAGCCGCGCGATCGAGGCGTTGCCGTCGGGAAAATGAAACGTGTAGGAGCCGCCGTTATCGGCATAGCCGTTGGCGGTGTAGCCGGTGTGCGGCGCCGAGCCGGGCTCGAGCTTAAGGCCGTCGAAGCCGGGAAATTTGAACGCCCATACATCCAGCGCGGAGACGGCATCGATGCCGACGCCCCATTCGCCGTGGGTTCGCGCCTGGTAGAACGGGATGACGCCGGGATCCGCCTTGACCACGTTCAAGAGGTAGTCGCGGTAGCTCATGGCGGCGAGGCCCGTCTTCTTCTCCGCAGACGTGAGGCCGGGCATATAGTCGATCGCCGCCTCCTGGATGCGCACGATGTCGCTTCGTACCTCTGGCGACAGCGGCGCGTCGGCGAGCAGTTGCGCCCAGGACGCGCCTTGCGGCACGGCGATCAGCTTGTCGGCGCCAAAAGTTTCCCGGTCGAGAAAGATGCTGCGGCGGAGCCCGAGCGAGGGATAGAAATCGGAGTGCGAGCATTTGGCTGTGAGCGCGACAGGATCGATGCCCAGCCTTTTCAACAAGCCGTCGGCCACAGTGCTATATGGCCGCGGGCTGTCGATCAGCAACGTGCCGCCGTTGATCAGCTCCACCCGCCCATTGAGCGAAAACTCGTTGCGCTTGGCGTGGCCGCCGAAATCGTCGTGGTTGTCGAGGATGAGGATGCGGGCGTCCTGGTGCTGGGCCCGATAGAAATGCGCCGCCGCCAGCCCGCTGATGCCGCCGCCCACGACGACCAGATCGTAGGTTTCATCCGTTGACTTGAGATTGCCCGCCTGCGACCAGAAATCGCCGTCGCGCAGGCGGTGCGCGGCTTCGTAGGCGCCCGGGTGACTGCCGCGCAGCCCGGTCAGCGCCGGCGGATAATAGCCGGGCGCATCCTGCGGCGCCGGCTCGGCGCCAAAGGCCGCCGCGATGCATTCCGGCGACAACCCGGCAGCGACGGCGCCGCCCACGGCAATTGGGACGCCATTGAGAAAGTCGCGTCGCGTGATCGGCGCCGGATTATCCGCCATCGGTCACTTTACTTGTCTTTAGCGGCGAGCGCCTCGCGCATCCGCTCCGCATCGACGGCGATGTCGACGCCGGCGCGTTCCTGGGAAAGCTTCATCACCACGCGGGAATCGCGGCCGCCCCAGCCGCGCCCCATGGCTTCGGTCATCTCGGCGAGCGTGAGATTGCACAGCCGCATCGGCACGCCGAGCTCGCGGCCGAGCGCGTTAGCGAGCGAGACGTCCTTGTGCGCGAGCTTGAGCGAGAACGCCGGCGGATCGTAAGTGCCGGGCAGGAACTGATCGATCAGGGCGTCGAAGGTGAAGCGCCGCCCGGCCGCGCCCTGGCGCACCGCCTGCCATAGCGCCAGCGGCTCGACGCCCGCTTTCACGCCCATGGCAAAAGTCTCGGCCAGCGCGCAGACCACCGCATAGCCTGACATGTTGTGCACGAGTTTTGCCACCGTGGCGCTACCGATCGCCCCGATATAGGCGGCCTTGTCGCCCATGGCGTCGAGCACGGCTTTGTGCGCCTTGAACGCGCCTTCATCGCCGCCGACCCAGATCGCGAGTTTTCGCGAAGCGGCGCCGGTTGGACCGCCACTCACCGGCGCGTCCAGCATATGCGCGCCTTTTTCGGCGAAGGCGGCATGGAGCTTCTTCACCACGCTTGGCGCATTGGTCGACAGATCGAAATAGGCGGCGCCGGGTTTGATGCCGGCGAGGAGCCCGTCCGGCCCGAGCGCCACAGCCTCGACATCGGACGGCTCCGGCAGCGAGGAGAAAATCACGTCGGCCTGGCTCGCCAATGCACGTGGCGTATCGGCCCAGGTCGCGCCGGCATTGAGATGATGGCTCGCGGCTTGGCGATGCAGATCGTGAACCACGAGCTTGAAGCCCGCCTTCTGCAAAGTCGTCGCCATCCGGCCGCCCATGGTGCCGAGCCCGACGAAACCGACGATGATGTTGTCCTTGGCCATCACACTCACCTTCTGTTCAAAACACGCCCAAATGCTGGCGCAGATCGACGCCGTCGTTCTTCAGCGCGGCCGCGGTCGAGACCACGGCGACCCGGCCACTATTGAGAATGACGATATCGTCGGCGATGTCGAACGCCAATTTCGGGCTCTGCTCCACCAGCACGATGGAGAGGCCGCTCTCTTTCAGCTTGCGGATAGTCGACATCACTTCGGCGACGATTTGCGGCGCCAGGCCTTCCGACGGCTCGTCCATCAGCAGCACGCGTGGATTACCCATCAGCGCGCGGCCGATGGCGAGCATTTGCTGCTCGCCGCCCGACAGGAAGCCCGCGAGCTGGGTGCGGCGCTCGGCGAGGCGCGGAAACATGGCGAAAACCGTCTGCTCGGTCCACGGCGCGTGGCGGCGGCCGGCATGCTCGGTGCGCGCGGCGACCATCAGGTTCTCGCGCACGGTGAGGCTCTTGAACACGCGGCGGCCCTGCGGCACCAGCGCCACGCCGCGCGCCGCGATCAGTTCCGGCGGCAGCCGCGTCACCGCCGCGCCGAACACTTCGACGGCGCCGCCGCGCGGCGGCAACAGCCCGACGCTGACATTCATGCAGGTCGATTTGCCGGCGCCGTTGCGGCCGAGCAGCCCGAGCAGGCGGCCCTCGCCCAATTCGAACGACACCCGCTGCAGCACATGGCTGTCGCCGTAATAGGCGTCGATGTCATGCAGCCTGAGCGCGCTATTCGCCAAGATAGACCTCCCGGGTGCGCGGGTCGGCCACCACTTCGGCGCGGGTGCCTTCGACGATCACCTCGCCGAAATGCAACAGCGTGATGCGGTCGGCAAGCTCGAGCGCGGTGTCCATGTCGTGCTCGATCATGACGATGGTGACGTCGCGCGGGATCGAGGTCAGCAGTTGCCGCACATCGCGGCGCTCGTCGATCGAAAGACCTGCAAACGGCTCGTCGAGCAGCAGCACCTTTGGATTCTGCGCCAGCGCCATGGCGATCTCGACGCGGCGCTTTTCGCCGTAGGAGGTTTCGGCCAGCGGCCGGTCGGCGATGTGATCGAGACCGACGCGCTTGAGCGCGGCATGGGCCTGGTCCACCAGATGCCGCTGGCGATGCAGCGCCGTCCAGGGATTCCAGCGCAGCGGCGACAGCCCGAGCAGCGCCAAGGTCACGTTGCGCAAGATCGTGTCGCGGGTGAACAGCGTGATGATCTGATAGGTGCGCGCCATGCCGAGATGGGCGCGCTTGCGGCTCGCCACCCTGGTGATGTCGCGGTCAAACAGTTGGATCGAGCCACTATCGAGAGGCAGCTCGCCGGTGATCAGATTGAACAGCGTGGTCTTGCCGGCGCCGTTCGGGCCGATGATCAGCCGGCGCTCGCCCGGTTCGACTTTCAGATTGACGTTGGCGGTGACACGCAAGCCGCCGAACGATTTTGTCAGGCCCTGGACGGCAAGCGCGGTCATGGCTTCGGCTCCACGACCTGCACTATTTTTTTCGCGCCGCTCATCGCCCGCCACGCCGAACGCGACAATCGTGCCACGCCCGGCACAATACCTTCCGGCATGAACACGACGATGGCGACGAAGATGGCGCCGAGCATGAAATTCCAGCGCACCACATAGGCGCTGACCACGTTCTTGATGATGACGACGAGGGCTGCGCCGACGATCGGCCCGAGCAGCGTCCCCGCCCCGCCCGATATCACCATCAGCAGCGCCTCCGCCGAGGCCGGCAGCGCCAGCGTCTGTGGGCTGATGAACTTGTTGTAGTAGACAAACAGGATACCGGCGACCGCCGTAAGCAGCCCTGAGAACATGAAGGCGCCGAACCGAATCATCCAGACGTGAAAGCCGAGCGCGTTCATGCGCCGCGGCTGGTCGCGGGTGCCGGCAAGCGCCGCGCCGAACGGCGAGCGCACGAAGATCGCGGTCGCGGCGACCGCCAGAACGAAGACGATCAGCGTCATGTCGTAGAACGCGGGTGCCGAGGTCAGCGCGATGCCGAACGGCATCGGCCGCGTCGAAACGTTGACGCCATTGTCGCCGTTGGTCAGGCTGATCCAGCGATACGCCAGCCCCCACAGAATCTCGCCGAGCGCCAGCGTGATCATGATGAAGCTGATGCCGGTCGCGCGCAGCGAGAGCGCGGCAAAGCCCGCGGTAAAAAGCAATCCGATCACCAGCGCGGCCAGGATGGCGACGGTGTGGCCGTAGCCTAAGACCAGGAGCGAGGCGACCGCATAGCTCGCCACGCCGAACAGGCCGGCATGGCCGAGCGACACCAGGCCGGCGTAACCGACCAGGATGTTGAGCCCGAGCGCAAAGATGGCGTAGAGCAAAATCTGGCTGGCGATATTGACGTAATAGGCCTCGGTGATCGCGTAAGGCACGGCGATCAGCGCCAGGATCGCGACCGCGATGGCGATGCGGCGGGCGATCACAGGACCTGTCCTCCGAACAGGCCCTGCGGCCGCAGCACCAGCACCAGCACCATCGGCAGGAACAGAATGAAATAGGCGAGCTCCGGCACCAGCGCCTGGCCGAAATTATAGATGAAGCCGACGATGATGCTGCCGACGAAAGAGCCGAGCAGGCTGCCGGTGCCGCCGAGAATCACCACCACCAGCGCCAGCGGCAGCATGTCCTGGTCGAGGCCCGGATAGACCGACAGGATCGGGCTGCCGATCACGCCGGCAAAACCGGCGAGCCCGGCGCCCAGCCCGAACACGATGGTGAAGAGCTGCGACACCCGGATGCCGACCACGCGCGCCATCTGCGGGTCGTCGACGCCGGCGCGGATCATGGCGCCGAGCCGGGTGCGCTCAAGCATCAGCCACAGCGCGATGGCGAACACCACGGCGATGCCGATGATGGCGAGGCGATAGAGCGGCGCCGCCGCTGTGCCGATGCGGATGAAACCGCCGAGCCCCGGTGGCGTCTCAACCGAGATCGGATCGCCGCCCCAAGCCATCAGGCAAAGATCGGCCACCATGAACGAGACGCCGAGCGTCACCAGCACCTGGGCCAATTGTTGGCCGGCGAGCCGGCGCAGCAACAGCCGCTCCATCAGCGCGCCCAGCACCGCCACTTCGAGCGCCGTGAGGATCGCGCCGAGCCAGAAATTCAAGGTGAAGCCGAGCGCGCCGGAAAAGAACGTGGTGCCCAAATAGGCGCCGACCATGAACATCGAGCCGTGCGTCAGATTGGGAATCCGCATCAGGCCGAAGATCAGCGAGAAGCCGGCCGAGAGCAGAAACAACAGGCCGCCGAACGTCACGCTGTTGACGGTGAGCAGCAGCCAGAACGTCATTTCCGCCTTCCGCTTCCCGGCTGCTACGCGACTTTCGTCATTCCGGGCCGCGGGCGAAGCCTGCGGCCCCGGAAGGATGCGATCAGCACTTCGTCAGTGGCGGATAATCGCGCGAATAGACCGGGTGCGCGAGGTATTCCTGCTCCGGCCAATCCCAGAACTGGCTGACGTTCTCGTAGGTCTTGATGGTCTTGTTCCAGAGTTTCAGGCCGTATTTGGCGCCTTCGGTGCCGATGCGGCGGATGTAGAAATTGCCGACCACGTTGCCGAAATGATCGAACTTGAGCGGGCCGCGCGGCGTGTCGGTGAGGCTCACCGCCTTGAGCGCGGTCATGAACTTTTCTTTGTCGGTGGCGTCGCCGGCCGCTTTGAGCGCTGCTTCGACCACCTGGCAATTGACGTAGAGCAGCCCGGCATATTGGCCCGGCACGGTGTCGTAATTCTTCAACATGCCGTCGATGAAGCGCTGATTGCCGTCGATCGGCAGATCGAGCGTATAGGGACAGCAGCTGACCAGCCCGATCGCCTCCTCGCCGTAGCTCTTGAGCAAGGCATCGTCGCCGCCGGTTTCACCGGTCACCACCGGATATTTGAGGCCGGCAGCCGCATATTGCTTCATAAAGCGCAGCGGGTTCGAGCCGGCAAAGCCCTGGCAGACCACGTCGCAATCGCTGATCTGGGCGATGTAGGGGGTATAGTCCGGCGTCACCAGCGGCGGCCACAGCTTGTTGACGACGCAGCCGCCATCCTTGGTGAACGACGCCTGGAAGCCGCCCATCTGCTCGTAGCCGAAGGCAAAGTCCTCGACGATGCAGAAGGCCCGCTTGTACTTCAGCTCGGTCGCCGCATAGTGCCCCATGGGATGCATCGCCTGCGACGAGGTCGCCGAGGCGCGCAGCAGGAACGGGTTCGGTGTGCGCTGAGTGAGGTTGTCGGCCGCCGCCAAGCTCAGCGTCGGCATCTTCTGCTCTTTGATGTAGTCGCTGATCGCGTAGAGTTCGAAGGCGGCGAGCGGCCCAAGGATGACGTCGACCTTGTCGCGCTCGACCAACTCCTGGGCCTTGGTCTTGGTGCCGGCCGGATTGCCGCCGGTGTCGGCGGAGATGAAATCCACCTTGCGGCCGGCCATGGTGTAATTTTTTTCCTTCAGGAACGTCAGCACGCCCTGTTCCATCTGGATGCCGCCTTGCGCCAGCGGCCCGGTCTTCACCGTGAGCAGGCCGAGCTTGAACGGCTCGGCTTGCGCAATCGCGGGCGCCGAAAACCGGGTCAGCGCGGCGGCCGCGCCAGCCGCGGTGCCGGCCAAGACCGCGCGGCGGCTGACCTTGCGTGACGTGGATTTGCGAGACATTCCTATCCTCCCTCTGGCCCCGTTTATCCGGGTGCATAGCTGGCCGCTGCGCTCCCACGCAATGGCATTTTCAGCCATCATTGGCCAAGCCGTTCCGCCCTGTAAAGTGCCGCAATCGTCGCGGTTTGGGTTATTTTTTCTTTTTCTTTGGCGGAATAACAGGCAGCAGCAAATAGGGCCGTGCGGCGCCGCCGAAATGGAGCGAGGTCTCACCGCCGAATATCTCCGGCGGCCGGTCGCGCGGATCGTCGTGCAGGAACGGCCCGCAGCCGGTCAGCTCGTTCTTGAAGTTGGACAGCTTGCCGCCGCTCGGGCCGGGATAGACGTAATCCTTGCCGCGAATAGTGAGCGCGACGCGATGGCCCGCGGGCACCACGATCGAAGTCGGCCAGATTTCGATATCGAGCGCCACCACCTCGCCCGGCTTGAGCGGCTGCTTCTTGGTATGGGGGTGATACGGCCGGTACGGCTTTGACAATTTCTTGTCGAGGCTACGGTGCGAGGCGCGCAGCCAGCCTTGGCCGACCGGGGTGTGCGGATCGATGGCGCCTTGGAATACCACTTCCTTGAGGTCGCCAGTGAAAACGCGAAGCACGGCGAAAATATCGGCGTCCGCCGTCGAGGACGAGACGAACAGCATTAACGCGGAAGGTCCGGTGATCTCGGTTTCCTGCGCGAGCGGCGGCGTGAGGAAGGTGACGCCGTCGCCCATGGCTTCGAAACGTATGATCGACTTTTTCTTAGGCGGCTTATCGGCGAGCATTGTGTCGGACGGATCGAGATAAAACCGTGTCCACTTGGTGCGCTTGAGCGGCCATTCGCTCTCCGCGCGCTCGACGAAGCGGTCGACGTGGCGCACCTGCAGCTGCACCGGGGCCTGCTTGTCCCAGCCGTTGTTCTTGCCGTGCAGGAAATGATCGAAGAAGCGCAATTGCAGGTGCCGGCCGTAGTCGGTGTAAAAATGCGTCCAGTGCTCGATGCCGTGCGCTTCGAGCCATTTGTTCTTCGAGGCGGCGCGGACAAAACCCTCGAAATTGCCGCGCGGGTGCAGCGGCTGGCCGCCCCAATTGGCCGCCGACAAAAACGGC
>Ga0181518_10003429_pt1 | contig 14667 bp, 15 predicted proteins | sample PEATcosm2014_Bin_28_FD_119751 | JGI IMG/M metagenome (GOLD analysis project Ga0181518, IMG submission 119751) | Peatland microbial communities from MTU Mesocosm Facility, Houghton, MI, USA - PEATcosm2014_Bin01_60_metaG | ecosystem: Environmental > Terrestrial > Soil > Wetlands > Peat | place... | reverse complement strand
GCTCGTGATGGCGCAGGCGGAGCGTGTCGGCCGGCATGCCGAGGTCGAGATACCACTGCATGCGCTCGGCCAGCCAGTAGTCGAACCACTTCGGGGCCTCGTCGGGCGGGACGAAGTACTCCATCTCCATCTGCTCGAACTCGCGGGTGCGGAACACGAAGTTCTGCGGGGTGATCTCGTTGCGGAAGGACTTGCCCACCTGCGCGATGCCGAAGGGCGGCTTCTTGCGGGTGGTGCCGAGCACGTTGGCGAAGTTGGTGAACATGCCCTGTGCCGTCTCGGGGCGCAGGTAGGCCACGTGGCCCTCGTCCTCCACCGGTCCGGCGTGGGTCTTGAACATGAGGTTGAAGGCCCGCGCCTCGGTGAGGTCCCGCGAGCCGCAATTGGGGCAGATCCCGTCGATCTTGTCGGCCCGCCAGCGCTCGTGGCAGTTCTTGCAGTCGACCAGGGGGTCGGTGAAGGTGGCCAGGTGCCCCGAGGCCTCCCAGACGGCGGGCGGGCCCAGGATGGCGGCGTCGAGCCCGACGACGTCGTCGCGCTGCTGGACCATGGCGCGCCACCAGGCGTTCTTGACGTTGCGCAGCATGTTCACCCCGAGCGGGCCGTAGTCGTAGGTGGAGCGGAAGCCGCCGTAGATCTCGGCCGAGGGGAAGATGAAGCCCCTGGTCCGGCACAGGCGCACGACCTTCTCCATCAGGTCGTCAGCGGGGGCACCGGCGGTCTCGGTCATCGGTGCAGGATACCGGAGCGGATTCTGGCCCCGACCTCGTTGGCCAGCAGCCGCCCCCGCACGGTGAGCACGGCCCGCCCGTCCTCGAGGGCCACGAGGCCCGCGAGCTCCTCGGGGCGCTCCAGGCATTCCCACGGCACGCCGCGCGGCATGCGCAGGGAGAGGGAGAGCGCCTCGAACTCGCGCTGGGCGGGGGTGAGCACCTCGCGCCCCCCTTCGGGCGACCGGGCGCCCTCGACGGCGTCGATGAAGCGATCGGGTGTCCGCACGTTCCACCAGCGCACCCCGTCGCGGTGCGAGTGGGCAGCCGATCCGATGCCCGCGTAGTCGCCCTGCTCCCAGTAGAGGTGGTTGTGCCGGCACTCGTGCCCGGGCCGGGCCCAGTTCGAGATCTCCTCCCAGGCGTAGCCGGCCGCTGTGAGCACCGCCTCGGCCCGCTCGTAGCGCCGCGCCTGGGCGTCGTCGTCGGGATGGCGCCCCGGGTCCTTGGCCAGCGGCGTCCCGGGCTCGACGGTGAGCCCGTAGGCCGAGATGTGCGGCGGCGGGTGCGCCAGGCCGAGGACGTGGTCGAGCGTGGCGGCCCAGTCGCCGTCGCTCTCGGTGACGGCGCCGAAGATGAGATCGAGGTTCCAAGTGGCGAACCCGGCCGCGGTCACGGCGGCGGACACGATCTCGGCCGCGTGGGGCACCCGGCGCCGGCCCAGGCCCGCCAGCACGTGGTCCTCCGTCGACTGCAGGCCGAAGGAGACCCGGGTCACCCCGGCCCGGCGGTAGGCGTCGAGGTGGGCCTCGTCGGCATCCTCGGGATTGCACTCCACGGTGACCTCGGCGCCGGGCGCGCGCGGGACGGCGTCGAGGATGCGGCACAGGGTGTCGGGGTGCAGGCGCGACGGGGTGCCCCCTCCGAAGAAGACGGAGGTGGCGGGCGCCAGGTCACCCGCCTCGGCGGCGCGCCGCAGCTCGGTGACGCAGGCTTCGGCGTAGCGCTCCCTCAGGTGGTCGCGGTCGGTGTAGGTGGCGAAGGCGCAGTAGTCGCAGCGCTCCCGGCAGAACGGGACGTGGACGTAGACGCCGAAGGGGGTCAAAGGCTGGCGGTGGAGCGCACCGAGCGGATGCGGCGGTCGAGGTGGACCTCCATCGCCTCGGTGGCCAGCTCGGCCACCTCGTCGGCCGCTGGCGGCGGCGGCCCCGCCAGCACGGCGGCCAGGTCGCCCCTGAGGATCCGGCCCAGGAGCACGAGCGCGGCCGCGCTCATGGAGCGGCCGCTGCGGTGCGCCCGGCACAGCGTGCCGCCGGCGACGAGGTCGAAGGCCACCAGCTCCACCGTGCCGTCGGGCTGGCCGCAGGCGGCGCACTCCTCGAGCACGGGGCCCGCGCCCTCGAGGACGAGGGCCTTGAGGAAGAACGCCGGCGCCACCAGCGCCGGGTCGGCCCGCACGTCGGCCAGGGCCCCGAGCGCGCCCACCAGCATGGAGTAGAGCCCGGGGTCGGGGTGGCGCTCCTGGGCCATCTGGTCGGACACCTCGACGAGTGCCATGCCGCGGGGCAGGCGCTCGAGGTCCTCGCGGATGGGCCGGAACGCATTCAGCACCTCGACCTGGTTCACGATGTCGAGGTCGCTCCTCCCCTGCCACAACAGCAGGTCCACCTGGGTGAGCGGCTCGAGGCGGCCGCCGAACTTCGAGGTGGTGCGCCGCACCCCCTTGGCCACGGCGCGCACCTTGCCATGGCGCTCGGTCAGGAAGACCACGATCTTGTCGGCCTCGCCGAGGCGGTAGGTGCGCAGGACCACACCGCGGTCACGGAAGAGGCTCACCGGTCGGCGCGGGGTCGGAGGTTGGCGGGGTCGAGGGGGCAGTAGCGCTCGCCGCGCCGTTCTGCCTCGGCCACCGCGCGGCGGGCCTCGGCGGCCGCGTCGGCGGCCCGGTCGTGCGCCTCCTGGGCCGCCCGGACGCGGTTCATGGCAGCGGCGCCGTGGGAGTGGCGACCGTAGAGGAGGTTCCCGGCGGCCACGAGCGCCGCGATGGCGACGAAGGCGACCAGGACCAGCCCTGCGTGCGCGGCGAACACACCGACGACGACGAGGGCGGCGAGGAGGACGATCCCGGCGATCAGGGCGATCCGGGTGGTGGTCATGCCCCCCCAGTTTCGCAGCTGGGCGCCCCGCGCCGGGTCGGCCCGGGAGAGGCCCCGGCCGGGGACCCGGTCAGGGGTTGACGGCGCCGAACCTGCGGACCCGGCGCTGGTAGTCGATGACGGCCTCGTAGAGGTGCCGGCGGCGCATGTCGGGCCAGAGGGTCTCGGGGAAGACCAGCTCGCTGTAGGCGATCTCCCAGAGCAGGAAGTTCGAGATCCGGGTCTCGCCCGACGTCCGGATGACGAGGTCCGGGTCGGGCATGTCGGGGAAGTAGAGGTGGCGCCGGATGGCCTTCTCGTCGACCTTGGAGGCCGCGGTGCCCTCGGCGACCAGGGCGCGCACGGCGTCGACGATCTCGGCGCGGCCGCCGTAGTTGAAGGCCATCGTCATCACCATGCGCCGGTTGTGCTTGGTCAGCTCAATGGACTCGTCCATGCTCTTGAGCACCCCGCGGGGCACCCGCCAGTCCCGCCGGCCGGCGAAGCGGATCTGGACTCCCTTCTCGTTGAGCTCGTCGCGCCGGCGCGCCAGCAGCGACCGGTTGAAGTTCATGAGGTAGCGCACCTCGTCGGGCGGGCGGCGCCAGTTCTCCGTGGAGAAGGCGTAGAGGGTGATCCACTTGACGCCGATCTCGAGGGCGCCGTTGACCACATCGAGGAGGGCCTCCTCGCCGGCGGCGTGCCCCTCGGTCCGCGGCAGCCCGCGGGCGCTGGCCCAGCGGCCGTTGCCGTCCATGACGCAGGCCACGTGGACCGGCACGCGGGAAAGATCGAGCTCCGGCGGGACCGGGTCGGGGGTCACCCGTCGAAGCTACCGCGGCGCACCCGGGCCCGAAATTCCCGTGTCGGTGCGCGCTCCGTGTGGGAGGGTGTGGCGCCCCCGCCACCGGGCGGTGTGGGGTGAAGATCAAGGAAGATCAAGGAGGCCCTGTGGCAGAGCAACCACGTCCCGACGTCAGCACCATGTACGCCGTGCACGACACCTTCCGCGACACCCTGGGCGCGGTCCCCCGGCTGGTCGGCGGAATCGCGCCGGGCAACGAGGAGCGGGCGGCGCTGATCGCCAACTACTACGACAACATCCTGTCCTTCCTCGAGGCCCACCACGACGGCGAGGAGGAGCTCGTCTTCCCGCTGCTGCGCGAGCGGTGCCCCGGCGAGGGCCAGCTGGTCGACCGCATGGCCGAGCAGCACCACGAGGCGATCCGGCTGCTCGAGGAGGCCCGGGCCGCGCTGTCGGCGTGGCAGAGTGGGGACGCGGCCTCGCAGAAGGCGGCCGAGGACGCTCTCGTGGCGCTGCACGCGCAGCTGGCCACCCACCTCAACGACGAGGAGGCACAGGTGTTGCCTCTCGCCGAAGCCAATCTCTCCCCCGAGGAATGGGATGCGCTCCCGGGCCATGGCTTCGCCAACTTCCACGGCGACAAGATCTGGTTGATCCTGGGCCTCATCCGGCAACGGATGAACGCCGGGCAGCGTGCAGCGATGCTCGAGGACATGCCGCCGCCCGCCGTCGAGATGTGGACCGGGTTCGGCGAGAACGCGTTCAACGACTACGCCGAGGGGGTCGTGGTGGAGGTCACCGCCCGCTGACCTCCCGATGGGGCAGGGAGACGCGATGCGACCAGTGTCCACCCTGGTGGTGTGTCTCAACGTGTGTGCCGTGCGCTACGCGTCACCGATTGACAACTCTGACCGGTTCAACCTGATCCCTCATCCGAAAGGTAGCGGTGTCCTGATGTGACCGTGCTCAACGCGTCAGACGCCACCACACTCCGGGGCCTGAGAGCGCACTCGCTGTCCGCAGGTCCACTTGTGCTGAAATGCGTCCGACTCCCGCTCGCAACGTCCCGACCGTGGCCCCGCTCGGTAGGGGACCATCCAAAGGGCGGTGTCGAGCTTCCAGGGTGGCAACGAGACCGGGCCACCCGATCACGTCGACCGGCTGTGCCACGGTCACCGGTGCCATGGAACCCCAGGCTGCATCGACCTCGGCGACCTTCTGGCCGGGAGCGAAGATGGTGAAGCTGTGCAGGGCAACGAAGACACTTCTCACCAGCGCGTCACCAGCATCGACCGCGGCAGTGTTCGGGCCGAGCGCCCCGCCCGGCTGACCCAGGACGGCACCGACGACCGTGACGTCTTTCCCGCCGATGTCCTGCTGCGCCGCGAAAAGATAGCAGCCCTGTGCACTCGAGTCGGACCCCGTCTTGATGCCGATGATCCCGTCCTGCCCCAGGTCGAAATTGGGGTTGTAGACGACGGCGGTCATCGGCACGCTCGCCTGGGCCAGCGAGACGATCTGTCGGAGGACCGGGATGGACAGCGATGCCTCGCCCAGGCGGATGAGGTCCTCTGCTGTGCTCGTCGTGGCCGGGTCCACGCCGCTCGGATCGGTGATGTGCGTCGAGGCGAGGCCGAGCCTGCTCGCTGCGGCATTCATCTTGGCCACGAACGCGGTGACGCTTCCCGCGTCCCATTCGGCGAGGACCGTCGCCATGTCGGCTCCAGAGTCGACCAACAGCCCTTCGAGGGCTTGGAGCTCGGTGAGCGACTCTCCGGCTGCCACCGGGACTTCGGACTCCTGTCTCGCCAGCCCGGCTTGATACGCCGCGAGAGCGTTGGCGGTGACGGGGATCGCCGGGCCGTCGTCCCCCGGTGCCAACCGGTGATCTGACAGGATGACGTAGGCCGCGAGGAGCTCGGCCAGACCGGCGACCGGGACGGACTGGGACCCTCGTACCTGGCCCACCGTCCCAACACCCACGACCGTGGCCGCTGCCTCTCCGCTGCTCGGCCACGCAAAGGACGGTGTCACCCCTGGGAGACGGACTTCTTGGGTCTTGAGGGTGGCGTGGGGGAGCGGTCGGACCCACTGTGCGATGGCACCAGCGCAGAGCGCCGCGACGATGAGCGCAGTGCCCCAGGTGAGGAGACGCCGGCGCCGGCGCGAGGCGCGCAGCCCGGCAACGATCTCGAGCTCGTCCTCGGTCGGCGGAGGGAGCTGTCGGCCCAATTCGGCGAGGCGTTCTTCGTTTTCCCGAGGCAGTGCCCGCTTTCGGGCGTGGGCAGGACCCTTGTGTCTCCCGCTGTCGTTGCCGTCCATGACTCAACGCTAAGGCCCCGACGCGCAGCGCAGTAGGCGCGTCCAACTGTGCCGCCGGGCCGGGGCACCTCGTGAACGCCCGTTCCAGGTCGGTCTCTGAGGCGACTTCAGAGGACTCGCTCGAGATATTGCAAGGTCCTCGTCCCGCGTTCGGCGTGTTGTCGCACGCGGGCGCAACCTAAGCCCGGGGTCAAGGGATCATCGCCGTCGCGGGCTGGGCGCACCCGGTGCCCATCTCACGTCGCTGGAGGATCTGTTCCCCTGGCTGTTTCTGGTAGCCGCCTGGGTAACCGGGTCGGCACTCTTGATCCGTAGTCAGAGAGCGGACGGGGGGAGCAAACCCGAGGTCTGACATCGAACGGCGGGTGTCACTCTTACGCTTCCCGGGTCTTGCTCGCTTCCTTGAATTTTCGGTGCTGATCAAGGATGTGCTCATGCGAGGCGCCTTTGGTGGGTACGTACGGGTGGTGCTTTCGGCACAAGATATACGGAGTGCCCTCGAGCGTGTGATGGCCAATTCTCCAGCATCCCTTGGTGTGGCAATTGACCTTACGGACACCCGTGTACACCCCGACGCCGACGGCTGTTATGAGCGTCGCTTCACCGAGATCGGAGCCAAAACCCGACCAGAAGTTGTAATAGAGGTCCGGACCTCCATGGAGAGTACCGGTATGAAGCGCTAGCCAATGTCTTACCGCGCCGAAGAACGCGATGAGAAACGCAAGTCCGACGACGCAAAGTACTAGGAATAGGCCAAGGCCAATCCTCTTCACGGGGTTCGAACCGCCGATGTCGGCGTTGGGCGCGGACGTGTCGCCGCTTCCCGTCTGAGTCATCGAGGCCGCCTCGGAAGTACCCGCCTGAGTTGTAACCGCAGGGTCGGACATAGTGAGTTGAGTCTACGGATCGCCTAATGCCGATATGTGGACTGTCCCAGTTCCCCGGGGCCGGGTTGCCACCCTGCGGCACCATTGGGATAGCCCTGCATGACATTGTTCACGATGAGCGTCCAGCGCGAAGCCCGACTTGAGCGAGGGTGGCGGGGTTGACAACACCCTCTAGCAGGCTGTTTGCCTCAAGGTGTCATGTGTGTTTGCCCCTCTACCCAGAAGGGTATTTTTCCCGCGCAACATTGCCAGGTGGTCGCAGGTCAAGAGACTGCGAATAATCCAAGGGGGTTCGCTTTGGTACTGGTCCGTTTCAAAAGAGTCTTCCTGATCGCGTCCGTGATCACGCTGTCATGCGGCGCAGCGGTCCTCGTGAATACTCCTGCTTCGAGTGGCGCTACGACGATGCCGTCCGCTACAACACTGGCGTCTCAGTCAGCGAGCACCGGTCCCCAATGCACCTTCAACGGAAAGTCCCTCCCGTTATTGACGGGAGTGTCCGCTGGCAGCAAGATCGCTGTCAGCTGCAAGGGCCTGCAGCCACTACATCCCTACATGTTGGTCGGCACGAGCCTGGTCCTCGCGATCGATCCAGCGGCAGCGCCCCTGCTGTCGGGTCATCTGACCTCGTTGTCTGGACTAATGGCGCTGCTGACGGCGCTGAAGGAGATCGATCTGCCCTCGGCCACCACTCCGATCTCCGACCTCTCGGGGAACCTAAGCGTCAATTGGATGGTGCCGAAGTTCCAACCGCTCGATCCGAATGCCTCCTGCCCCCCAACTCAACAAGAGTTCAACTCGGGACTGCTCGGCTGCGCCTTGGCCATGATCGACCTCACCAGCTTCAAGCCCGTGGGAGCTGGAAGCGCGTTGTTCGAATTCGCAGGGTTCCCCCTCTTGCCTCCGAAGCCGACATTGGCTCTCTCGGCCTCGAAGGCCGATCCAAATCAGACGGTGTCAGTCAGTGACGCCAGCGGAGCAACTACCTACTGGTGGTTGTCCACGCTGAGCACTCTTGAATCGGCACTCGGAACCGGCGCGGGGTTGCCGCCGACGGTGACGGTCACCCTTGTGGACAAGGGCAAGTCCGTCCCGGCGCCGTCAAATGCTCACGTGGCGCCGGCAACCTACAACGGGGGGGTCTTCACCTCGCCGGTACTTTCGGGAGGTTTCACGGTCCCAACAACCGTGACCGGTCCGGTGACGGTTGACGTGCACCTAACTGCGCCGCTCGATGGGATATCCCTGGCCAATACCGCCTCGGCTCCCCTCTTGGTCAACAAATGACCCGGAACGGCCGGACAGGGCGCCTCCTGCCGCACCATGCGGACAGTCTTGACTCCGTATGTCACGCTCACCTGATGGCGTTGAGGCGATACTTTCAGGAGTGGATACCGGTCAACGCGTCCGAAACGCCTGGACCGATCTGATCGGCATCTCCCACCTCGAGCACATGCAGGTGCTGGTATCGCCCGACTCGCCCATTTGTCCGAAAGGCTGGATCGGGGTCCTCGAGGTGACCGACTGTGTGACCGCGACTGTCCCACGAGAAGGCTTGAAGTACGCAGTCGAGTTCGCGCTCTCTCATCTGACCGCCCTGCAAGCCGTATCTCCACAGGCTCTGCTGCCTAACTTCCCGACCATGAACGAGGTCTTGGGCCCGGCATCCCTCTTCTATCCAGAGAAGTTTGTCCCGACAGCAGATCTGGCCGAGGTCGATGAGGTCGCCGTTCACCAAATTGCACCCCTCATACGCGACGCATTACCCAAGGACATTGAGAGAGCGGGATCAGCAACCTCTCGGGAACGGCGTTTGTGAGCAGAGCAGGTGGCGCCGTCGCCGCGGCCGGTGGCTACGACTCTGGCCAAACGGAGTGGCGCACCTCTGCGTGTTCACAAGTCCACATCATCGACGAGAAGGCCATGGGCAGAGGGTCGCAACGGCCGCCATTCTCCGAGCCCTAACCGACGGTCTGTTGCCTCAGTGGCGAGCCCGGACGATCGGATCTCAGCTTCTGGCAGCAAGGCTCGGCCTGGTGAACCTGGGCACACAGTTGAGCGTTCGAGCCACTTGACCCGGTGCGCCCGAACGCCGGACGGGTATCTAAGGAATGCAAGAACCGGGTTCGGGCAGGCCGAGCGGGATGGCAAACCTATGAATGCTGTAAGGGGCGTCAAGAAGAACTAGTGCGCGGCGTGGGTTCTGGACATGCCTACCGTCGCGAGCGATGACTCGATCGCCCCTTGATCCGAATTCGAATCGACAAGTCACACCCCGGTTGGGCTTATAGCCTGATCCGACGTATCCCTGACAGCAGGAAGGAGGTTGAATGCCCGCTTGTTCCCGCTGCCTGATTGAGGTGTTCCCGGGGACGGCAGTTTGTCCCAAGTGCGGCGCAGCCATCAGGCCACCGGTCATGCCGCGCCCGGCGCCCAAGCGGGCCGGGAAGTCGCGGCAACGCCTGAACGCCCTGAACGCTAAGGAACGGGTCGCCGGCCCCGCCACCTTGGCCCTCCTGGTGTCCTTCTGGCTGCCCTGGTACAGCATCGGTCCCTTCTCCGCTGATGGACTCAGCGTCCACGGATGGCTGTTCATCGCGGTGCTGGACTCGATCGTGCTGGTGCTCTACGTCCTGATCACCGCGTTCGGCGTCGGCGACCTCGTGGAGCAGGGCCGTATGTCCAAGGATCAGCTCCTGGTCCTCATGACCGGGCTAAATGTTGCTCTCGTGCTGCTGGGTTTCCTGCTCAAGCCAGCCGGATTCAGCTGGTCGTGGGGCGCCTTTCTCGCGCTGGCCTCCGCCATCGTCGCTTTTCTTCCGTTTGGCGTTCCCCTCATCCAGGCCCAGCGCCGGCGCTGAATCCGTGCGCCCAAACGCCCGGTCGGTGGGGCATTTCGGCACCACGGTGGCAGGTAGCTGTGAGCCGACAACGTCGAGTAGGCCAGCGCGGCTCTGGCGAATGTCCTACGGCATGGGCGACGCTTTGCGGGGTCGCATCAACTCGAAGAAGCCCTGGTGCTGTGCGATCGCTTGAATCGCATCCCAGAACCGGACCGCCTCTTCACCAGTTGGCGCTTCACACATGACCGGCCCCTTGAAGCCGTACGGCGGATCCGACTCAACGACGATCGTCGGAGTCTGTGCCTTTTGGCCGGCGAACGCATACGCAATCTGCATTGATTCGATAATTTGAGCATCCCACTTGTCGTCATGCTGCGCGTCAGCGAGCGACGGGTCTAGCTCGCACGCCGCGAGACAGTCATCGATCAGCGATACGCCGCCGGCTACTAGGACTGAATGATCTGTCCCAAAGTAACGAGGCCCCCATTCTGTGTACAGGGCACCTACGGCGGGCTCCCCAGCCTCGGCACGCACCGCTTCAAAGACCCGAAGCATGCGATGTGACAGCTCATGCGCCGCCAAACCGAGGGCTCGATGCTCAGAAGGGAAGCCTGGCGCCAAGTCGTACTCGTCCCGAATCTCGATGCAGTACGACTTCCACGTGATGGTGAGGTCTCGTGCTGGAGCCACGTCTACGAGCCACCTCGAGGTTACCCATGCCCACGGGCAACTCGGATCGACAAAGAACGAGACGCCGCTCATGTAGTCACGCTATCTGTTCATCTTCGCTGGAGGCAGCCAAGCTCATCGCCCCAGAACGCAGGGCTTGAGCGTCGCAAACCTCAGCGAGGAGCCGCCGAACCTATAACTCCAGCTGGCGCAAGTTGCTCTGAGTTCGCACCAACTCCTGGGTCGACAGGTCCCCATGCCGGCAGGACAGGTGGAAGTGCTAAAGAGGCGGCATGGATCTTCTTGTTGTGGTGGGCGGTGCACCGCCTCCGGCCCGACTGCAGGACCGATCCCGCCATCTGCATCGAGTCGGGACAGACGAATCGCTCGAGGCTCTCATCGGCTCGCTGCGGGCGAGGATCCCGCGTCGCATCGGTGTCTGGGGACCCCTCGTCGATGCGGCACCCGTTGCGGCCGGTCTACGCAGGGCCGGGTTGCCGACCGAGCTCTTCACCGACGAGCCGGTCCCTCCGGAGCTCTCGCGCACACTCATAGGCGTCGACGTCCGTCCCATCATCGATCCGGGACCCCCCATGGACGTGTCTGAGTCCGTGGTCGGATTGATAGGTCATACCCCGATGGTGCGACTGGACCGAACAGCCATCAGCTTGGAGTGCACCCTCGTCGCCAAACTCGAGATGTTCAATCCGGGCGGATCATCAAAGGACCGCATTGCGCTCACCATGATCGAAGCGGCCGAGCAGGCCGGTCAGCTTGTCCCCGGAGGTACGATCGTGGAACCGACCAGTGGCAATACCGGCGTGGGGTTGGCCATCGTCGCTGCCCGTCGGGGGTACAAGTGCATCTTCGTATGTCCCGACAAGGTGGCTGCCGACAAGATCGCCCTGTTGCGCGCCTACGGCTCCGAGGTCATTGTCTGTCCGACCTCGGTGCCGCCTGAGCACCCCGACTCCTACTATTCGGTCTCGGACCGCCTGGCCCGCGAGGTCCCGAAGGCATGGAAACCCGACCAATACCACAACCCCCAAAATCCGCGGGCCCAATACGAGACGACAGGACCGGAGATCTGGGAACAGACGCGCGGGCGGGTCACGCACTTCGTGGCCGGCATCGGAACGGGAGGCACCATCACCGGCATTGGTCGCTTTCTGAAAGAACAAAATCCTTCGGTCCAGATCATTGGCGCCGACCCTGAGGGCTCGGTCTATTCGGGCGGGTCCGGACGGCCATACCTGGTCGAAGGGATCGGCGAGGACTTCTGGCCCTCGACATATGACCCCTCGGTGGTGGACCGGGTGATCGCCGTCTCGGACGCCGAGAGCTTTGCCACCGCCCGGCGGGTCACGCGGGAGGAAGGGCTCCTGCTCGGCGGATCAGGGGGAACGGCAATCGCGGCCGCGCTCATCGCCGGACGTGACCTGCCAGTGGATGCGGTCATGGTGGTCCACATCCCCGATTCCGGGCGCGGCTATCTCTCGAAGATCTACAACGACGCGTGGATGACCGACTACGGGTTCATGCATGACGCCGGGCCGACGGTAGACGACATATTGGCGGCCCGCGATGCATCACTTCCGACGCTTGTCCACACACACCCTGACGAGACCGTCCGGGAGGCCATCGCCATCCTCCGCGAGTACGGCGTGAGCCAGATGCCCGTGATCAAACATGAACCGCCGGTGGTCCTGGCCGAGGTTGTCGGAGGTGTGACGGAGCGCGAGCTCATGGATTCTGCGTTCGCCGACTCGTCCATGCTGGATCGCCTCGTGAGTGACGTCATGGGCAGCCCGCTACCCACCATCGGGGCCGGAGAGCAGGTCCAGGTGGCCGTGGGGAGGTTGGAGGGGGCACCGGCCCTGCTCGTTCTCGATCGCGGTCATCCGGTTGGAGTCATCACCCGCTCCGACGTGCTGGCGATTCTGGCGACTGGGGCTCGGTGAGATCACGGTGACGGGTCAGCCTGATCTCGAGAGACTCGGGTTCGAGACGAACGCGGTGCACGGTCGCGATTCCGTTGACGCGGCCACCGGCGCGGTCAACACCCCTGTCTACCTGTCCTCGACCTTCCAACAGGACGCCGTCGGCCAGCACCGTGGATTCGAGTACGCCAGGTCCGGCAACCCGTCCCGCGCCAGCCTCGAGCGGCACCTGGCGCTGCTCGAAGGGGCGGACTTCGGATTCGCCTTCGCCAGCGGGCTGGCGGCCGAGGACGCGGTGATGCGCCTCTTGAGCCCAGGCGACCATCTTGTCATGCAGACTGACAGCTACGGAGGAACGTTCCGATTGGCCACCGCGATCCACCGCCCAGCCGGGCTGATTGTCGACACCGTTGACCTCTCCGACATGGAAGAAGTGTGGCGACCGGCGACGCGCATGGTGTGGCTCGAATCACCGACGAATCCGTTGCTCCATGTCATCGACATCGCCGCCATATCCGCCGCCGCGCACAGTCGGGGAGCCCTCGTCGTCGTGGACAACACCTTTGCTACACCGTGGATCCAACAACCTCTCAGCCTGGGAGCCGACATCGTCGTGCACTCGACGACCAAGTACCTCGGGGGCCACTCCGACGTCATCGGAGGCTTTGCCGCGACATGCGACGCCGACATCGCGGCTCGACTGGGGTTCCTTCAGAATGCGACCGGCGCCGTTCCGGGGCCTTTCGACTGCTTCCTCGTGCAGCGTGGGGTCAAGACGTTGGGCATACGGATGGAGCGGCACTGCGCCAATGCTCTGGCAATAGTCGAGTTCCTACGCGGCCATGCGGCAGTCAAACACGTGCACCATCCGTCGCTTCCCAACCACCCAGGTCACCAAGTCGCCCAGACGCAGATGCGGGCCTTCGGCGGCATGGTCAGTTTCACCCTGCACGGTGGGGAACACGCTGCCGTCGAGCTCTGCTCTCGGACTCGCATCTTCACGTTGGCCGAAAGCCTCGGCGCCGTGGAAAGCCTTATTGAGCATCCGGCGCGGATGACCCATGCCAGCACCTCCGGTACCAGCAACGAGGTGCCCGGTGACCTGGTGAGGCTCAGTGTGGGACTCGAGACGATTGACGATCTGCTGCACGATCTGGAACACGCGCTAATGACGTTGCCTGCGGGGTGAGATGCGCTCCGGCCCCTACCGGCCGAGTGGGCAGCCGAGACGAAGATCATCCCCCGCGAATGAATGACACTGGCCGAGCAGGGGCATAGGCGGGCGGGCGGCCTGGAATCCCGTGCGAGAATCTCACGGATGCGAGCGACCTGCATGTGCTCAGGAAGCTGACGAGTTCGCCGGGGATGTGGCTGCGCTCGCGGGCGGCACCGGTTTCCGAGATCCCTCCACCTGTGCACACCGAGGACGAGGTGCGCGCCCGGTTCCGAGAGGTCGTTCTTCTCGAGTGCGAGGTCTGGGTGGCTGACGACGACGTCGCGGTTGCTACGAACGCGCGTACAGCACTGCTTTCGGTACGCTCCCGCCCGACTTCGAGTACCTTTGACCGGACCACTGCACGGCGCCGATATTTCTGATGAGATCGGTGCTCCCTCGTTGCGCACCGAAGATGAACTTTCCAACCGCCCACCATAAGGAGACGACAGCATGCCGACCGTAATCGGACACCACGACATCTCGAAAGGCAAGGACCACTGGCTGAACTCGCCCAAGCGCGAGCAGGTCTTCGGCCAGCTCGGCGTGACCAACATCCGGACGTTTGTGAACCCCGACGATCCGACAAAGGTGGCGCTCCTCATGGACGTTCCCGACATGGATGCATTTGCGTCCGCCATGCAGTCAGAGGCTGCCGCCGAGGCCATGGAGCACGATGGCGTTCTGCCCGAAACGTTGGTGATCCTCGTCGAGGAATAGACGAGGCAGCGTTTCGACCACCTGCCGGCCGGTGCCGACCCAGAGAGGTACTCAGGCCAGGCGGCGTGGTCGTAACAATGGGGTGCCCCAGTGACGGTCGATGGGTGACATGGGCGATCAGAATGACCAAGGCAACTCCAGGCCGAATCGAACCGCCAAGCAGGCCATGTCTTTACGATCTCGATGCCGTGGCGTGTAGCCGCTGTGGTGCTCGAGCTGCAGTTCCGCGCTAAGGCATAGAACCGCCTCATCGCGGATCCTCCCAACGGTGAACACCTCGGCAGGATGCGGACAATCCGAGCCGTCAGGAGACGCTCCAATCTGCCAACCCGTTCCGTCTTCGTCGAATGCGACGGGATGTAGGTCGACCTGCAGTCCCTCTGGCGATCTCATAACGACACGGACCGGTGATTGATCCTCTGT
>Ga0181518_10003426_pt1 | contig 14680 bp, 13 predicted proteins | sample PEATcosm2014_Bin_28_FD_119751 | JGI IMG/M metagenome (GOLD analysis project Ga0181518, IMG submission 119751) | Peatland microbial communities from MTU Mesocosm Facility, Houghton, MI, USA - PEATcosm2014_Bin01_60_metaG | ecosystem: Environmental > Terrestrial > Soil > Wetlands > Peat | place... | reverse complement strand
CTCTCCAGTCCGGTTTAAGAGAAGATAATCGCGAAATTGGCGCGCTTTTCGCGAGGATTTCAATGAACTACGGCGAGCCTTCGCATCAGTCCAGACTGCGTGGCGGAGAGGGAGGGATTCGAATCCGCCTAATAACGTAAATTCAATAACATGCAAGGCCACGGATGGCACAATAGTACACGAAAAGCTATGCTAGTTCAGTTAACGGATTGCCGTTTGGATTGCGCGTTCTGAATCTTCAGCTCAAATCCGTAAAGTTGGTGTTGAACGGCTTCATGACGGCATTGCTGTACTCCTCCAATGCGGTCTAGCAATGCGGTCTAGCTGCCTGTCCTCTCTAATTGGAACTCCGTTTCGGTATACTTTCAACACACTTATGTTGGCCCGAATTATGACAACAGGTGTGAGCGCGATTGCCCTCGCGCTCTTGCTGTCGGGCTGTGGCGGAAGTGGCGGTTCCTCAGGTCCCCCGCCTAACTTTTCAATTGCCGCGAACCCTACGAGTGTTTCCATTTCGCCCAATGCCAGCACAACAATCAATCTGATGCTGATGCCGCAGAACGGATTTTCTGGAACAGTCTCAGTAAGCCTTTCCGGCTTACCGGCTGGTATAACCGCGTCTCCATCGTCACCGTTCACGTTAACAGCTTCTGGCCAGACGGTAATGCTTACAACGAACTCCATGGCGGCGATTGGAAATTATTCATTGACCTTTCAGGGTACAAGCGGCAGCCTCACATCCACTGCTACGGTGGCGCTTGACGTGGTCCAAGGGCTTTCGATTTCGCTGCTCGCGCCATCGAGTCAGATGGTCGGGATACCGGTTGGACTCGTGACGATTTACGGTTATGACTTGGGTGCGGGCTCTCAAGTGCTTGTGAACGGCCAACCGGTCAGCTCATTTGTCGAAAACCCCGGTACTCTGGAGGCGCAGATCAATGACTCGATAAATACTACGCCCGGCACGTATCAGTTCTCCGTGCAAAACGGAGCGGCCATCTCGAACTCGTTGCCATACACGGTCTACGCACCACAGCAGGGGCCGTTCGTAATGCAGGCAATTCCGGGGTTCGTGGCGGGAGAAGAGAATGCTACATTTATTGTGGCTGCCGACGTAAACGGAAATGGCCTCGCAGATGTGGTCATGCCGGGTCCGCCACTCGGCAATTCGAACAGCATCGCTATTCTCGATGGCCAGGCTAACGGTCTTCTCTCCTCTCCTCAATACATTCCAGTGGTGACAGCGCCGTATGCTGTGGCGGTTGGTGACATAGACGGGAACGGGACGCCTGATCTCGTCCCCATTACAACCGACAATTTTTCCTCGACAACGGTCAGTATTATGCTGGGCGATGGACATGGAAACTTCCAGCCGCCTTCTGCACAGCAGACTTTTCCCGGATACGGTCCTGGACCGGAATACCTGGCAGACATAAACGGAGACGGCAAGCCAGACTTGGTGCTGGCCGTTCAGCAGACCTCTGGCACCGCTTACAGCATCCTCTGGCTCCAGAACACGGGCGGAAGTTTTGGACCGCCAACGACGCTCGTAATGAGCACTCCGAGCAACAATTTTTGCGTTGCAGACTTCAATGGAGATGGTAAGCCGGACATTCTCTACACGTCCACGTCTCAGGCTCTGCACATATTGATAAATCAGGGCAATGGCAGTTTTAGCGATCAAGCGGCGGAGGGGCTGAATGGCATCAGCGGCCTGGCGACTGTCCTCGATTTCAACCTCGACGGAATTCCCGATCTTATTGTCCAAGTGCAAAAAGGCAACGGTGGAATTCTCTATTCATTCGAAGGAAAGGGAAACGGCTCGTTCAAACAAGTCGGGAGCCTAAACACTCCGGGTCCGATTCAGCTTGTCTCGGGTGATTTCGACCATGACGGATTTCCCGATCTCGCTGGTCCAAGCGGATTGGAACCATCCGAGATTCTGTATTTCTTCGGAGACGGCCACGGAAACTTTGTCATGCAGCCAGTGGTTGGACCTGAGGGACAATACGTTGCAGTTGGGGATTTCAACGGCGATGGCATTCCCGACGTGGTTGTGCCCGACCGCTTCACTTTTGTCTCACTGGCACTGGGGCGCACCGACCGCAATTTTCCATCTCCACTATCGCTGAGCCCGGCGACGATGACCGAGCTATCGACTGGCGACATCAACGGAGATGGACTGCCGGAGATATTCGTCGGCGGCGATTACATCCATGGCATTCCTGGAACGGTCTTTCTCAACCTGGGAAACAGCTCGTTTCAATTTGCTGCGAACACTGACCCTAGCTCTTTCATGATTGCCGACTTGACCGGCAAAGGAGTGTTTGATCTCCTTGGCGGCGCGACTGCCAATCTGGAAATCTGGCCGAACAATCGCACGCTCAATTTCTCGTCTTCGCCCATTACCCTCCAGCAGCCATCGCAAGGACCGCTTACTATCGCAGACATCGACGGTGATGGTTGCCCGGATATCGTTGCCCTCGGACAAATCTTCTATGGCAACTGCGCGTATCAGTTCACGCCTGAAGCAACGACACCCACATTCGACGGCCCATACGTGGTCGGCGATTTCACCGGAAATGGCCAGCTCGATATCGCAGCCGGATCGCTAACCTACCTCAATCTGGGCAATCGAATGTTCCAGACGGTACAAAGCGGCCTTCCCCTGAGCAATGGGGCAATAGCAGCCGTGGGTGATTTCAATGGCGATGGGAAGGACGATGTTGCCATTAACCTGCCCGGCGATTCTTCCATCGCGATTTACTACAGCAATGGAGATGGGACCTTTTACCAGGGGACCCAAGTTGACCCCGGCCAGTACCCCGGAGCGATAGTTGTTGGCGACTTCAATGGGGATGGTCGGCCCGATCTCGCTGTAGGCCTTATGTTGAGCCAGCAAGCTTGTCTTTTGTTCAACAGCGGCAACGGCGAGTTTTCGCGATCTTTCTTTGCCTCGGGCGCAGATGTTGTGGCCATGACTGCCTCAGACCTCAATCGAGACGGCAAGCTTGATCTGGTCATCGGGAACTTTGTGCTCGACTCTGCGCCGCCCAATGTGGATGTTGTGTTTCATCAATGAGGCTCGATTCGGCCCGCACGTCCCAAGTGTGGCCCGGCCATCGACAGTCCCACTTCTCGAAAAGCGCGAGAAGTGGGGCACCCCCAGATGTTTCACTGTCCACGTTTAAGGACAGAGCGCGTGGTATTCGCGCCTCAGAAGTCGGCCACCCGCCTCATCTCGTAAGTATTTCCACCCTTCGTGGCCGTGAACGTTTGCTCTGTCTTGAAGAAGGAATTCTGAGTCGGTGGCGCTGGCGATCCAATCCGGTCGGAGACCACGCCCCGCCGGGTAGTAGACAGGTGTTAGAGTTGGGTTCAACTCAACGTTTTCTGCGGCAATGACTTTTACGTGTTCTTGAACCGAGACGTTTGTGACCGGTCTGCCTGTGGGATCGACTACTTGATATGTGAATGTCCTTGCCCCATTGCCAGCGGGCGTTGACCCCGTTGGTTTGAGGCTGGTGGGTTCGCCCTTGTGTGCCTCGCCAGGCGCGGGTTGATTCTGCTGGGTTTGCGTCTGGGTCGTATTTTGCGCCAACTACGGTATCCGACGCGACTACGGTACTATACTGACTGTTTAGATGGTGATTCCGGGCTGTAGTCGAATCCGCATCTCGCACATCTACGTGACCAAAGCACATAACGATGGAATCGTTTATGGCAATTCGGACATTTGTAGAATGCTACTCTCGCAAAAGCAGCTAGATATAACACGCCCCACACCCCGGCACAAACAAAAGTCAAATTGAAGTTCTTCAGTACAGCCATATCGACCGCACCAATTGCGACCATCGCTGGCACAAATCCTAGAAGCAGGATGACTAGAGCAAGTCGGCGACGTTTCAGCTCAACATACCACTCGTTATTGTTCATTGTGAGGGTACCGTTCCGGTCGTTGTATCGACCTTTGCAAAGCAACATCCGTAGCCAACTCCGCCTGTGATTGACATCTGCCAGAAGCCGTTTCCGCCCGAGAGATCGATGGATGCCCCGAATTCGAATGCAATATTGAAAGAGAATGTCGTCGTCATCTGCTTCAGCGCGGCTGCATTTCCAGCATTGCCAAAAGTAACTCCGACGCCGACCCCGCCGTAGGCCCCAGCCGCCGTTGAATCCGACGGTTGCGACGGAGCACCGACAGATTTCTGACCTGCGGTCGCCATTACTCCCGCCGAACCACTAAGTGCTCCAGATGTGCCGGTGTCAGAGTTGTGCATCACAACGGCACTTCCTGAAACGGTACCAGCGGCTCCAGCCTTGCCAACCCCCAACAAAGCAGTACCTCCAACCGTTAAGCCAGCATTGCCGCCCTTTTCGGGCTTCGTTTTGGGATCGGGTTTCGGAGGGTCTTTCTTATTCTGCGCCAACTACCGCATCCGGTGCCACACATCTCACCCCGCAACGGGGCTGGTTCCCCTTCCTCCTTTCATCAGCATTGCGATCACCCAGCCAATTAGGTAGTACAGCGGTCCGTTTAGTAAAGCAGCAACGATCCACGTCAGGTAGGTCATCACGTTCCCGCTGTCCATCGTAAATACATGTAACAGGGAACCTGGGCAGAGAGCAAAGGTCACGTCCTGGAGAAATCTCAGAGGCCGTGGCGCTGAAAAGTTCCCCATGCTCTGCGCCTGTTGCCAAGTTGGCAGATGAAATGGATCATACTTGTCGACGTACCACCACGTTGCCATTAACCCAAGACCGACAATGATTCCGAGTACCGCCAGTCTCAGCGGAAGCTTTGACGTAGTCAGGGCCATATTGTCCTCCTTCATTGGTTCTGCTTCTGGAGGTCTTCCACAAGACCGCCGGGTGTCATATCGTAGGGAGCTTTTACTCCTCCCGAACGCAGTACTTCTTCAGCGAAGTGTGCACAATTTCTGAAGCCAGGATCGTAATCCTGCTTAGCGTGTTCTGCTTGCGTGATGTATGCTCTCATCGCCTTAGCTTGGTCTGGCGTGACCTGGATTTTGGCTTGAGCTTCGGGTTTCCGATTGTCTTCGGCGATATGTCCGGGTACCGAAGTGGGCACCCCGGTTTTTGCCTCCACAACAACGGCGGCTGCGGCCTTTGCGTCGGAATTAGGAACCAGCCCAACTGGCTTATCGCCGCCGACAGAGATTGTGGCGTGGCCGAAAGGTTGATTGCTCTTGACCTGATCGACCGTCACGGTGACGGTCTTGTTATTTTGCGCCAACTACGGTGCCGCCCCGTCGTAGTTGTACCTCCTTGAATCGTAAACTTTAAGGCTTGGCGGTCTCGTTGCCGTACCCGACCCAACGAGAGCCGTCGCATCCTCGCTGTAGAATCTCCGACAGTCGACTCTCAGTATCAACATCCTTGTCTTTGAGAAAGACCACATCATTAATTACGAAACGCCCGTCTTCGCGTATCACGACGGCTGCAACTTCCCAAGTCCACGGTTTCTCAGGGGGAATTCCCTCCGTAAGTCGCACATTCACTCGGATGGAACTATCCTCCTGTGATTCCGCTTTCTCAATCTGAAACGTGTGTGGACCTGACCGGTCGTCTGCACCCGAAAAAAGGCCGAATTCCAACCATGCCAGTGGCGCCTTAATATCGTTCCGCGGGTGTAGCCGAAACCAGTCATCACCACAGGCACGCGCTTGGGCGATCCGGTTTAGCAACGAGTCGCTGAGATACGGAGACAGTGATTTCATTCTCTCAATTGTCGGAATGCCCCCAATAGGTCGAGACACAAGCTGTTGATAGAGCCCCCGGACGGGAAGTTCAGCCTGGTTGGATGAATCGGCTCGGTGACGGCCTTGCGGAGCTTGGGCATAAGCGAACAGCTGGATCAAACACAAGAAAGCAACACAGCGAAGTATGCTCATTTCCATCTCCTCAACGTTTTTCACGGATTGGGAACCAGGATCACGCTGTAAGCACTTCCGTTCATCGAAGCGTTATCAGGATTGTTGTGGTCAGTTGTTGGTACGAACCTGATAGTCACCGGCTTTTGCCCCGGCCACTGGTCCGCCATCCAGAATCCACCAACCGATGTTCCCATGTAGACTCCGCTGTTCTTATGGCCACCTGCGTCACTTTTGTAACGGGCGTCAGCTCCGCTGCCTTGAAAAGTCGCAATTGCTGTCCCGATGTCTTTGTCAGTGAGATCGGTGGCAGACGTACCCTTCCTCCATGATGAGGTGGGACCTGGCACACCTGTGAAACGTTCACATGCGGTAACGCATTGACCAAGAGGATCGGCCTTGGTCGTAATCGTTGTGCCATTTTTGTCGGCGGCTTTTATCTTTGCAAGCTGGGCAGGAGTGGCCTTATAAGACCCATCAGGCTGGCGATTTGACGTATTTTGCGCCGCGTCCCGGACCGCCCCGTCGTAGTTGCAGATCCTTCAAATCGTAGATTTATGGTTTCGGCTTGTTGCTCGCCCCGGTCCTCGGGTCCACGACCTCAGACTCGGCGTGCTCCTTAGGCTTCGGTCGGTCTACCACCGTAGTTTTCCCGTTCACGTCGATTGTGAACATGTATGGGCCAGCAACCACGTTCCCCGCGCCGAGCCGTCTTGCAAGGGTGGCAGCCAAGCACACAGACAACGCCGCCGAGAATGGAATTAGCTGGATGTTGCGATACGAAACAATGGCGAACACCTGGTTTTGTACAGCGACATACGTTGCATGGAGGAGAATCACCACGGGCAAGCTTTGCGCACTTCGGTCATACAAGAAGGCAAAGATGACCGACCAAGAAACTAGATTCAGACACATGATCAGCACAAGCGTAATTGTTAGGTACGGCAGGGTCGTCAGCCACAATGGGATGTGCCACAGTCCCCAATATACGCCAATAATGAGGGCGGAGAGCAGTCGCGAATAGTGGTCTTGGAGCTTTCTCAAGGCAAAGGCTCTCCACGCTATCTCTTCCCACACCGGACCGAACGGCACTGTCAGCAGACTCACAAACAACACCGTTATGGGAGGCTGACTGATCTCCATCGGGAAAAAAATGAACACAAGGAACAGTGAAGCCATGAAAACGCCGCTAGGGAGTGCAAGCGAGAGGATGTACCATCTGAGCTGAGTTCTCCACGCAACCAGAGTGGAAAGCATCTTCCGGAGCTGCCGCTTTCCCTGAGTCAGGCTGAAGACGAGGGCAATTATTCCTGGTAAGCAGTTGCCGATTACGAGTTTCAGATTAGCGAACGACCAATCGACCCGCCATCCAAACAAAAACAAATAGACAGAGCGTTGCTGAGTGGGCCAGAGCCAGATCGTCCATGAGGACGCTGCGCTAAGGCAGAGGAATAGCCAGAGTTGCAGAAGCCCGGCCCCCTTCCGCTTATGCGAGATGTTCTCTTCAGTCATCAGCCGATGCAGGTTTTCGACTATTGCCTTTGCCTCTCTAGGTTTTGGCGAGTGCCGCAGTACCCTCACCAAGGGTAGGTTTGAGCCACACCTATTTGCCAGTTGTCCCCGGATGGTGTGAAGTTGCTGGCGGGACTGGAGACGCTGGCGGGCCATGGCGGCCAAGACGCTCCAAAAGAAACACTGCCGCCTTGATCATGTACTCCACTTGAGTCCTTAACTACGTCGGTACCGACCGCGACCCATTTCCCGAGACCTACTGACGGTGTCGCAAGAAGTGTTTGGTCGGGCGCGGCACCATGCAGATTGACGTTAACGTTCACCGCAACCGCGGGAGGTGCTACCAAGGAGACAGTTCCTTCGTTATCGACTTGCGTGACACCGTGCTGAACGGCGACAGTCACGTGGCAGTTGGTGGTACACGTGGTCGGAGGGCTAGTTTTCTTAGAGGAATCGGGCTGCGGGTTCAGCTTCGGGTCTGTACGCGTCCCCGCAGGATCAGCCGTAGGTGGCTTGGTGTTGATCTGATTAGTTTGCGCCGGTTTGTGTTGTGCTTTTGCTTGATCTTCCGCCAGCGGAGTCGCAGCCGCTCCAAATGCTGCCACAAGGGATTGGAACCATTGTGCACTGACATTTATGGAGCCCCCATACATCGGGAGGTACACATCGGGGTTGCTCCCCGAGTGCCCGTCCGCGTCGGCACGGTTCACCGGGGCGTTCTCGACGTAGGTGTAGAGGTTCAGCGTTTGCGGGTCGCCGAAAACCGCATACGGCACAGCGGTGGCGCGGGCGGCCCAGTCTGGCGTCATGAATCGGCCGATATTGGACGTGTAATAGCGCGCTCCGAAATTGTCTAGGTTCGATTCTGTGTCGCGTTCTTTGCCGGTGAACTTGTAGTGGTTGGGGTCGCTGCCGCTGCTGTACGCTATGCCGCCGTAAGGGAAGTAGTAGTCGCGCTGTTCGACGTTCCCCAACGCATCGGTGATAACGCTAGCCGATCCCAGATGGTCGGAGAAGTAGTAATGGACCGTGCCGCTCGGGCGATCTACACGTGCAATGCGTGCGCCGTCGAAATAGATGTACTCCTCGTTGATGTTGCCGTCCAGATCAGTTTCGGCCAGCACTTCCCCACCTGGACCGGGCCAATATTTGGTCCCCGAGGATTTCTCCGTTCGCATACCGTCCGCGTCGTAATAGTAGGTCACACCGGCATCGACAGAAATCCGGTTTTCAGCGTCATACGTGGGCTGGTTGCCATTGCCGTCGTTGGTCACGTTGCCCGCATTATCATAGGTCAAAATGCTGAGCTGGTTGTTGGTGTTGGCGGAAGCATTCAGTCCTTCTGTGCTGCAACCGTTGTAGCCGCTCACACCGGCTCGATTGGTCAGGTTACCCCAGGCATCAATCGTATACGCCTCGGCCCAGCAGTCGGTTCCCGCCGTCAGCGTATTTGCCTGTGAAATCCGATTCAGCGGATCGTACAAAAAAGCTGCGCTAAGGTTCGAATTAACTTGATCGAGCACCTGAAATAGGTTGCCGTTGTTGCCGGTCGTGTATTTATTCAAACTGCACAGTCCACTGTTTATTGCCACCCCGAGATGAAAGTCGTAGCAAAGGCTGAGAATGGCCGTTGACGACACCGACGCAGACAGTAAGATAGGCTGCAAGCGATCGTTGTAGACATTCGAGGTTGCGATGCCCTCGAATGAGCTGGTGTATCCATTGACCATCGTCGCCAGAGGGCCGTTAGGAGCGTAGGTCGCTGGCGTTCCAGAATAGCCAACGTAACTGTTGCTGGCATCGCTCAACTGTCTGACCCTCTCAGCGCCCCCTACCGTATATGTAAGCACGTCCCCGCTCGGGTAGGTCAGAGTGCTAAGCGAACCGTCCAGGTTGTACGTATATTTAACGCTGTAATTGGGCTGCTCTCCGCTGCTCGCGTTAATTCGCGCCTCAAGCAGCGGACGGCCCATCGGGTCATAGCTCCAACTAGAGCCGCTATGCCCGGCACACATCGCGGACCTTCGTCCAACGAGGTTCGTCGGTGAGCTAATGGTAGGTGGATTTTGCCCACACGAGCTCAATGCCGTCCCGTCATAGCCGTATTTCTCGTTGGCCAAACTGAGGCCGACGAAGCTCTTTTGGGTCAACCGATTCAGCGCATCGTAGGAATAATTGGTTGTGACAGTCCCAGTGCTGCCGGAATTCGGCTTTGGCGCAACCTTGCTCGACAGGTTGCTATCGAGATCGTAGGTGTAGGTGATGGTGCCGGACTCAGGATTCGTAGCGGATGTGAGCCGGGTCAGAGAATCGTAGACAAAGCTACGGTTGCGAGCAAGGGACGAACTGCTGCCATTCTGAGTGACGCTTGTCAAGTCGTTCAGTGCGTCGTACTGATATTGTGTCAGGTATTTCAGGCTGTTGGGTGATTCCGTAACATAGGTGAGCCGTCCCAGTGCATCGGTTTGGCTCATACGCTGATTTCCGGCTTCGTCCGTGACGGTAGTCTGATTGCCGGAATATGCAGTCGTCGTGACGGAGCCGTCGGGTTTGGTTACCTGAGTGGTCCGGCTTAAGGCATCGTACGTGTTGGTGGAGTAGCCCCACGTCGTTTCGTTCCCACAGTTGGTTGTGGGCGGATTGCACCGAGTAGGATTATACGACTCGTACACTCGCGCCAACCCGTCGTAGACGGCGGCGGTGTATGTAGTACCGTCGGGGTCGGTTGTGAGCTGGGTCTGCACCACGTGTGCCATGCCATCCGTCACGGCGGTTGAGGTAATGCTCGTGTTCGCAGTTATTAGCTTGCTGGTGGTAACGCTCGGTGACGGCCCGGCATCGTTATACTGCACCGTCGTCTTGCCTTGGTCCGGGTAATCCGTCTCGGTTGGACGCCCGAAGTTGTCGTTGTACCGATAGGTGGTCGTCTCACTGTTCGCATCTGTGGAGGTCGTCAGTTCACCATCGTTGTATCCATAGGTGAACGTTTCGATTTGGCCAAGCGCGTTAGTGATTTTTGTCAAATAGGCGTTGGTCACTTGCCCGGAAGGAGGAGAGCCTGCTGTCGTCGTGTAGCTACCAGTATTTGTGCTCTCATAACTATCTGTAAAGTAGTAATTAGTAACGTTGGTTTTTGGGTCAGTCATGGACAATCGTTGGCCCGTCTCATCATAGGTATAGGTGGTCGTTGGATTGCCGCCCGAACATGATGTTGACGGAAAACACTGCTTAATAACGGCGGTGGCATTGCCCCTCGGGTATGTGGAACTGGCACTGTAGTTGGTTTCGTCGTGGCCCGTAAGGCTGCTTCCACCTGCGCCGTTCACAGAGGGCGTTCCGGCGGTACCGCAAACGGTGCTGGTGCTGCCACTGTCGTAAAAAGTATCAGTCTCTGCGTATCGATTGCCGTTTCCGTCGTAAGTGATGACCTGGCATGGACGGTCAAAAATGGTAGGCCCATTAGTGAACATGGGCGTGTCATTGAAAGCTTGATAATTCGTCTTGGTTACCCTAAGCAAGTTGCCTCGCGCACCACTTCCGTAATCGTATTCGTCCTTTTCCGTGACTTGTGCCCCTGCGCCGTAGGTGTAGTCGATTTCAGATGTTGGATAGGGCGAGGTCCCGTCGTTAAGGACGACCTGTTCAGTCTGTAGCTCAAACTGATCTTTCCACGTTTTGTTCACCGTGCGGATCGTTTGCCCGCTGCCGTTTTCGTACACAACCTGTTGCTCCAGCGGGAGTGCTGGTTGTACCATACTGACCACATATGGCGGAAAAGGTAATCCGTAGGCCGTGTATGTGTGGGCAGTTGTGTAAAGCTGTCCTGAGACAAAATCATGCGTCGTTACTGTTGTCTGCTTGCTCGTCCAGGACGAGAATGGGCCGCTTGAGGGCCAGGTCGTCGAATAGCTGAAATCCTGCTGCAAGATCGTCGTGCCACTCGGGTTAACAACATAGCGGTGTGCGATCGCGAACGTGTCATACTCATACCAACAATACCAGGTGTCCTCGTTACTATTGGAGCCTTGAAAATAATCAAGGGCGGAAAGGGGGTTGTTTTCCCATGTATAGCTTACATATGCCCCGGAAGGGTAGACCACTTTATCTAACAGGCCATAGGTTGGATCGTATGCGAAGGAGAAACTCTGTCCATTGGGAAGCTCAATCGCCGTTATTACGTTTTGACTTGAAGGATCAGCGTTAAATCCTCCGCAGCCTGATCCGGTCTGATAGGCAAGTTTTGACCCTACTGAAAAGTTCGCTGGCGCCGTACCCCAGGTGACGGTGTAGGGCGTTTGCAATCCGGAAATCGAAACCGTATTGCCGGAGGACCCAAACCCCGATGAGGAAATCGCCGGGCGAGACAGCGTGTCCTGAACGGTAAACGCTCCATCACATTCGTTTGGCGATGCCGGAAGGGAAAACGTCACGATATTGCCATTACTATCCTCAATCGTCGACGGCAAGGCGGCAACGTTAGCGCTCCCACTGCTGCCACTCTGGCTGCCGCAACCCGCGAGGAAACTAGAAAAGGTGTACGCGGTTCCCTTGGGGTCGGCGAGAGAAACAATGCCGGAGCTAGCCGAGAGGTATGCCTGGACTTGATCGTCTCCTCCAGTACTCGCAGTCTCGTAGTTGTAGCAGGGCTCTGGCGGCGAGAGATCATAAGCGAGATGGGTTTGATGCCGCCCACCGGCGGTGTCAGAGAATACGTAGCTGGTATAGTACAGGCATTCACCTTTCCCCGGTGGTGGAGGGGGGGTGGTTACGAACGTTGCGTCAAGTCGCGGGAGTCCATAGGTCCATCCGCCTTCCGACAAATACCGCGGCAGTGATGATGCGAGATCCGCTCCGTCGACGCTGGGATTGCTATAAGGTTGCCAAATGCCGTTCGAGTCGTAGTTGAATGAGAAAGGAACATTTATCCCACGTCCGGGAGGAACCGGCGTCTTGATTCGAACGCTCACCGAGCCGTCCGCTGGGCTGACTGTATCGACCAAGTCGCCTAAGTAATCATGGCCAGCACCGGGAATTGGCGTCGCAGTGGCACCATCGACCGGTCCGAGCTGCGCATGGGCAGGCAGCGGGAAAAAACAGGCGAACGCGCCCAGTGCCAAGGTTAATGAAGCTAGGACGAAGGATCGAAGTCCAGATCGTGCGGACCGGCAGAGAGTAGTTGGCAGACACTGCAGCGCCGAGAGAGCCATAGCTCCTCCAAACAACTTGAGTTGTCCCCCTCGGCTTTAAAGCGCCATTTTATAAAAGAAAGTATTGCCTTCGTCAAGTGAAAAATAAACGCGAATCGAATGTGTGAGATTCCGAAAAGTCCGTTCTGGACGAAGGAGAAGATTTCAGAAAACGGCGGCGATTACAAAGGAGCGGAGGCTAGTCACAGACCTTCCTAACGTTACGTACGTATGTTACGTAAACAGTATAGGAAAGGCGCGATTCGTTGATTTAAGGTCTCAAACCAAAAGGCCCGAAATTGATTTCCGCTCCACACTGCCGACAAGCGTGATTGCGGGATCGGCCTTTAAATCCACAGGAACATTCGACATAGAGTTCATATCGAATAATGTGGTGGGCGCGTTTCTCTCTCGCCCGAGCCTTTTGGCAAATATCGCGAGAACTGCGCGGCGCGACATAGCCTAGACCTGCCAAGGAATCGGCTAAGAAGCTGATCTGTGCCTCGCGTCGCTTTGGAAACCTTGGCTCACTTAATATCCGAGAGACAAGACTTGCTAGGCCGGGCATAAAATTCGGGGCATAGGGCTGCGCTTCTGCCACGAATGCATCGATGACTGCTTGATCCGTTTGCGCCTTCGAAAGCCTTGGCCATAGACGGTCCCATACCTGGCCGAAAATGAAACGGTAATTATCGGCGCGACCTCGAATCTCTGAAGGCCCAACTGTTGGTGGGCGTCCCCTGTCCCGTTTTTGCGAAATCCTGTCAAGAGGAATCTTAGGCATTTTCGCGGAGTTCTTGCGTCCCGGCATTTTTGCGGAAATTACCGGGGACGACGACCTTAATTTTACGGGAGGTTCCCGACAAAAGCCTCCAAATTGAGCGGAAGGTTGCGAACCAAATACGGCCTTTGGTCTGACCGATTCACGCCTCGTTCTGAAAAGTGCCCTTATATTTAAGGCAGCGCACGAACTTCTAGGTACGTGGAAAGTCGCTACGGAGGTGGCATTTGGATGGTGGCTATCAACGGCAAGCAGATGTTTCCCTGCCCCGTATGTATGCAGGCGCGGGAGGTGAGGATCACAAAGAAGGACAAACCTTACGTGATTTGCGACCCGTGCGGAGTGCAAATCTTCGTGCGCGGTCCTGCCGGAATCGAGGAGTTCCGTCGTCTACTAACGCATACGAACAACGAGAGCCTTCTCAGCCGACTGCGAGAAATGGAGCGTCGGTATCGTCTCACATGCCCAGGGTGCGGACACGAGTTTTGGGCGGAACCGGAACTGATTAAGACGAGCGTGTTCGATGGCGGCGTGAAAGGCTTGCGCTGTCCGAAAAAAAAATGTGAAGCAATCGTCCCGTGGGAGCGGACACAATGAGAATCACCGTCGTGGGAGCAATTCTGATCGTCGCGGCAGTGGCGGCAACTGTTCTTCTCGTTCTCGCGCTGAATGAGAACATGAACGGGCTCAATGACCAGCAGAATGTCGGTTCGCCGCCGGATCAACCTTTGCAACGCTGAACAGGCGCGTAAAAGGCGACATGCTGCGATGAAGACAATCATTCAATCCGAATGGCTAACGGTAAGGGAAGCCGCGAACTACCTGAAGATCAAGCCTCGTACATTGTTGCTCTGGGTGCGACAAGGCAAGATGAAAGCCTTTGCACTCTCAGGCACAAAACGCCGGGTGTGGCGGTTCCGACAAGCGGACTTAGACGCCGCTCTTTTGGAATCCTCCGTGCTACCATCCACAGCGCCATCCGTGCGCCCTGCAGAAAGGATGGGTCAATGAAAAGGGCAGCACGGTTCAAAACAGGAAGTGTGGTTTTCGATAAAAGACGCAAGACTTGGAATTACCTCTGGTGGGAAGGTGGAAGGAGGCGCTCCAGACTGATCGGCACGCTTCAGCAGCATCGGACAAAGAGTGCCGCTCAAGATGCAGCACGGTCTTTCCTCCCCGCTCCTATCGGGCAATCATTGGGAAGTCCGAGTTCAAGGGAGATTCTGACAGTGAAGGTGTTGGCTGCACGTTATGAAAGGGAGCGGATGCCTTCGCGTCATTCCACGGCGCGTATGTACCGTTCCTGG
>Ga0181518_10003422_pt1 | contig 14686 bp, 12 predicted proteins | sample PEATcosm2014_Bin_28_FD_119751 | JGI IMG/M metagenome (GOLD analysis project Ga0181518, IMG submission 119751) | Peatland microbial communities from MTU Mesocosm Facility, Houghton, MI, USA - PEATcosm2014_Bin01_60_metaG | ecosystem: Environmental > Terrestrial > Soil > Wetlands > Peat | place... | reverse complement strand
TGGTCTCAGACGTCTTGGATGGGCGCTACGGAGCGGGCCTCGCGACAGGGTCTGCGTGGACAGATCTCCTTCGCCCGCTCACTCGCGGTCGCGGTTCCAAACAGCGTTTACGGGTTTCCCGACACTTACGGAGCCGCGCACGGCAGCACGCGGTTGTTCACAGATTTCTTCCGACAGACTCATAGAACCAGCGGCCAAGGTTTCACGCAACGGAACGTCAAGCGGCCCTAAGTGTGCGGTCAGCGCAGCTTCGGCGGGACTGGTGAGACCCAGGATCGCGCAGAAACGAGCCACAGCGATGGGGCGGTCGTAGTATTGTTCGAAGGCTTGCCGGCCAAGGGCCCCGGCATGCTGGACGAGGTCGGGGCGTTTGGCCAGGTTTTCGAGCAACTCGACCAGCCCCTTAACATCGCCGGGCTCTATGTGCCAGCCGCAACGGTATTTCTCGATAATTCGGGCGGGAGTGGCTTTCGCCGGTCCGATGAATAGAATGGGCCGGCCGGCTGCCATGATGCCGTAGGTCTTGCTAGGCACAACGGATCCAAGGCTCTCTGGACGCTGAGTGACCAGACCGATGTGGCCCTGGGCGAGGCGAGTGCCGAGATCGGCGCGGTCGCAATAGGGCCCGAACAAGGCATTGTCGATCGAGCGTTCGTGGCAGGACACTTCGAACCCGGCGCGGCGGGAGCCCCCTCCCGCGAACAGGAAGCGGAAACGCGCGTCATCGCGGAAATGCTCCATGGCATCCAGAATGGTGTCTACATCATGAACGATGCCGAGGTTGCCGGAATAATAGAGCGTGAGGGGACCTTTCGGAAACGGCAGCGGAGTGATATCGCGGCCGTCGGCCCAGTTTTCGCAGACGTGGATCTTTTCCGCTGGGATGCCGTGGGCGATGAGGCGCTCCTTCATCTCGTCGCCTAGGGCGATGATGCCCTCGGCGCGGCGGCGGGCGAAGTCGAATACCCAGCCGAAGAAGCGCGTGAGCGGTGAGCGCGGAGAGAGGAACCCCACGTCGACAGCTATGTCGGGATAAACGTCCATTTCCCAGATGTAATGTCGCGCGCCGCGCACCGCGCAGACCAGCGATCCAATCAATCCGAGCGCGGGAGGCGTCGTGAGGGTGACCACGGCGTCGGGCCGCGGTCCTCGGAGCGCGTGCATGGCGGCAATCAGCAAGAAAGAGAAATAGGAGGCCACACGGCCGAAGATCGTGCGGTTGAATGGGAACGCCGGGCAACGCGCGATGTGAACCGGCGGCGGAATCAGGTCCTCGGACTCGGTGTATTTCGTGGCTCCGGCGATCACCCGCGCGGCGTTGCCATCCTCCACCGCCCAAGCCGCGACATCGGTCAGGAGCTGGCTGGTGGCGGCGGGGTCGGGCCAGAAGAACTGGTTGATGAAAAGGCAGGATTGCGCCGCGGCCGGCGCCGTATCCGGAGCGGGGACGGGCGTGCGGTACTTGGGCGCCAGCCCATGGAAAGCCGCCAGCTTCGGCGTGAGGGATTTGCGGACCACGTCGACAAAGGGCGCCGTGGCATCGGTCTGCAGCGTGCTTCCGAAGGAATGGGTCAGTTCGAGTTGATCGACGTCCGACAGTGGGATCTGGACGGTCCAGTAACGGGTGAACTCGCAATCGTCGGACTCGCTGAAAGCATGGCCTCCAACGGACATCCGGATGCAGTCGAGCCCAAAGTCCGGCGCCGCGCGCTTGATGGTGGCCCAGCAGTCCTCGGGCGTTTCGGCGGCGGCGAGCTTCTCCTCCAGGCCGTGCAGCGCGATCCGCGTATTGAGCTGGCGGCGGAACGCTCCCTCGATGAACAGGCGAACCGCGGTTCCGAACTCGGCGTAGCCCAAGCTCCACACGCCGATCGTGACCAGGACGCAAAAAACGACGATGATGAGGCCGGAGAAATGCGCCTGCATGACGGCGATGGAGCAGACGGCTCCAACGCTACAGGCAGCGTAAAGAGAGAGCGTGACCCGGCGCGGTGTGAAGCCGCGTTCCAGCAGCCGGTGATGGATGTGGGCACGGTCTCCTGTAAAGATCGGTTGGCGGCGCAGGAACCGCCGGCCCATCACGAGCGCCGTATCGAGCAGAGGAACCGAGAGGGCCAGCAGAGGCGCCGTCATGCTCAGGATGGTGGTGGCTTTCTGGCTCCAGAGGACGCCATAGCAGCCGAGCAGAAAACCGAGGAAGAGGCTGCCGGAATCGCCCAGAAAGACGGTGGCGGGGTTGAAATTGTAGCGCAGGAATCCGAGCAGCGCGCCGACCAGCGGTGCGGTGGCAAGGGCGAGTGGAATGTTGTGCCCGACCAGTGCCGCGATCAGCATGGTGGCGGCGGCGAAGAGCCCGAGGCCGGTGGCCAGGCCGTCGACGCCGTCGATCAGATTGAGCGCGTTGGTGCAGAAGATGAGCCACCCGATGGTGAGTGAGAGGCTCCAGGCGATCCCGAGGTGATACCCCGCGAGGTTTGACAAGTGAATGCCAGCCCAATAGGCGCCGCCCGCGGCCGCGACTTGGCCAAGGAGTTTCTGCCAGGGGCGGAGGCCGATGACGTCGTCCACAAAGCCGACGGCGAGCACGACGACGGCCGCCGGCAGCAGGCGCCAGGTCAGGGGCAGACTTCGTGCGATGACGGCTCCGCCGTGGAGGGGCAGGAACAGGAGGACGGCATACGAGACCGCAAAGGCCAAGGCCACCGCCACGCCACCGCCGCTCGGCACCGGGTGTTCGTGGAGCTTGCGAGCGGCATCCGGACGATCCACCAGCCCCCAATGCCGGAAGAGATTGCGGATGACCGGGGTCAGCAGCAGAGAGAGCAGGAGCGCCGCTATTCCGACTGCAATCAGGGAATACATAGACTCACTTTCACGCTATGCGGATTTCGGGAATGGCTCGACTGAAAAGGAGCGCCCTCACCTGGAGGCGGGCTCGGTGGGCCTATTGGTTGTGACCTGGGGGACGCCTGGTTGCCGAGGCCGGGTTTCCCCTCCTGGCTTCCGCGCCCTCACTACCATACTCTTCCACAAGAACGGCAGCCGCCCTGCCCCGTGAAACTCTGGAGTGATGAATCCCGCCTCGGCAAGGAGGCATCGCAGTGTCGTCCAAGACCAGAATTTGATGTGCCCGCCGTCCCATAGCGCTGTCCAGTGCCGATCCATCGTTCCCGTAACCGACAGGACCACATTCTTGAGATACCCGTTATACGGCGTCGTCAGGATCAGTATGCCCCCGCCCTTTAAAAGCCGGAAGGCGCTCTGAGTCAGATCCCGCGGAGAATACAGGTGCTCCACGACCTCTGCCGAGACGATGGCGTCGAAGGAACCCTCGCCGAAATGCTCTACCAGTTCTGGCCCCGCCGCCATCTTATGAAACGCAATGTTCGGGTAAGACGCCTTCGCGTGAGCGACACCGGACTCAGATAAATCCACACCCGTCACGTCCCATCCGCCCTTCGCCCACGCTGCCGTCAGCGAGCCATTCCCGCAGCCGATGTCGAGCACCCGCGCTCCCTCAGGCAGAACCGACAGTCCACGGCCAATCGCGGGGCACAAGCACCCATGACTCCCATTTCGCAGCCCGCTTTCATACAGATATTCTCTCGATACATCGGTGCTCCGCTCGAAGTCGGAAAGACCGCCCCCCTCACCGGCTGGCCACCCGTTCCGGACTCCCCGCCCTGTCCTTAGCTCCTCCGCGCGATCCCGAGCCCGCCTCATACAGCTTGGCGTCCACCAGAAAGCGATACCAAAATCCTTGGAGGAAATGGTAAACCAGGCCCGGCGTCCCATCCAGGAAACCCAGCTTAAGAAAATATCGGTAGAACCAGTAAAACAACGCCCGGTAGAAGAGCGGGAACCGGAGATATACGTTCTGCTTCACCCACCGTTTCGTCCCCGCCTGGCCTTTCAGCACGGCCGCTGCCTCGTGGCTCGCGATGTCCTGGCACTCCCGGCTAGCGTACCAGTTGTGCTTGGCCGTCCACTCCGTCAGGTCTTTCGGAATATCGTGAATCAAGTCCCCCTGGACCCGTCGCACCTTCCCCTGCCGTAACACGACGTGCTCGTCCATCCACGTGTCTTCACAACGGCCCTCGCCGCGTCGCCAGATCCGCAGGAGCCAAATCGGGTACGTGTCCCCATACCGCAACTTGCGCCCGAGAAAGCGAATCCGCCTCGCAATCTCAAAGCCGGTCACGTCCTCCCGAGCCTCCCGCAGCGCCGCGAGTAACGCCTCCCGCAGCCGATCGCCGATCCTCTCATCCGCGTCGATCCGCAGCACCCACTCCGCCGCCGAGGGAACGTTGTCCAGCGCCCAATTGAACTGCGTCGCATAGTTCGGGAAAGGATGCGAGATCACTTGTGCGCCATGTTCCTCTGCCACGGCCACCGTACGGTCCGTGCTCCCCGAGTCGACCACGTAGATCTCCGTTGCGAAGCCGTCCAGGCTTTCCAGGCAAGCCGGCAGGTCGCGTTCCTCGTTCTTCGTCAGGACGATTGCTGAAAGGGTAGTCCCGCTCATGCCCTAGGGATCTCCACCTGAGTCGAATTAGATGCCGCGCCCTCCAGCACCCTGCGCTTGATTACGCTCGCCGGATTCCCGGCCACAACCGTCCACGCCGGCACGTCGTGAACCACGCATGCGCGGGCGCCCACCACCGCGCCTTCCCCCACCGTGATCCCTGGTCCCACGAATGCCGCTGCCGCTACCCACGCCCGGGCGCCGACGCGGATCGGCTTCGGAACCAGCGGCATGGTCAGCTTCGTGTAATCATGAGTCGCCCCGCACAAATATGTGTATTGCGAAACCGTCGCATACTCGCCCATCTCGATCCGGGCAACGTTATAGCAATCCACGTACGGCCCGAGGCACGCATGATCGCCCATGACCAGATTCCACGGCGCCCAAATCTTGCAACTCGGATAAGGGTGAGCGCCTCGTCCCACGCGCGCTCCGAATATCCGCAGCAGCATCGACCTCCATCCGTGCATCGCCGTTGGAGTCGGACGGAATAACACGAGGCAGGTGAGTCGCCAAAGCGCCCTCAAGACGCGATGCCGCACGCTAAGCGGACTGGGTAACGGATTCATGGGATTCCCTCCGAAACATCCTGTCGAGGAACTCGGCCCACTTTTCAGCGACCTTGTCCATCCTGTACGGATCGATTGCCTTCGCGTCTGATGCGGCCACCTGTTTTCGATATTCTTCATCCAAAAGACGCGTTTGAAAGAACTCGACCCATCGCTCCTCATTCAGAGGAAGAACCCTTCCGTGAGGCTCCAGACACTCCGTCGAATACACCTGGTCCGAGACGACCACGGGACATCCATATGCTATTGCCTCGAACATGGCGATCCCGAAGTTTTCGTGCTCGGACGGGAGAGCAAACCAACGGGCGGTCCGGAGGAGCCACTCCTTCCTTGCTCCAGAGACGAAATCCAGAAAAACGCACTGCTCTCGGACGTGCAGCTCATCAGCAAGCTTCTCAACCTGCTGCCGGTGATCCCTAGCGGAGGGACCCGCAATAACCAGTTTCCAGTCCCGCCCTGCCATGCCTCGCGCCCACGCCCGGATAAGTAGCGAGATATTCTTACAAGGATGGACTCGACCTAGGAAAAGCAAGAAGTCACGGCCTTCGAGTTGGGGTACCACGCCCGCCCGGTCGATGCCAGGCGACGCGGGCAACGTGACACCGTAGGGCGCCACCACCCTGGCCGGCCAATTAAACTGGAACACGTTTCTTGCCTGCTCCATCTCGCGCCTTGTTGTGAACAGCGAACAGCGCGCGCGTTGGAACACCTCCCGCTCAAAGAGAGTCCAGTAGGCGACCTTCTTGATGTGCTTCCATTTTCCTTGCTCTCGCACTGACCAGGGCTCCAGCATTCCGTGCGGGAAGACGCCGTACGGAACGCCCGAGTCCCAACACGCCCGGGCCGCCGCGAGCGTAGGGAAGAGCCACATGCCATGCAAGATCAAGCAGTCAAAGCGTTCGATATTCTTCCGCAGCCACTGGCTTAACCCGGGCGCGTAGCCATACCGGTTCGGAATCCCAAACGGGATAGCATGAATAAGACCAGAGTCCAAGGTGCTATCCGGAACGCGAACCTCCCCGACACTGAGCACTTCGCTCCAGACACCATGCGCTTGACTGGCAGCCGACAGATCCAGCACCGCACGAATCGGGCCGCCATGCCGTTGATCGAGTGAGCCGATAACATGTAGTACCTTAATGGAAGAAAGTGAGAGCATGGACACGCCGCTGACCGTTACCCGGGGTTAACAGGAGGCCTTCGCGGCTGCCTCCCGCAGAGTCCCCAGTACGTGATTGCCGGCGACCTGCGGAATGCACGCTCTCCACACCTCGTTCTTTGGAGCCGAAGAGCGCCCGTCGACGTAAATACAGGCGTCGGCCGGTTCCAACGCACACAACCTCTTCATCTTGTTCATCGCGCGGCCCTGCGTGCAGCCTGTTCGAATTGCGAGGCGGCCCACTCTGTCGACCTCCGGATCGCGCGTTCATGGGCTTGCGCGGTCATCGCGAGCACGTCATGTTCACGCTTCGTCATTTCACTCATTGCGGAGCACAAGGCCACTGTTGACGAGTGGGGCACGGTCAGCGTCGCTCTCCCGCCATCGTTCAGATCGTAGATCGCGCCGACTGCGCTTGTTGCGATGATGGGTAATCGGCTGAGCGCTGCCTGCAATGTCGCCAGTGAGTATGGCTCGTAAACGCTGGGCTGGACGTACGCGTCTGCGGCCACATACGCTTGGGGAAGCTTTGAAAACGGCATCGGAGGCAGGAGCCTGACCGAGCCCGATATTCCGAACTTCTGCACCAGTTGACGGACCTCATGCCTGAGAGGACCATCACCAACTATCATTAAGACCGACCTCGGCGAAGATTGCAGCAGTCCTGCAAACGCCGAGAGCAGGTGCGTAAGACCACGCTGCGGCACAAGCCGACCTATGAACAAAAAGGCCCACTCTTCAGGCGAAATCCCGAAAGATCGGCGCAGTGCCTCACGGCACGAGCGTAGCGCTTCCGTTTGGAGAGAAATTGACTGGCCGTCGAGACAGTACGCGCCCTCGAAGATTCGGTCATCCGAAAAGCCCCGAGAGCGCCAGTAGGAGCGTGCCGCGATGCCTGGCACCCATAAAACATCCGCAGAGTGCCGAATTGCGGGCGCAACGCAAGCACGCCACGCTGATTGAACCATCGTTCGGAGTCCGTTACCTTCCGTGTCAGTTGTAAGTACGATTGGTACCCGCCTCCGGAGCGAGGCCCAGTACACCTTCCGTGCCGCGGGATGGGCGTATCCGGAAATAAACACGACGTCAAAGCGATCTGAAAGCATCTCGGAGCTGCCATGCGATGTCCCCTGGCATACACGCGCCGGTTCAACTGCTGATGAAGCTGGTTCGCCTAGGTACGGCTGATAAGAGCATGTCGATCGATAGTTGATGGTGACGAGTTCCAGATTATTGTGCGTCTGTACAGCAGAGAGGGTCGGATCACGATAGGGCGCAGAATGCGCGCTGAACACTCCTACGCGCACGGCTTCGAATCCCCTTCGGATTTGATCATAAGCCGCAAATCCTCAAAAGCGCCCGGACCGATCCGAAGGCGGCGCATCCGCCCAGCTAACCTTGCGCGAAGGTTGGTCATCATATCCATAACGCGCTCATGTCGACGGATCCTCCCGGAACTCAAGCCCCGTATTGCATCGACCTCGGCCGTATAAACTGACCTACCGAGCTTGTGCATTTTTTGGCCCGGATGCTCTCGGAAAACCGCGACAAACCGTCTTATGTGCCGGAAGTCGCACAGAGACGCGAGCCTCAGGAACCAGTCCGAATCCATAACGAATTCGTATGCTGTATTGAGCGGCACACTCTTCGCGAGATCGCAACGAACGAATACCGCGGGTTGCGGCAGGTAGGAGTAGCGCGACAGTCGGTCTCGGTTGAACGGCGGTGTCACGCGGAGGTCTGTTATTCTACCGGTCCCGTCTATGTAAACACAATCGCCGTATATTACCCGCGCACTCGCGTCCGATCCGAAGCAGTCCGCGACCGCTCCCACTACCCAACGGTCGAAATAGAAGTCGTCCGCGTTGAGCCAGCCGATAAATGACCCCTTCGCAAGGCGTATCCCCTCATTGACGGCCGCCGCCTGGTTCATGCCGGGGCACCGAGTGAACCTTGCCACTCCTCCGGCGTTCTTAACCAAGACTTCGGTCTCGTCCTCTGAGCCCCCATCGATAATGAGGTGCTCCCTGACGGACTCACCTTGCATCCCGACCGATTTCAGAGTTGTCGCGATCGTCGACGCTCCGTTCAGGACCGGCGTAATTATGGTTGCTGAGGAAGATATGGAGTTCACCATAAGATAGTCGTTCAAAATCCGAGTTCCTTCTGCAGACGTGGGCCCTGGATCGCCGGCGTTTGCTGTTTTCGTGACGCGTACCCGCTCAGGGCGCCCAACACCGGCCACTGCAGGTTGCTAAAATTGAACGGCTGTATGCATATTATACATACCGCGGCTGCAAGCAGCGGAACCAACTCGGCGGAAGGGAGACAACGGCGCATCCGACGGCGGGCTTCTGTTATCAATGCCAACTGGAATCCAAGGAACAGCAGCACGCCCACGACCCCAGTCTCAGCCAATAGTCTGAGACCCCAGGAAGCGAGAGGTAGAGCATTATTGCGGAGATAAGGGTTTGTGTTCTCCACTACGAGGTACTCATGCGCATAGAGTCCGATGTTCCCGTAACCCACTCCGATCACTGCTCGCTCCGGGTGGTCCCGCAAAAATGCTAGGGTCGATGCCTCTGGATAATCGATCGCGTCCACCCTATCAGTAACCCGTTCGTGAAACAAGGTTACAAGCCAATTGTAGTTCAGTACCGGTGCAATTATTACGGTCGCTCCCAGTATCACGAACAAAGCCGCCAGTACACGGTGATCAAGCGGTCGGAGATGCCGTCGTAAGACGACGGCGCATGGTAACAGCGATAGTCCCAGCGCATAGAAGCCGCCAGTCGATAAGGTTGCTAAAAGACAAGGGACGCAGAGTGCAGCGGTGAAAACGCACAAACGTCTCATCCGAGATCGAGCTTTTTGCAGAAGGTATGCAACACACATGAACAAGGCGGGGAGAAGCACCGCTGCAAAAGTCTTTGGCTCCCCCGCTAGAGAGGACATCCGTAGGACCGCCAGTTGCCCGATCCTAATCACTGGCACCGACACAACCCCACTCTGGACATTGACTACGCCGATGGAAACGCCCGCCACGTAGAGGCCCTCCTGCAGGAAACCCAGACAGCAAAGTACGAATATCGATGAAGCGATGGTTCTTGTGACCCTTGCGTTCGTATTTGCAGAAATGGCTCGAACCACGTAGTAGCTTGCGACGGAGACAATGAGCATTGCGAGCTGCGCCACCCAGCGCAAGCTGGAACTTCTAAAAAGGTCGCTACTACCGTTCACTGGCGAAGGAAGATTGAAGGACTGAAGTGCAGTCTCGGCTAAGCAATAAAAAACAAAGGCCAGGAGGAAAAAATCACTCGCAGACAGGCTAGTTCGCCTCATCGGAAATGCGATCAAAGCTAGCACTGCTATAGTTGCAAACACATGACCGGCGTCTATACCTAGTCCGGCATCGTACCTCAATGACATGAACGGCGAGAAAAAGACGGCTGCGATCACAAACGAGATAGCAATACGTGTACCTATGGCACGTGTGGGTCTGGCTCGTACGCCATCGTACCGTATGTAATTCGCGGCTACCTCCCTCGGAATGAATTCGCGTTGCTGCCAGTTGGTGTACACCAGGAGCCTCTTATAGTAAAATCTGTCGCCAGTAAACTACCCGTTTCGCTCGGCTGTACAGTAACGGAGCTGCCCGAGGTAGGTTCCACGATCGCAACTTCCATCGCGGTTGTATCGATAAATTCAGCTGCGTCGTACTTGAAGTTTCGCTAAGAACGCTCGATCAAGGCAGTCGTACGCAATTCGCGATCCTACGAGCGCTGAGCCCAGCGCGGTAGAGGGCGACTGTAGAGTTCGCTATCTCTATCCAAGGATGGAGTTGGATCGTGGCCATCTCAGACAAGCTCAGGCGCCCGCGTTGCCAGGCCAGATTCACGGTCTCGCGTATGGAACTTGGCCGGAGAGGGTTGACGTATTCCGCGGCCGCTCCGAAATATTCGAGTGCGGAGCCTTCCATAGGTGCAACAACCCGCGTTCCGAGCGCCGCCGCTTCAAGCAGAGCGAGGCCTGGCGTTTCACAACTGGACGCTAGGCACGCGACGCGGGCGTGTCGAAGTGCGCCGAAGAACTCCTCGGAATAGTGGGGCACCGGACCCATGAAGACATAGCGGTCCGGCGCAGTCGCACGGCACTTGGCGTAGTAGCGCGCGCTCGCTTCGGAGGATGGCAACGCGCCACCAAGGAAGATAACCGTGCGGGGACTCCTTTCCATGGCGCAAATAAAGCCCAACTGGTTCTTTCGGGGGGAGAAAACGCCTGGATATACTATGTACTCATTGCTCGAAATCTGCTTCGGCCGTTCGCAAGCGTGGGCATATGCCGGGAGAGGTTCGATGCCATTCGGCACCACGCCAATCTGCACTCCGTTGGGCAAAGGTGGGCCACGCTTCCTGAAACTCCGAACTTCGGCTTCAGAATTGAATAACAGAAGATCATAAAGGCTGTAGGCATCTCTGGTACCCCTCCGAAGCCCGACACGATTCGCGAAAAAGTTGAAAATGACTGGCCATGACTGGGGATCATTGTAGGCGCAAATCAGTCGATGAGCGAACGAGTCCCAGAAGATGGGCGAGGCAACTAGGAGAGACCGTTCTCCACGGTGGGCAGCGATCCCTGCCAGTGCGGAGACTCCCCGGATCGCAGGAATGGCATGACAAACTTCGTACTGGCGCAGCCGTGAGATCGGAACGTTGTCGCTTTCCTCCGTGCGTCGCAACGTGTTGGCCTGGCAGTCTACAAGAAAATGGTCGACTGAAACGCCCGCCAGCTCTCGCATGGCGCGACACGTTTGACGCGCCTGCATCCAATCGCCCGCGCCTAAACGAGCGATGCGTTCGTCGGTTATGATTGCGACCCTCACCCGGCACCCATATCCCTAAACGGCAGCGCGCAACTCGCGGAGCTAACAGCGAGCACGTCTTCCAAATCTCCAACGTCGGAGGCGAAGGACGCAAGCGGGACCAGTGAGGGGCGACGATGTAGCCACCGCGTCTTACCGAAACGAATAGCATACAACTGGTAACCAAGCGGGCGAAGAAGGGTCTCAATGGAATCCGGTGAGAAACCACCGGCGCAAAGAGATGGCTTGTTGACTTCGATATGAACCGTCGGCCGAAAGCGCGTGAGCGTTTCCTGGGCCCCCTGTAGAACGAGCGGCTCCGATCCCTCCGCGTCGATCTTGATGAAGGAGATGCGATGGGTCCCTGCCACAACGCCCGCCTCCGCGATAATGTCGTCGAGACGGCGTGTCCGAACTGAAATGGACGAGGTTATGGTAGGTTTCGCAAGCTCATTCGGGAATCTGCTCGACCAGCCAAGTTGGCGGGAAAGCGCAAACCTGCAGTACGCTTCACAGTCCCCGAGGGCGCAAGAGCTGAGGCTTACCTGCTTAAATCCGTTGCGTTGAACATTCGCCCTCAGCGCTTCCATGGCGCGCGGATCTGGTTCAAAAGCGATCACACGGCCTTTCCCACCGACGACTTCGGCCAGGTGAAGCGTCATGAACCCTTTCTGTGCCCCTACATCGATGCAAACATCACCGGGCCGAACCATTGTGGCGATGAGGTGGACCAGGTGCTGCTCGTAGGAACCAAGATAGAACGCCCGGTCCATCCAGTCGTGGGGATCAATGCGCATGTAGAACTTTCCGCCTACTAATTGCCACTGAGGCACCTTGCCTAAACGGATCGTGCGAAGATCGAGATAGCCCCGGCGGATAGGTCTCCCGAAAAGTCGCAGAACCGGCATGCAGGCGTCAACGAGGCTAGTCATTTTTCGAGTTGGGAGCATCACAGCAACCGCGCAAGGCGGGTCCGGGACGAACGAGGCGGTTCCTGATTTGGACCCGCGCGTAGGTACTGACGGTGAGAGCATGCACTGAGTATGAAGCTACGAATGCCTCGGCCAGACCCACAGCACCGTAACGCGGCACCAGGATAATTGCGCTCGCTATCAACACGAGTGCCCAGATAGAATTGAGAATAAATGCCCACCACATCCTGTCCAGGCTCGCAATCGCCTGGCCGATCACTGCTGCCGTGGAACTGATCACGGTCGCGAGAACCAAGAGGATTAGGACTGGTCTGCCAGCCAGGAAATGACGCCCGTATGCCCTCATGATCCAAGAGGAGCAAAAAACAATTGGCGCAGCAATTAGCGCGCTGAGCCCAAAGCTAAGCAAGAGGTTCGCGCGCAGGAGCTTCCGGAAGGATCTCAAGTCCCCCACGCCCACATTCGACAACATGGAGAGCAGCGGTTGTGAGAAAAGCGAAGGCAGGAATGCAACGGCCGTCCGCCACTGATTTGCGGCGCTAAAAAGGCCCATCTCCGCGTAGCCGTGGGGCTGGTTTACAAGAATCGAACTGGCGGCCCATATCGCCGGGCTCGTCATGGCGCCACCCAAGAACGCGGGGAGCGAAAACCTCCACAGGATCGCACGGTCGGTCCAGAAGCTCTCCCAACGCACCGGAACGCTACTCCTTCTGCATTCGGCATGAATCGCGAAGTGGTTGAGTATCCATCCCACTGCAGCGGCAGCTACCAGAGCCGTGACTGCCCCGCGCAGGTTCCATAACAGAACGCCGGCAACGGCGAGCGGGAACGTAAGTACACCCCGGATCAAGTTTACACGAGCAATAGCGCGAAATGCCTCGAAACCGGCAAGCACCCCGCTCTGTGTACCGCTAAGGGCATTGAGAAACAGCACGCCCGCCGCGATACGCAGCTCGGTGGAAAGGTGCGGAGCGTTCAACGTGCTTGCTGCCAGCCACGGAGCCACGGCAAGAAGCGCCAAGACAGCAGCGGTCCCAGTTCCTAGCGCAACAGCCGTGCTGAGCGCGATGATGCGACCGGCACGCCCTGGGTTCGTTACTCGAAGCTCTGCGACATACTTCGTTGCGGTCAGGCCAAGCCCCATTCCGGCGAAAACGCCAAACATACCAACTGTGCTCTGGATCATGCCGTACTCGCCAAACCGCTCACGGCCCAACAGTCTAGCCGTGACCACCGAAGCCGCTAGAAGGGACCCCTGCGAGATGACGGCCCCGATGAGGGACCAGAAGGCGCCTCTGGCAAACCGGCCACGAAGTGAATCGGCCGCCCACATGCTGCTGATCGCTTTTGTAGCGCCGTCCCACGATTTGACCTCAGTAGGTATCAAGAGCAACTTGCTCGCCCCTGGACAACTCGTTGGTTGCCTAAAAGCTTGTGACCCAATTCCGTTTGTCGCACCTACGCCTTCGTTGGCTTGTAATACTTCGAATAATACTTTCCGTAGTATCCGTAGTAATAATAACGGTCGCTCATGTCCTTGCGGACTTCATTTAGCGCCACGCCAATTATGTTGGCCTTCACTCTCTTCAGGCTGCTGATCACACTGCTGACAGCGTTCCGGTTGGTCTGGCCCGCCAGAGTCATGACCACCACTCCATCCACGATCGCGGCCATCTGGAGGGGCTCGGCGAAGCCCAGCAGTGGGGGGGAGTCGACGATGATGAGGTCGTATTCCGGATCGGCTTCGGCGAACAGCTTCTCCAGCGTGCCGCCGAGGCGGTCGGCGGCGCTGCGGGAGGCTGGGCCGGCGGTGAGGATGTCCAGGTCCGGATATTCCTCGCATTTCTGCAGCATCTCGCGCCAGCCCGCTTCGCCCTTGATTACCGTGGATAGTCCCTTATCATTAGCTACGTCGAGCCGTTGGTGAATTCCGGGGCGGCGGAGGTCGGCGTCAATTAAAAGCGTCTTCCGCTTCTGCTGGCTGTGTACGATGGCGAGGCGCACGGCGGCGGTGGTCTTTCCCTCGCGCGGCGTGGCGGAGGTGATAAGCAGGCTGCGGGGACGTCGGCCGAGATCGGAAAGTAGGATGGAATCGCGCAGCGTCCGGATGGCTTCTTCAAACGCCGCCTCCTGCGAGTTGTGCCCGCCGTATTTGACCAGGACGGTAGACCCGCTCGCCTTCATGCGAACACGAAGCATCCGGCTTCGCCAATGCTTCACCACCGGGAGCGAGCCGAGCACCTCGGTCTTCAGCGAGCGCTGTATGTCCTCCGGGTCGCGCACGGTGTTGTCGAGGATGTCTGCCAGGACGGCCAAGCTGACGGCGAGCAGAGTAGAAAACAGGAATGCCACGATGGCGTTCATCCGAACGTTGGGGAAAACCGGGTAGAGGCCCGGGCGGGCGGAATCGGCCAGGCGGATGGAACTGTTCTGGAAGCTGGAGTTGATGCCGGCTTCCTTAATCTTGCGGACCAACTCTTCGTAAAGACCTTTGTCGCTTTCGGCTTCCTGTTTGAGGGCTTTGTACTCGAAGGAATGGGCGTTGAGCTGGTCGAACTCGGCCTTGGTCTCGGCCACCGCGCTGGCCAGCATGGATTCGCGGTTGGCGGCTTCCTTGTATTCCAGGCTGACGCGATTCAC
>Ga0181518_10003421_pt1 | contig 14689 bp, 16 predicted proteins | sample PEATcosm2014_Bin_28_FD_119751 | JGI IMG/M metagenome (GOLD analysis project Ga0181518, IMG submission 119751) | Peatland microbial communities from MTU Mesocosm Facility, Houghton, MI, USA - PEATcosm2014_Bin01_60_metaG | ecosystem: Environmental > Terrestrial > Soil > Wetlands > Peat | place... | reverse complement strand
TGGCTAGGCCGAGGCCCGTGCCTTTGCCTTTCTCCTTGGTGGTGAAGAATGGCTCGAAGATCCGGCGGCGCGTCTCGGCGTCCATGCCGTGCCCGGTGTCGCTCACCGCAATCAGCACGAATTCACCGGGTTTTACGCCCATGTGGGTGCGCGTATAGTTTTCGTCCAGGGTTACATTTTCGGATTCGATGGTGAGGCGCCCGCCCAAGGGCATGGCATCGCGCGCGTTTATCGCCAGGTTTACCACGGCCTGCTCCACGTGGCCCGGGTCGGCCTTGATGTTGCCCGCGCCGGGGTCCAGCCGCATCACCAGTTCCACGTCCTCGCCGATCAGGCGGCGCAACATCTTCTCTGTCTGGGCAAGCACGGCGTTGACGCCGACCACCCGCGGCCGCATGATCTGGCGGCGGCTGAAAGCCAGCAACTGGTTGGTCAGGGCTCCGGCGCGGTCGGCGGCTTTGAGAACTTCTTCGGCATACCCGCGTAGCGGATCGAGCGCCGAGAGCTCATCCAGGATCATCCGGTTGTAGCCGGAAATCACCGTCAGCATGTTGTTGAAGTCGTGCGCCACGCCCCCCGCCAGGCGGCCCACGGCTTCCATTTTCTGCGCGTGCAGCAACTGCTCCTCGAGGTGCTTGCGCTGGCTGATATCGCTCACGAAGGCGATGGCGTAGCCGCCGCCCTCGGCTTCCACATAGCTGAGGCTCACCTCCACCGGGAATTCCGTGCCATTTTTGCGGCGCGCCGCCAGGTCCATTCCGGTCCCCATCGGGCGCATGCGCGGACGCGCGAAGTATTCCTCGCGGTCGTGGGCATGGTGGGTGCGGCGCGCATCCGGCACCAGCATTTCGAGCGGCTGGCCCAACAGTTCTTCGCGCGAGTAACCGAAGATCTCTTCCGCGCGGCGGTTGGCCAGCACGATCCGCCCCTCGCGGTTCACGGCCACAATTGCCTGCGACGCCGATTCCAGCAGGGCCACCACCAGGTGGCCGGCCTTATCGATAATCTCCGGCATGCCCCGGCTTGCGGCCTTGGCGAGCGCCGCCGGCGGGCCGGATTCGAAATGATCCATCGGAATACCCCAGAGTGCTGCCCCTATTCTCTACTAACGTGCCTTCCCGGTGCAAGAAGCGGCTCGTGGCTGTAGGATGAATACTTGGGGGTGGCCTGGCATGTTCCGACGCTTTTTGGCGGTTGCGCTGTGCGTGGCTCCTGCCGTGTTCGGCGCGGACAAGAGCATTCTGGAACTGCAGCGCGATGTGGCTGCGTTGCAGGAGCAAGTCCGGGGGTTGCAGAAGTCACTCGACGACAAGCTCGCGGACCTGGCGCAGAAGCAGGCCGACCAGGCGCGCGCCGCCGCCGAACAGACCGGCAGGTCTCTGGCCTCGATGGGTGATCGCCTGCAGAAGTCGCTCCAGGACCGTCAGGACCAGGAGGGTAAGAATTCGATCGCCATGGCGGGGATGGCAGCGCGGCTGCAAGGCGTCTCCAGCGATGTAGCATCCATCAAGGATTCCCTTGCCGATCTCAATACCGCCCTGGCCAAACTGGCCACGCAGATTGCCGACCTGGGCAACGCCGTGAAAACCATGCAGACTCCCGTGGCGCCTCCCTCCGGACAAGCCACGCCGGACCCCAATGCGCCGCAGATCTCCGCCTCGGACCTGATCGCGAGCGCGGAGCGCGACCGCAGCGGCGGGTCGCTCGACCTGGCGCTCCAGGAGTATCGCGACTTCTTGAAGTGGTATCCCAACGATGCGCAGGCTCCCGAGGCTCAGTACCGCACCGGCTGGATTCAGTATTCGCTGAAACACTGGGATGACGCAGCCGGCTCATTCGACCAGGTGGTGCAGAACTACCCGGAATCCAACCGGATTGCGGAATCGCTGTTCTACAAAGGAAAGAGCCTGGTGGAACTGGGTCGCTGGCCGGAGGCCAACGACGCGTTCAAGCTGCTGCGGCAGCGCTTCCCCGGGAGTCCGCTGGCCAAAGAGAGCGCGGGAATCAGACCGCCCGCAGGCAAGAAATGAGTGGGGTCCACAGACTACTTGGGTTGTAGCGCCGGCGGTCTTCGCCGCCGGTTCTTTCTTTGAAGATGGTCAAGCGCGCATAAGACACCGGCGGTCTTGCCAGACCGCCGGCGCTACCAGCGGAGAATGCCGCTTAGTCGATCAGCACGGCGCGTTCTTCGCGTTGATCGAGCACGCTCGACTGCAACAGCTCGAGGGCTTCGACCACGCGTTCCACCAGGTCGTCGGTCTGCGCCATGGCGGTGCGGGCCGAATCGATGGCGGCGGCATGCTGCGCGAGGCTCTGCTCGATTCCGTTCAGATCGGCCGCCAGGTTCTCCTGCAAAACGGCGGAACGGTTGGAGAGCTGCTGCAAGGTTTCCTCCACATCGGCAATGCGCCGGCCGAGCGGTTCGATGGCGTGCTCCACCCGAGCGACGATCTGGTCGACCATGGCCCGCACTTCAGCGATCGGTTGGGCCAGGCGCCCCTCCACTTCGACGATCCGGGAGCCCACTTCGGCAAGCTGGCCGCGCAGCGTGTTTACGTCGCCGGCCGCTTCCTGCATTTGCGTGAGCGAGGTCTGATGGTCTTCCCGCAGTTGCGCCAGGGCCTTCTCATGCGCCTCCTGCATCTGGGCGGTGGCTCTTTCGTGCGAAGCCATGCGGGATGCGGCGCGCGCTTCCAGTTGGTGCATCTCGGCGCGGAGCTGGGCTTCGGTCTGCGCGCGGTTGGGAGCCGGAGTCTCGGCGCGGCGAGCGGCCACGCTCAGCAGCTTGAGCTCCATGATGATCTTTTGCATGCGCTGGCAGCGGACCGCGGGATCCTTGGCCACACAGCTTGCCACCAGCCGGTCCACCAGCGGGCTGCCCGAGGATGGCGGAGCGGAGTCGGTAAGCGCCGCGGTGAGCGAGGCCTCGCTGTCGCCTTCGAAAGCCCGGCGGCCGGTGAGCATTTCAAAAAGAATGGCGCCGAACGCAAAGATATCGCTGCGGGCGTCCGCCGGTTTACCCTGCAGCACTTCCGGAGCCGTGTAGGGTGTGACGCTGCCGGTGTGCTCAGGCGCGTCCGCCAGGTCCACGCTGGCGGTCCCGGTGAGCCCGATATTGGACGGCGTGAGCGCCCCATAGACGCGTCCGCCATCGTGCATTCTGCGCAAAGCATCCGCCAGCGTCATGGCGAAATGCAGCGCTTCGCCGACGGGAAGTTTCCCTTGGTCGAGCCGTTCGGCAAGGGTTCTTGGCTTGGTGGTCGGGGTCATCAGAGTCCTCATACAAGAGGTAACAGTTTGCGGCCGCACGGAACAAGGCCTACCTTGGACATAAGAGTTCTACCTCGGTACCAGTCGTACGCTGCGATTGGTTATCGGCTCGCTAGTAACACCCCATGGCGACATCCCGGAAAAACCGGAGCGACCGTTCGGCACAGGTCCGCCACTGAAATAGTACCGCCCTTTCCCGGCCACGCGCGGCCAGTTGGGCGCGGACGTCTGGAGAGAGGAGCAGGCGGCTGAGTGCGTCGCGCAGTTCAGACAGGCTGCGCGGGTCGATCAGCACCGCCGCATCGCCGGCGATTTCCGGCAGCGAAGAGACATTCGAAGTGATCACGGGAACCCCGGCTGCCATGGCCTGCGCCACGGGGAATCCGAAGCCCTCATAGAGCGATGGATACGCGAAGACCGTGGCGGCCGCGGTGAGCGGTGCGATATCGGCCTCCGGCACATAACCAAGATAGCGGACCCGCCGAATGCGCTCGATGGTGGAAGCTCCCGCCCAACCCATGGGGCCGGCCAGGACCAGATCGAACGCTTCGCGCAGCGAGCCTGGAAGCGCCTGGTAGGCCGAGAGCAGGGCATCGGTATTCTTGCGTGGTTCGATGGTGCCGACCGACAGGATGAAGGGCTTCAGTAGCGAGTAGCGCGCGCGCACCGCCTCGACCGCGGCTTCCTCGACATGGAAGAAAGACTCCGCCACCCCCGAGTGAATGACATCGATCTTTTCCGGCGCGATCGACAGCACGCGTACGGCGTCCTGCCGGGTGCACTCGGAGACCGCGATCACGCGGTGGGCGCGGCGCGCCAGGGCGGCGAGATTTTCGTCGGCGCGCCGGTTGCCCTCGGGATGCAACTCGGGCATCAGCCACGTGGTCAGGTCGTGAATGGTAATGGTGAGCCGCGCCCGCCGGGGAGTCTTGCGGGTCAGGCTGCTGGCATGAAAGATATCGGCATCTCGTCCGATCCAATCCATCACGGGCAGGGGCGTGTAGTTGGTGGCCGCCAGCGCGGCGAGGGTCCATTGGGTGCGCCAGAATCCGGCCACCGAGCCTTCGTGATCGAGCGAAACGCCGGCCTCGATGGCGGGGAAGGCGCGAATGCTCTCGCCGGGCCCGGCGGCGCGCCGCAGGTGTCCGATCCAGTGATAGAGATAGTTCTTGACGCCGGCGCTGCGGACCAGCAGCGGCACGGCATCCACCAGCACACGCATTGTTTACAGGATACCTGCCTCGGGCCGGGCCTGCTCGCTCTATAATAGGAGAGCTCGATTCTCACTGGAGGGCACCTTATGCACGGATACAGCGCCAAAGATCTGGGCCGCGCGTTTCGCACGGTCCGCGAGAACACCATTCAGATTGCCGAAGATATTCCGGCCGACAAATACGGCTTCCGGCCTGCCGAGGGATCGCAGAGCGTAGCGGAAACGCTGGCGCATATCGCCGTGGTTCCTGAAATGCAGAGGCGGATTCACAGCGCCCGGATGACCGAGCTGACGCCCGAGCTTTTCCAGAAACAGATGCCGCTGCTGATGGCGGAAGCGGCGCAACTCACCACCAAGGCGGATATCGTGAAGGCGCTGCACAACGAAGGCGAGGAATTCGCGACCTTCCTGGAGCGGCTTCCCGACGAAGCGCTGGCCGAGGAAGTGCATTTTTCGCCGCCCATCCAGCCGGCCGTGAAAACGCGCTTCGAGATGCTGCTTTCGGTGAAGGAGCATGAGATGCACCACCGCGCGCAGTTGATGGTAGTGGAGCGCATGCTCGGCCTGGTGCCGCACCTGACCCGCCGGATGCAGGAGCGCATGGCGCAGATGGCGCAGCAGAAGGCCGGCGCGCAAGGCGCATGACGGTTTTGCTAGACTAAAGGTTTATGAAAATCACTCCCGTCGCGCGGCAGCATCATCGCCACGTCCATGTGCGACGGGTGGTCTTCTGATTGGAATTCAATCAAATTGGAAAGGACGCCCGCCGGCAAGCATGGCGGGCTTTTTTATTGCATAGCGATGAATTTGGATTTTGCAAAAACCGGCGGCCTCGTCACCGCCGTGATCCAGGATCACTTGACGGGGCGCGTGTTGATGGTCGGTTACATGAACCAGGAGGCCTTTCAAAAGACCGTGGAGACGGGGTTCGCGACCTTTTATAGCCGGTCGCGGAGAAAGCTGTGGCTCAAAGGAGAAAGCTCCGGACATCGCCTGGTGGTGAAGGAGATTGCGGCCGATTGCGATCTGGACGCGGTGCTGGTGAAGGTGGAAGCGCTGGGGCCGGGCGTCTGCCATGAAGGCTACCAGAGCTGCTTTTTCCGCCGCCTGGATTCGGGCGAATGGAAGGTGGCGGAAGAGCGCGTGTACGATCCTCGGGCGGTCTACGGGGGGCGCCAGTGAAACTCAAACTCGGAATTCCCAAGGGCAGCCTGGAGAATGCCACCATCGAACTCTTCCGCCGCGCCGGCTTCGCCATCACCACCAGCAGCCGCTCGTACTTCCCGGTCATCGACGATCCGGAAATCGAGTGCATGCTGATTCGCGCGCAGGAAATGGCGCGGTACGTGGAAGACGGCATCCTGGATGCGGGGCTCACGGGGCGCGACTGGATTCAAGAGAACGAAGCCGACGTGGTCGCGGTGGCGGACCTGATCTACGCCAAGCAGAGCTTCGGCAAAGTGCGCTGGGTGCTGGCCGTGCCGGAGTCGTCCGGCTTCCAGTCGGTGAAGGATCTTGCAGGCAAGGTGGTGGCCACCGAACTGGTGGCCACTACCAGGCGCTACCTGGCGTCGCACGGCGTCGCCGCCAAGGTGGAATTCAGTTGGGGCGCCACCGAAGTCAAGCCGCCGGTGCTGGCGGATGCCATCGTGGAAGTGACCGAGACGGGGTCGTCGCTGCGCGCCAACAATCTCAAGATCATCGACACGGTGATGGAATCGAATACGCAGTTGATCGCCAATCGTGGGGCGTGGGCGGACGCGGAGAAGCGGCGAAAACTGGAAGACATTCGCATGCTGCTCGAGGGCGCCATCAACGCGCTGGGCAAGGTGGGGTTGATGCTCAATGTTCACAAGGACGATTTGCAGGGCGTGTTGGCGGTGCTGCCGGCGCTCAAGCGGCCCACCATTTCGCATTTGAGCGACGAAGATTGGCTGGCGGTGAACACGATTCTGGATGAGACCACCGTGCGCACCATCATCCCGCGGCTGAAGCAGGCGGGCGCGCAGGGCATCGTGGAATATCCACTGAACAAGATTGTGCTGTGATGCGCATCCTGCAGAGTAACGAGGCGGGCCGCCTGTTGGTCCGCAAGGCGGCGCGACTGGCGGAAGCCGAAGGGGTGGTGCGGCCGATTCTGGAAGCGGTGCGCCGGCACGGCGACCGCGCGCTGCTGGAATACGCGCGGCGGTTCGACGGGCTGGAACGCAAGAGTGTCCGCGTGCCGCAGCGCGAGCTCGATGCCGCGCGGGCCGGCCTCCAGCCGGAGTTCCGCCGGGCCGTGGAGACTGCGGCGGCGAATGTCCGGGCATACGCCGAAAGCCAGATGCCGCGCGAGTGGATGCGCGAGATCCAGCCCGGCGTGCGGCTGGGCCAGGTGGTGCGGCCGCTCGATACCGTGGCGGCCTACATTCCGGCGGGGCGCTATCCGCTGCCATCCACCTTGATCATGACGGCGGTTCCGGCGCAGGTGGCGGGGGTTCGGAACATTTGCGTGGCGTCGCCGCGCGCCGTGCCGGAAGTGTTCGGCACGGCGGGGCTTCTGGGCGTGCGGCAGGTGTTCCAAATGGGAGGCGCCCAGGCCATCGCCGCGTTTGCGTTCGGGACCCGCACAGTGCCGCGCGCCGACCGCATCGTGGGGCCGGGAAACATCTATGTCGCGGCCGCCAAGAAACTGCTGGCGGGTGAAGTGGGCATCGACTTCGTGGCCGGCCCCACGGAGATCCTGATTGTGGCGGCGGAAGGCGATCCGCGGCTCCTCGCGGCCGACCTGTTGGCGCAGGCCGAGCATGATGTGGATGCCTCGGCGGTGCTGCTCACTACCTCGAAACGCCTGGCGGCGGCGGTAGTGAAAGAAGTTGACCGCCAACTGGCGGTGCTTCCGACGGCGAGCGTGGCCCGGCGGGCGATCGCGCGAAATTCGGCGGTGGTGCTGGTCAGTTCGCTCGAGGAAGCCATGGAGATGGCCAACCGGTTTGCGCCGGAGCATCTGAGCATCCCGGACGCGCAGTGCCTCGCGCAGGTGCGGCACGCCGGCAGCGTGTTCGTGGGACCGCACAGCCCGGAAGCGGCCGGCGATTATGCTTCGGGGCCGAACCACGTGCTGCCGACCAGCGGGGCGGCGCGGATGCGCGGCGGCCTGGCCGTCACGGATTTCCTGAAGGTGATTTCGGTGCAGCAGTTGAGCCGGCTGGGGCTGCAACGGCTGGCGCCGGCAATCACCACGCTGGCACGCGCCGAAGGCCTCGAGGCGCATGCGCGCTCGGTGGAGGTGAGGACCGGTGGCCGCTAAGAGAGCTGGGCATGCTTTAGCTTGCCCTCATTGATCTTATGAAACGGTGTACTAGATTACCCAAGGGCGCCATTCAGCCGCGGGCCGCGGTGGCTCAGATGACGCCCTATTCGCCCCCGACGGCCGGGCGCGCCGGCAAACTGAGGCTCGATTTCAACGAGAATACGGTGGGTTGTTCGCCGCGCGTGATCGCTGCGATTCGCGGCCGCGTGGAGGCCGGCGCGCTCGCGGTCTATCCGGAATACGGCGCCGCCAAGGAGGCCATCGCGCGATATTTCCGCGTAAGGCCGGAGCAATTCGTCTTCACCAATGGCACCGATGAAGCCATCCAGGTCTTCGTCAATACTTACATCGACGATGGGCAGGAAGTGGTGGTGCTCAAGCCCGCCTATGCCATGTACCGTTTCTACGCCGAAGTAGCCAGCGCGAAAATCAAAGAGGTGCCATATCCCCAGCCGGGCATGGAGTTTCCGTTCGACGCGCTGCTGAAGGCGATTACCCCGCGGACCCGCGCGGTGCTGCTGGCCAATCCCAATAACCCGACCGGAACGGGCACTTCGCTGCTGGGGATCGAGCGCATTCTGCATCGCGCCCGCCACGCCGCCGTGCTGGTGGACGAGGCCTATTACGAATTTTGCGGCGTCACGGCCTTGACGGAGATCGAGCGCGTGCCGAACCTGTTTGTGTGCCGGACGTTTTCCAAGGTCTTTGGGATGGCGGCCATGCGGCTGGGCTGCCTGTTCTCGCACCAGGCCAATATCGAGTTCCTGCACAAAGCGCAATCGCCCTACAGCGTGAACGCGCTGGCGTTGGAAGCGGCGCAGGCGGCGGTGGAGGATACCGCATACGTGGAACGCTACGTCGCGGAGGTGCTGGCGGCCCGCGAGTTGCTCTGCTTCGCGCTCGAACGGCTGGGTATCGCGTACGTGCCCAGCTCGGCGAACTTCGTTCTGGGCCACTTTGGCTCCCGCGCCATCGAGGTGCGGGACGCGCTGCGCGAGCAGGCCATCCTGGTGCGCGATCGCAGTTACGAAGCGCCGGGATGCGTGCGCATCACGGTGGGCACGCGCGAGCAGACGCGGCGCCTGGTGGCGGCGCTGGAGGAAATCTGGAAACCATGAAGCCGGTGCTGGTTTTCGATATGGATGGCGTGCTGGTGGACGTGACCGAATCCTACCGCGAGACCATTGCGCGCACGGTGGAACACTTTGCGGGCGTGCCAGTGGCCCGCGAGCAGATTCAGGATTACAAGAACCAGGGCGGCTGGAACGACGATTGGAAGCTCTCGCACCACATCATCGGCCGGGCCGGCGTGGACGTCGGGTTCGAAACCGTGAAGCAATACTTCCAGGAATTGTTTTTGGGCGACGGCGACGGCGGCATGATCTTGCGCGAGCGCTGGGTGGCCCGCGAGGGCGTGCTGGAGAGGTTGGCGGAGCGTTTCCGGCTGGCCGTGTTTACGGGACGGCCGAAGGAGGACGCCGCGCTGACACTCGGGCGTTTCGCCGGCGGCCTGGTTTTCGATCCGGTGGTGGGGATGTATGATGTGGAGCGGCAGAAGCCGGCGCCCGATGGGTTATTCCAGATCGCGCGACACAGCGGCGGCGCACCGATGTTCTATGTGGGCGATACGGTGGACGACGCGCGGGCGGCGCGCGCCGCCGGCGTGCCGTTCATCGGGATTGCGGCCCCGGCAAACGCGCGCTACATCGACCTGGTGTTCTTGTTTCAGGCCGAAGGCGCCCACGCCATTGTCGACGATATCAATTATCTGGAAGAGGTGTTGGAGCGATGAGAACGGCACAGGTGCGGCGCGAAACCAAAGAGACGCAGATCGTGGGCTCGCTGAAGATCGAGGGCCATGGAAAGTACGAGGTATCGACGGGCATCCGCTTCCTGGATCATATGCTGGAACTGGCTGCAAAGCACGGCGGTTTCGACCTGGCTCTGGACGCCGAGGGCGACCTGGACGTGGATCAGCACCACACCGTGGAGGACGTCGGCATCGTGCTCGGGCAATTATTCTCCCAGGCGCTGGGTGACCGCAAAGGTATCAACCGGGCGGGATACTTTGTGATGCCGATGGATGAGACGCTGGCGGTGGTGGCGGTGGACCTGGGGGGCCGCGCGGCGCTGGTTTATGACGACCAGGTGAAAGTGCGGCTGGTGGGCGATTTGCAAAGCGAGCTGGTGGAGGATTTCTTCGGCGGCTTCGTAAATCACGCGGGAGCGAACCTGCACGCCAAGGTGCTCTACGGGCGGTCGAATCACCACAAGATCGAGGCCATTTTCAAGTGCTTTGGGCGGGCCATGCGATATGCCTGCTCGAAAGACCGGCGGCTGAAAGAGCAGTTGCCCTCCACCAAGGGGCTGCTGTGATCGCGGTGCTGGATTACGGCGCGGGCAACCTGCGGAGCGTGGAGAATGCGCTCGAAAAGTTGCGGTGCCGCTACACGCTGGTGCGCGATGCCGAAGGGCTGCGCGCCGCGGAGAAGATTCTACTGCCTGGAGTGGGCCATTTTGGACAGATGGTGCGGTCGCTGGACGCGCTGGCGGTGCGGGAGACGCTACGGGAACGGATCGCCGCGGGCGTGCCATTCCTGGGAATCTGCCTGGGCATGCAGGCGCTGTTCGAGGGAAGCGAAGAGGCGCCGGAGGAGCGCGGCCTCGGCGTATTCGCGGGCCGGGTGGTGCGGTTTCCGGCCGGGGCGCGGGTTCCGCACATGGGCTGGAACCGGCTGGATGCGCGCGGCGGGTCGCGGTTGCTGGCGGGCGCAGGCCCGGGTCCGTATGTCTACTTCGCGCACAGTTACTATGTGCCGGAAATGGAGCACGCCGCGGCGACTTGCCTGTATGGGGTTCGGTATACGGCGGCGCTGGAATGCGGGAATATTTTTGGAGTGCAATTTCACCCCGAGAAATCGGGCGACGTGGGGCTGGGGATGGTCCGGAACTTTGTGACGATGTAGGTTGGCAGTGGGACAGACGATCGGTTTCTGTCGTCTGTCGGGCTGCGTGCATTGCAAGGCACGACAGGCCACAAAAAGAGATGGGCTGTCCCACTCCACTTTGAGGTATCGATGTTAGCGAAGCGGATCCTTCCTTGTCTGGATGTGACCGGCGGGCGGGTGGTGAAGGGCACCCGGTTCGTCGACCTGCGCGATGCGGGCGACCCCGTGGAACTGGCGGAACGGTACAACCGGGAAGGGGCCGACGAACTGGTCTTTCTGGACATCACGGCGTCGAGCGATGCCCGCGCGATCATGGCCGACGTGGTGGCGCGCACGGCACGGAAGGTGTTCATCCCGCTGGCTGTCGGCGGCGGCATCCGCTCGGTCGAGGACGCGCGAATGATCTTGCTGGCGGGCGCGGATAAAGTTTCGGTCAATACGGCCGCGGTGCGGAGGCCGGAGCTGATCACGGAGCTCTCCGGGGAGTTCGGGGCGCAGGCAGTGGTCCTGGCGATTGACGCGCGGCGCCACTCGGGAGGAGGCTGGCACGTGTTTACGCGGGGCGGGCGCGACGACGAAGGCATGGATGCCGTGGCCTGGGCGGCGCTCGGCGAGCGGCTGGGCGCGGGCGAGGTGCTGTTGACTTCCATGGACACGGATGGAGTGCAGGAGGGATTCGATTGCGCGCTGACCGCCGCCGTGTCGCGCGCCACGCACCTGCCGGTGATCGCGAGCGGCGGGGCGGGGAAACCGGAGCATTTCGTGCGCGTGCTGACGGAAGGATGCGCGGATGCGGCGCTGGCGGCGTCGATTTTCCATTACGGGACGTATACCGTGAACCAGTTGAAGGAAGAGCTGGACAAGCGCGGCATCGCGGTGCGGGTGGCGGCGTGATCATTCCGTGCATCGACCTGATGGCCGGCAGGGTAGTGCAACTGGTGCAGGGGCGCGAGAAGGCGCTGGAAGGCGGCACGGTGGAGGAGATGCTGCGGAAGTTCGCGGCCTTCCCGGAAATTCAGGCGATCGACCTGGATGCGGCCATGGGCCGGGGGTCGAACGACGAATTGATACGCCAGGTGGCCTCGGGTGCGACAGCGCGCGTGGGCGGCGGCGTGCGCACAGTGGAACGGGCACGGGCTCTCGTGGAACAGGGAGCGCATCGCGTGATTGTGGGGACGGCGGCGTTTGCGACCACCGGCGTAAACGCCGGGTTCCTGCACGCGCTGCGGGATGGAGTGGGACGGGAAAGGGTGGTAGTGGCGCTCGATTCCAAGGGCGGGCGGATCGTGGTGAGGGGCTGGCGCGAATCGACGGAACTGGCGGCCGAAGAGGTGCTGGGCGCGCTCGCGCCGTATTGTTCGGGGTTCCTGTGCACGTACGTGGATAAGGAGGGGATGATGCAGGGCACGGACCTGGAGTGGTTCCGGCGTCTGCGCGCATCCACGGATCTGGAACTGACGGCGGCCGGCGGCATCACGACCATGGAGGAAGTGCGGGCGCTCGCGGAGATGGGAGTGAACGCCGCATTGGGGATGGCGATTTATACCGGAAGGCTGCGCCTGCAGGAGCTGGCCGGACTGGGATGAGTCAGAGGCCCAGGGCGGCGGCCACTGTTTTGTTCCACTCCGTGAACACGATTTTGCGGCCCTCGCGGACGCGCCACCAGGAACCCGGGAGAAAGAACTCGGCGGGCGCCGCGACGGTGCGGAACGCGATGCCTCCGGCAGACTCGCTGGCGAGCGAACGATAAGTGCGGCCGGCGCGGGCCGTGTGGTAGGAGCTGGTGACCAGCAGAAAGCTGTGGACATTGCGGCGGCGCAGTTCGGCGAGGATGTCGATGGCTTCCTCGCGCGTGGAGAGTGAGGAGTTGGGGAAGGGAATGAACCACCCGGCGGGATAGCCGTGGCGGACCGCGAACGGGATGGCGAGATCGGATTCGTACTGGCCGTATATGCCGGCCGGACCGCTCACCAGGACGGCCGGCACGTAGCCTTGTTTGACCAGCTCGGCGGCTTTGAGAATGCGATGGCCATAAAAATCGCCGGCGGGGACCACGGCAAGATCGGCTTTGGCGGGTCCGTCGTCGTGGATGAGTGCGTAGCCGAAGACCGGCAGCCAGAGGCCGCGCGTCACAAAAAGTACGGCGAGAAAAAATAAGAAGCCGAGCAGGAAGCGGACGCGGAATGAGCGCAGCGCCACGGACTATTCGTCCGCGGAGCTCTTCTGGTCCAGGTTGCCGACCGTTTTGAGCCGCTGGTGAGGCGCTCCACCTCGGCCTCGTCTTCGGGGCGGAGAATGCGGTAGCGGTTGGGCGACTGGGTCTTCCGTTCCGCGCCGCCGGTGAGAACCTCGCCCCAATACTGGCGGTAAGGGATGCCATCGATGAGGGCGTCGCGCGACAGGCGCCGCAGGTTGCGGAGCAGGCTGTTGCAGGAATCCAGATCGCCGGGATAAACAAGACGAAGGCGCGAATCGTCAAACAGGGTGATGCGCACAATCAGCGGAGCGTTCCAGCCCGTGCGGTCGATCCGGCGGATATCCATCCAGGGGATGATGCGTTTGCCGATGGAAAGATAGCTTTCGTGGATTTCGACGGCCGGCCGGGAAGCGGCCCCGAGGAACAGCACGGCGACCAGCGCGCAGAGTCCGGCTGGGACGTAAGCCAGAGTGAACCTGATGTGAAATGCGAAGCCCGCGCAGGCGGCCGCCAACACCCCGGCGGTGACGCCGGACCAAAGATAGTGTCGCGCTGGCCGATAGCGAGTCATGGACAACCCTGTAATTTTAGACTACTCCCACGGACCCAGCCCGTCAATGCTTCCGGAGGATAAGGAAGCCCGTCCAGGTGTAATGAAGCCCGCTCCAGAGGGTGATGGCGGCGGCGGGCCAGAGCATGGCGGAGGCCAGGGAACGGAGCCAGGGCGTGGGGGCGGCCTCCCGCGTCATCCAGACCACGGCGGTCGAAATCTGAACAAAAGTGGAGGCTTTGCCCCAAATGCTGGGCGGGAAGGCGCGGGCCGTGGTAAATCGCATGACAAGCGATGCTCCGGCCAGGATGTAGAGATCTCGGCCCAGAACCAGCGCCACGAACCACCAGGGAACCAGGCGGGCGGCGGCCAAAGCCAGGTAGACGCCGCTCAGCAGGCACTTGTCGGCGATGGGGTCCAGGTAAGCGCCGGCAGGGCTAGCCTGTCCCCAGCGGCGGGCGGCGGCGCCATCGGCGATATCGGTGAAGGCTGCCAGGAGGAATAGCGCCAGGGCCAGCCGGTACTGGCCAGTCAGGATGGCGTGGAGGATGAATGGGACCAGCAGCAGGCGCAGGACGGTGAGGGAATTGGCGAAGTTGAGCCAGCGCGGCATGGGCGCTAGCGGCCGGCCGGTTCTTCGCCCGCGCCGGCGGATGGATGGCAGGGATAGAGCTGTGGGGTCACCTGGAAGCGGGACTCGTAGGCGCTCACAATCTGCTGCTGGAAGTGCGGCAAAGCGTCGGAACGGAGCATGGTGACGGTGCAGCCGCCGAAGCCGCCGCCAGTCATGCGGGAACCGTAGACGCCATCGATGGAAAGCGCGGTGTCGACCAGGAAATCGAGCTCCGGGCAGCTCACCTCGTAGTCGTTCTGCAGGCTGCGGTGGGATTCCACCATGAGGCGGCCCATGCGGGCAAGGTCGCCGCGGATGCTGCAATCGACGAAATCGGCGACGCGCGCGTTTTCGGTAACCACGTGGCGGGCGCGGCGCGCGACCACGGAGGGAAGGTCGTGGGCCCGCGATTCGAACTGGGCGGGCGAAAGATCGCGGAGGGGCTGCCCGAGCGATTCGGCGGCGGCGGCGCATTCGGCCACGCGGTGCTTGTAGGCCGAGCCGGCCAGAGCGTGCTTGACCATGCTGTTGGCGGCCATGAACGTGACGTTTTCGGGGAGCGGGACGAAGCGGTGGCCAAGGCTGCGGCAATCGATTTCGACG
>Ga0181518_10003420_pt1 | contig 14691 bp, 18 predicted proteins | sample PEATcosm2014_Bin_28_FD_119751 | JGI IMG/M metagenome (GOLD analysis project Ga0181518, IMG submission 119751) | Peatland microbial communities from MTU Mesocosm Facility, Houghton, MI, USA - PEATcosm2014_Bin01_60_metaG | ecosystem: Environmental > Terrestrial > Soil > Wetlands > Peat | place... | reverse complement strand
TGCCGGAGGAGGGACTCGAACCCCCGACACGCGGATTATGATTCCCGTGTCGATACCCCAGATTGGCTCAAGCTAGCCGGTTTTGGCTCGGGAATTAGGGTCTTGAGGGCCGTTAGCTCGGCCCGCTCTAGAAATCGCAGAGAAATCGCTCGTCCTACACAGCTCATGGCCGGTTCGAGCTCGTGGAGGTCTACAGACATGATGAGCGGCACGAAACGCCCTACGGGGCACCTTCAGGTCAGGCCCGATCAGAAGGGCCGCACGCGGTCCTTCTGGGCGTTCTGGTACGACCAGGATGGCGAGAGGGGCGGATGCCGCCTCGGGCCGGCGCACGTCCGTGACTCGGGCCGCAGGACGCCGCGCGGCGCGATCGTGTGGCGGGCCGGCAATGGACCGCGCCCCACGCCTGAGCATCTGACCCCGAGGGATGCCGAGCGGCGGCTCGCGGAGATCCTGCGCGACCTGGAGAGCAAGGCGCAGGCAGAAGACGCGCAGATTCTTGCAGGCACGCTCAGGCAGGCCGCCGAGGGGTGGCTCATCGAGCGCATGAGCGAGAAAGGCCTGAAGCGCTCGACGGTCGCGGGCTACGAGGACATGTTCGAGCGGCTGTACCGCGACCACGGGGCCGATACGCCCGTTCGCGCTTTTGTCGACGGGCGTCTGCGGGCCTATTTCGCGGACTTCAAGTCCTACCGGGTCCTCGGCGAAAAGGCCGCGCTGAGGGCGAAGGCCGAGGGCAAGGATGTCCGCAGGGTGCAGGTCACGCGTTGGACGGCTCAGCCGCCTGGCAGCGCTGCCGTGGAGGTCAGGACCAAGGCCGAGGCTGTCCGGCTGGCCGATGAGCTGCCGGGTACGTGGAAGCACCGGCGCCGGGGCTGCTACCGCGTGGTCCCGTTGAACGCGCAGCGTCCGCGGCGCGTTTCGCACGCCACGGCGAGGCAGCGCGAGGCTGAAGGCTGGATCATTGCGCGTCGGACGACCAAGCCCTGGATGCTTGTTGCCCCGGCGGCGGCGCAGACTCGCAACGCCTACCGCGACATCTTCGCAGCGGTCCTCGACTATGCCGTGCGCCAGGGATGGCTCGACGCGAACCCGCTCGGGGAGGTCAAGCGCACGAGCAAGAGGCACGAGCGCCAGGCCATCCTGCGCCGCGATGACTTCTACGACCGTGACGAGGTCGACCGGCTGCTCCAGCATGCCCCGAGCGTCCGCGAGGAAGCGTTCTGGCTGCTCGGCTCCGACGCCGGCTTTCGCTTGCCAGGCGAGGGCCTGGGTCTCAGGAAAGGCGCCGTCGACTTCCAGGCCAACGTCATCCGTGTCTACGACAACTGGGTCCGCAACGCGCCCGACACGACCAAGACCTCAGACTCCGAAGCGATCCCGATGACGCCGCGCTTGGCGCGAGCGCTCGCCAAGGTCTTGGACCGCGACGATCCCACCGAGAACGAGGATCTCGTGTTCGTAAGCGAAGACCGCGAACGGCCGGTCAGCGAGCGCTCGATGCGCAACGCCTTCAAGCTCGCCCAGCAACAGGCCGGGCTAAAGCCGATCAGGATGTACAACCTGCGCCACTCCTTCGGCACGACGCTCGCCAGCGGCGGCATGGACGTCAGGACGATCCAGGCGCTCATGTGCCACGACCGCATCACGACGACCGAACAGTACATGGCCTACAGGCCCCAGCCCGAGCTTGCCAGCCAAATCACGCGCGTGCTGGACCCCCACAGCCTGCCCGAGAACGTCACGCCCATCCGTCCGGCCTCAGCCGGCTCGTTCCTCGAGCGCTTGGAGGAGGAGATCCCGGCGAAGTGGCTGCGCGAGGTGCAGCGGATTTATGCTGAGACAGACACCGGGGTCGACGTCGCGCCGGGGTTGGCGCTACAGCCCGGGGGTCAGGTTCTAGACTTGCGGCACGGTGGCTGAGCGTGAGCGGTCCCGCCTTGAGCGTGGCGAGCGGTGGTTCGTTATGGAGTGGATTGTCGCTGGCGGGCGTCGGCTATGGCTGATCGTCGGCATAGTCGTCGTGCTTGTGCTGGCCACAGTGGGGTTCATCGTGTATGCCCAGTCGGTAGGGCGACTCAATCACAGCGAACTGAAACGTTTCGAGAGGTTCCAGGAAGAACGCCAGCACCCATACGGCCCGCTGTTCGAACGGGTTCACAACTCCCCGTGACGGGGCGACAGAAGCGGGGTACATCTCGCTCGTCCGCAGTAACCGGCGCAGCTCAGCCACACGCCACGCGACGACCGCCGCGATGCCGAACTGCTCCGCCTGTCAGACTTGCCGCCGATGCGGAGACCCGGCTGGACCTGCCTCGTCATACTGGCGGCGACCCTGTACTCGAGCACGCCGGCCGCAGCGCGGGTCTCGGCCGGCGACGCGGCTGCAACACGCGCCTACCTGGAGGCGACGATCGCCTTGCAGCGCGCGCCCAGCGGTACCGACTCGGCCGAGCTCCAGGCGATCGCAGCGCTCGAAGCTCAGGTCAACAGCGAATGCCCCGACGTTCTGGCCGGTGCTCCGCCGCATGTCAAAGGCGAAAAGATCGCCCAGTCCGAGAGCGAAATCTCAAGCGAGCTGCTGTCCGCGGTGCTCGGTGCCGCCGAACACGTTCAATACCCTTCGGACGAGCGTTTCGCGAAGACTGTGCGGCGCCTGCACTGGAGTAACCCGAGGCTGACCCGGCTGCTGCGCTCCCTGGCTCTTGAACAGGCTGAGCAGGCGGCGATCCCGCCCCCGGACCTGTGCGCGGACCTGAAGTCCTGGGTCGCGAGCGGCTACACGACCGTCTCCGCTGGCACCAAGGCATTCCTGCACCGCCATCGCGTGGTGTCGTCGATCACTGTGATCGAATCCGAACCGCACGAACCCCTGCTCGACATCTTCAACCTCAACGCGCTCGTCGCGCACCGCCTCAAACCATACGAGGACCGCGCCGACGAGCGACTCGCCAAGCAGGCATTCCCGCCCGAAGGCAAGATCACCAGCCCAGCTCTAACGCCCCTCATCGAAGCGGTGGACAAGGTCTTCGCCGCGCTTGGACGAACGACCGCGCCGCTGGCGTAGCCAGCCGCCGGATCAGCCCGCGCCTGCAAGGCACGGCGAGTGGGGGCGGTGCGGATACTCTCGCCACGGACGCACGCCCGACGCTGGATGTCCAGGCCCCAGGTCGCTCACGGGCGATGACAGGTGATTCGTTCGCGCGGGGCTGCTCGAGGCGCGCCAGGCAAGCCAAAAGAAGGCGAAGGGAGACGCGAGTAGCACCAGGCCGGTGATGATGTGCCGTTGCACGAAGAAGAACGCAATGTCCCACGCAAGCCACATCACGCCTGCGAGCGCGCGCTGGGTTGCTCTCGAGGCTGCTTTCGACGGATCCCTCATCGCTACGTCAGGCCACCCCAGCCGTTGGCCTGGCGTCGTCGTAGCAGTACCCAGTTGAGGCCGTCAGCCGCGACTGACGTGAGGGCGAGGACCGCGAACAGGACGAACAGCGCCGTGCTGCGATAGTCGAGCGCGACGTTGACAGCGAACGGAATCCACGCCAGCCGAAACAGCGGGACGGAGGCCCAGCGAAGCACCGGATGCGCGTATTCACGGCGACCAAGGAACCATGTCTTGATTCCCTGCAGCCCCGTCCGCCTGTTCGGCAGCTCTCGCTGCCTATGCTCCTCAGCCGACATCTCGCGAACGGGTGATCCGCTCCGTCTGGCTGCGACGCTGGGCGAAGGCGACGAGGGCTCCCACGAGGACCCCGATGCCCACGCCAACGACGAAGTGGTAGTCATGAGTCATGACACTGCATCCACCGCCTAGCCCCACGATCCCGATCTCGGCGACTCGCCTGCGCGATGGTCGTTCGGACGGTCGAAGCTTGGCCGGCCAGCGGGACTTCATCTGCGTACTCTCGCGTGCTCCGCTGACGATGTCAAGCAGCGCACGCGCGACCGTCTCGAGGGGCGGCACGGGCCACAGCGTGGGCCAGTTCATCCGCGTACGCAGGCAGAGTCGGAGCTGAAGAAGTGCTTGAGCGCGCCCGGCGGAAGGGCGGCGGAGTCGATGCCCGGTCGTCGGCGCAGTTCGTCAGCGAGCGCCATCAGGCTCAGCCGATTGTTTTCGGTCACGCGGGTCAGCTCGCCGTCCTGCTTGACCCCGCGCAGTTCGGTAATGGCTCGGTTGAGCACCGGCATGCTTTCGCCCATCGCGCGCTCCATCTCCAGCTTCATGGCAGCTGCCTCGGGCGGGACGCCGTGTCTGATAATTACCTCGAGTTCGCGCTCGGCTTTCTCACAGATCATCCGCGCATGCGACACGGCCGATGTCGTCTTCGGCGTCGTGTCGGCGGGGTGTGCCTGTCCTGCACAGCCGGCCAGCATGGAGGCTGCCGCCACGCAGGCACCGACCCGTCTCGGTCTCATGACGCTGCGTCTCCCGCCGAAGCGTTAAGGTCGGTCTCACGCGCGCGTAGGTCGAAGTAGAGGATAGCGAGCGTGAGGGCCGAGAAGGACGCGAGGATCGTGTCGACGACGAGGCCAAGCGCCACGGAAGGCACACTGGAGGTGTGGCCGAAGGAGATGGCGATGGCGGCCAATCTCACGCCAAGGGCCAGTGCGCCGACGACCAAGCCCAATCCGAAGATGTGCCCGTAATGGCCAGCCGTGAGCGTCCTGCTGCGACGCAGCGCCGCAAGCCAGCCGTCGTGCTCGACGGCCGCTGACTGCGCTACGACCGACCATCGCAGCGCGAGGAGGATGCCCGGCAGTATCAGGGCCAGGGTTCCGAGGAGGATCCCGATGTTGGCGACGATCTCGGCTGCGGACACCACGGGAAGGACGCGCAGGCCGACCGTCGCGACCTCTGGCAGTCGTGGACGGCGCGACTCGCCGATCATCACGACCGCGTGAACGTGCAGCGCGGAGATGAGTGGGCTGATCAGTGAGAAGCTCAGGACGTTCAGCAGCTGGCTGACCACGAAGCCGGTGTGCGAGAGGCCGAAGGGGCCGTGCCCTGTCGCGGCGAGCACCGCGAGGTCGTACGGCACGATCACGGCGGCCGCGAGGATCAAGAACAGCAATGGGAACGCGCGGTAGAACTCGAGCGTCGCGTGCAGGATCGCGCGCACAGAACGCTCGCGGCTTAGATCCACCAGACTGTCTCTGCGATCATCCTCGCTCACGCGTGTGCAGCCTACTGTCTGCGGACGATGGCTCCCTGGGTGCCCGCGTCTGTCCGGCACCACGGGCATCTCCAGCGATTGGTTGCTGCTGTCGCTCCGATGGCAGTCCGAGGTAGGTGGCCTGATCGCGGGGCTGGACTTGTGGAGACGTAGATGGCCCTTATTGACAGCTTGCTAGAACGATTCCAGCAGGGCGCAGCGCTGGTATGGTTGCGGCGTTGGCTCTCGGCTGAGACGAGGAGTGATGCGCAGCACGGCAGAAGAGATGAAGTGGATGCAGGGGGGATCGGCGTCGCTGCGGGGGGCGCTACTGGGGTTGGTGCTTGAGCGTTCGGGTCATAGCTATGAGCTGGCGAATCGTCTTGTAGCGCGTCTTGGTGAGACGTGGCGGATCAACCCGAGCGACGTGTATCGGCTGCTGAAACAGCTCGAGGATGGGGGCTTGGTGTCGTCGACCGAGGAGCCGCGGCGGGGCGGCAAGCGGGGGACGCATTCGGTGTACTTCGCGACCGAGTCGACCGGGGAAGCGCTCGCGTTGTGGATGGAAACGCTGGTGCCGATGGCTCCAGTTCGTGTGGGGTTGCAGGCGAAGCTCGCGGTCGCGCGAGCGGAGGATGCGCCCCGGCTTATAGGGGCGTTGAGGCAGTATGAGCGCGAATGTCTCGATCTGCTGCAGCTGACCCCGGCGGCGGCTGGGGCTCCGCCGTCCTGGAAGGCGTTGTTTATGGATTGCACGCGGGAAGCTGTCGATGGTCAGCTGCGGCAGGAGATTGCGTGGGCGCAGCACACGCGTAGGCGCATCAGAGAATACGCGGGGGCGGGGTAGCTGTGGATAGGTCGACGCCGTTGCTCTCGTTTGAGAGCGTGAGTAAGCGCTATCCCGATGGTGGCCGGGAGATCGTCGTGTTGGATGGTGTGTCGTTCGAGATCCACGCTGGCGTGTTCGTCGGGATCTTCGGCACCCGTCGCTCGGGGAAGTCGACGTTGCTGAGATTGGCGGCCGGAATCGAGGCGCCGAGCTCCGGGACGGTGCGCTTCGACGGACGCGATCTGGCTGCTATGTCTGCCGTTGAGCGCGAAAGGCTCTTGCGCTACGGCGTTGCGTTTATGTCGCCGCAAGACTGGTCACCGAGCCCAACCGAGCGGGTGATCGATCATGTGGCGCTCTCGCTTGGAAGCGGTGGTCCTGCGATGCGCGAGGCGAGGCGGCGGGCGAGGAGTGTGCTTGCTCGGGTTGGGATGACGAGCTGCGCGGACGAGTTCGCGCGGTCGCTCTCGCTGGTCGATCGGTCGAGAGTCGTTCTGGCGCGGGCGTTGATCCGCGCGCCGGCGGTGCTCCTCGTGGATGAGCCGGCGGTGATTCCAAGCCTGAGCGAGCGGGACCAGTTCTGTGGATTGTTGCGGTCGATCGCCGATGAGCAGAGTGTGACTCTCGTCGTGGCTTCTGAAGAGATGACGCCGTTGCACGGTGCGGGCATGCTGTTGTCGATCGGCGACGGCGAGCTGTGCTCCACTGAGGAACAGGGGACGGTCGTGCGGCTTCCGAGGCGGCATGCTGAGCGGTCTGGACGGTGAGCACGCTCGAGCTGCGCGAGGTCGTCAAGCACTACTCCAGCGATAGGGAGACGGTACGCGCTGTTGACGGTGTTTCGTTGACCGTGGCTAGCGGGGAGTTTGTCGCGCTGTACGGGCCGAGCGGGGCAGGCAAGACAACCCTGCTGCTACTCGCCGCAGCTCTGATCGCCCCGGATCGTGGCAGCGTCCTGTTCGACGAGGTAGACGTCGGCGGTTTCTCCGAGCGCGAAGGGGCGCGTTACCGTCTCCAAGACGTCGGGTTCGTCTTCCAGACGTTTCATCTGATGGCCAGCATGTCGGCGCTCGATAACTCGACGATCAAGTTGGCTGGGTGTGGCGCCACCGTGCGGGAAGCGCGTGTGCAGGCACGGGTCTGGCTTGAGCGTGTCGGTCTCGGCGAGCGGGCCGAGCACAAGCCCGGTGAGCTCTCGATGGGAGAGCGCCAGCGCGTTGCTATCGCCCGCGCGTTGATTAACGAGCCGCGTCTGCTGCTTGCCGATGAGCCCACCGGCAACCTAGACTCCAGCCGCACTCAGGAGATCCTCGCACTGCTGCGTGATGTCTGCCATGAGCGCAATATCCCTGGGCTGCTCGTGACGCACGACCCGGCCGCGATGGCTTTCGTCGATCGTGCTTATGTCCTGCGTGACGGGCGCCTGACCGACGAGCTGGACTCGGGGTTGGCAGTCGCACCGTGAAGCGAGTCTTGAACCCCAGGATTCTGGGGTTGCGCTTGACCATGCTGCTGCACATCTGCGGACGGCGGTTGCGGCTGCATACCGGGCAGGAGCTGCTGGCCGGCAGCGGGATCGCGGTGGGTGTCGCGCTGGTCTTCGGCGTTCTCTTCGCGAACACAAGCCTCACGGGCTCAGCTGGGGAACTGATCCATCAGGTCGTCGGCTCCGCGCGGCTGCAGCTCGCTGCGCGCTCTCCCGCTGGATTCGATGAACGGCTGGCCCTCACCGTCGGCCGCCTCACAGGCGTGCAGGCATCGGCTGGTGCGCTGCGAGAGAACGTCACCGTGGTCGGCCCACATGGCAGCAGATCCGTGCAGTTGTTGGGCGTCGGACCCGGTGTTGTGGCTTTGGGCAGTCTCGGCACCCGTGACTTCGGACAATTCGGCTTTCACGCCGCGAGCGGGCTCATCCTGCCCGCGGGTGTCGCGGAGGCGATCGGTGCGCAGCCAGGCAACGAGGTGAGCATCCTTGCTTTCGGCGTTGCTCACACGGCCAGGGTCGGCGCCGTACTGACTGGCTCCCCCTTCGGGGCGCTCGCGTCGAGCTCCGTGGCAATCGCGCTGCTACCCGTCGCGCAAAGGCTCACAGGTCTGCCGAACCGAGTAACGCTCGTCCTCGTTGAGCCTCGCAGCGGTGCAGACCGGCTCGTCGCCGACGAGATGCGGACGCTCGCAGGCGGGCGGCTTGACGTTGTCCCGGCCGACAACGAGCTTCGACTGCTCGAAGAAGCCGTCAAGCCGAACGACCAAGCGACGACACTATTTGCAGCGCTCAGTGTGATGGTCGGCTTCTTGCTCGCGCTTTGCGCGATGCTGCTCACCGTTCCCGAGCGGCGGCGGTTTGTAGCCGACCTGCGGATGCAAGGGTATGACTGGCGCCAGGCGCTACTGATTATGGCCTGCGAGGCCGCGATGCTTGGGATCATGGCGTCGCTGGCCGGCGTCCTCTTCGGCTACGGACTCTCGCGGCTCGTCTTCCACCGAGTACCGGCGTATCTGGCGTCAGTGTTCCCTGTTGGCTCCGAGCAGAGCGTCCCGGTATCGATCGTGCTGCTGGCCATCGGCTGCGGCATGCTCGCGACACTGCTCGCATCGCTACCCCTGGTGCTCGATCTAAACCCGAGACGCACCCGCGACGCCATCTACCGCGCGAGCGGAACCGGCAGTGAGAGCGTCAGCACCAAGACAACGCTCGCAGTCGGATCCGTCGGTGTTGCCTTCATCGTTCTCACCACCGTTCTAGTGCTGATACTGCACACGCTGCCGCTTGCGGGTGGGGTGGCGTTGGCCGTCGCGACGCTTTGCGTAATACCGGCTGTCTTCGCCGGGGCGGCGCGCGGCCTCGCTCGAGGCAGCGAGCAGATGCGCGGGAGTGCTCTGATCCTCACAGCACGGGAGCTCAACGCGGTCTCGACCCGCTCGATGGCGCTCGCCGGGATCGCGGCGCTCGCGGTGTACGGAAGTATCGCCGTCGGCGGCGCACAACGAGACGTTCTCCGCGGCCTAGACGAGGCGATCGTCCAAGAGTGGGGAGCAGCGCAAATCTGGGTGACCCCAGACGCCAATATCTTCGATGCCGATGCCTTCCGTATCGGCGGCACGACACTCTCCGCGCTAGCCCACCCGCCGGGCATCGCAACATTGCTCGCCCACCAAGGCGGCTTTCTCGATGTCGGCAAGCATCGCCTCTGGCTACGCGCAACCCCTTCTGACGGCCGCGAGATGATCCTCTCGAGCCAACTGCTACGGGGCGATCTCGCGCACGCAACGAAGCTCGTGCGCGGAAACGGGTGGGCGACGATCTCAAGCGGCTTTGCGAGCGAACACGGTCTCCGGGTCGGTAGCTCGTTCCTGCTGCCGACGCCATCAGGGGCGGCGCGATTCGGCGTCGCGGCGATCACGACGAACATGGGATGGCCGTCCGGGACGATCACCATCAACACGAGCGATTACAGCCGGCTATGGCAAACGACGAGCCCGACGACCCTCGCGATCACCCTGAAGCCCGGCGTTAGCATCGCAACGGGGAAGCGCACAGTAGAGCAGGCGCTCGGCCATAACCAGGCGCTGCGTGTGCAGAGCTCTGGGGAACGCATTGCCGAGGTCGAGAGCACCGTGAGTCAGGGGCTGAGGAGCCTCAGCGATATAGCGACGCTACTCGTGATCGCGGCTGCGCTCGCTGTCGCCGTGGCCCTTAGCGCTGTGATCTGGCAGCGCCGGCCACGACTCGCCTCGCTGAAGATCCAGGGCTATGACCGCCGGCAGCTGTGGCGGGGGCTGGTCCTGGAGTGCGCGATCGTGCTAGGCATCGGCTGCGCTGTGGGAGCCATCCTGGGTGTGTACGGGCACGCGCTGGCCTCTCGCGCGCTAATCGAAATCACGGGCTTCCCGGCACCATTCTCGATCGACGTTGCCCAGATAGCTCTAACGCTCGCGCTCCTCGCGGGCATCGCGATGACGGTCATCGCCCTTCCCGGCTTGCTCGCTGCGCGCGTTCCCGCGCGGACAAGCCTGCACGAATGAAATCCATGATGCGCCCAAATGAGCGGTGCCGGCCGCGAAGCTATCCCTATGGCTTCACGAACAGGCCGAATCGTCTTGACAGGAGCGTTTGCGCGTGCCGCACATCGCTACTGGCTCAGCGTCTTCCCGAGCTTCCGGTGCGAGATGCGAGGCTGGCAGGCTCGCGCCCGCGCGATCGTCGATCCGGTACTTCGGGATCTCGCGCTAGAGGCCCAGCACGCCAAGCAGCGAAGCCTGGAGGGCGCCGTCGCGTTTGCCGCGTTCGTCCCGCGCCCCGCTCAGCGCCCGATCATCAGCGCGCTCGCCGCATACCAAGTCATCTTCGACTACCTCGACACACTCGCTGAGCAGCCCAACGCGGACCCGATCAAGAACGGTCGCCAGCTCAACCAGGCGCTCCTCTCGGCACTGGAGCCACGCCAGACCAACTTCGACTACTACGCCCATCACCGACAGCGTGACGACGGCGGATATCTCGAGGCGCTCATCGAAACATGCCGCGCCGCGCTCGCGCAGCTCCCCTCGTACGGGTCCATCGTCGTGCCCGTGCGGCGAGCCGCCGAGCGCATCGTCGTCTACCAAAGTCTCAATCACGGAGATGCCAACCGGTCACACGATGCCTTCGCCAGATGGGCGCGCGAGCAAACCCAACCAGGGGCCGGGTTGCGCTGGTGGGAGGCCGCCGCCGCCGCCGGCTCTTCCCTTGGCGTGCTCGCCCTCATCAGTGCTACCGCCGATCCTACGCTCACCCGCCAAGACGCCGACGCTCTCGACGGCGCGTACTACCCGTGGATCGGCGCCCTCCACACGCTGCTCGACAGCTTGATCGATCGCGACGAGGACACAGCTTCGCCCGGTCAGCGCAGCCTTCTCGACTATTACGCCTCCCCCACAGAAACAGCAGGGCGCCTCGAGATGATCGCGGCGCAATCTGTTCACCACACCACGCTGCTTCCATGTGCCCACAACCACGCGATGATCCTCGCCGCGATGGCCAGCTTCTACCTCTCAGACCCCCAAGCCGCGACCCCCGACGCTCGCCTCGCCAAGAAACAAGTCCTAGCCGCGATGGGCGACTTCGCTGCACCCACCATGCTCGTCATGCGTGCCCGACGCGCGGCGAAACTACTCACGATCAACCGACACCACACAGCAGATCGCACCTCCGCGACGGCCGGCCTGGCGCGAAGCTCGCCATGAGATTAGATCAGAAGAGGGCCAGTGCCTGCCCGCAGACTACTGCAATTTAGAATATTCAACTTTCGACTTGTCCCATTTGCAAGGGGCAGGGCATCATCAAGACGCGTGGACTATGGGATCGAAACCTGGGCCATTCCGGTGCAAACCACGCGCGCCAGCTAGGCGCGCGGGAGAGCTAGAAAGGCTGACACGTCAGGTCCGGTATCCCGCTTTCTCTCGACAGTGAGCGGGCCGGCGGCCGTGGGTTCGCCGATCCGTGTCTTGCCAGCATTCTCGGTGGGGCAAATATGCAAGCAGAGTTAGAAGACGTGAACCCAAATGCGCACCGCGGCATACCGCGACAACCAATCCGAGAGTCAGTCGAGCTCGTGACGCGATGAGCCAACCGGGCGAACAGCTACGCCAGAAAGTGATGATCGAGCTTTCTCCGGCACAGGTCGACCACGTAGTGCGCGCCGCGTCGGGCGCTGGCAGCATGTCGGTTCTCCTCTCAGGCCTGGATGACGTCCGAGAAGCGCTCTACACAGCTCCCGCTCAGTTGGGCGATCACGGGCTGTCTCGCTCACTGCTCCGCGGCCTCTTGGTACTCACCTGCTTTCCACCGGACGGCGGCTATCTCGCTAACGCGGACATCGCGCGGACTATCGGGATAGACCCCAGCACCGTCCATCGCTACATCTCGACGCTTGTGGCCATCGGGCTGCTTGAGCGTGACTCCAGCACGCGACAGTACAGACTCGCGCAATGAACCACCAGGAACTTTCAACTCCAGCATCGCGCAGATCTCCGGGGAAGCCGCTCAGCCATCTGGGCGAGGCTCGCGGCGTCGCGATCGCGTTGACCGACGCGCAGGTCACTCAGGTCGTCCGAAGCACGTCCGGAGGTTCCCCTCTACTGGCATCGCTGGCTGGTCTGAGCAAGCAAGGGCTCCGCGACTCCTTGACGCGGCTGAGGCAGGATCGGCGGTATTCCCGCTCATTCCTCTCGGGACTGCTCGTGCTGGGCGCGTTCCCCGCGGACGGCAGCGAGCGCGAGTTGACACAGGTAGCAGCGGAGCTGGCGTCTCCGGCAAGCACAACACACCGCTACATCGGCACCTGGATGGCAGTTGGGCTGCTCGAGCAGGATCCGACATCACGCCGGTACAAGCGAGCACTGCCGAACAGCGACGCCCGCGCCACGCGATGACTCTCGAGCGGCGCAGCGAGGCTGAGTGCGAAGGCAGAAGTCTCCTGGGAGGCGAGCGTACGACGCTGGCCGGTGGTGGTGCTCATGCGGGTTGAGCGCAGACGCCGAGCCCGGGCGTCTGCTCGAGGGCGTCGTTGGATGCGGCCGGGACAGCGCGCGCGAGTGGGCAGGGCGGGGGCGGTAGGCGCCGGCGACGGCGAGGTGATCGTCGTTCGCAGCCAGCAGGCGTTGCGTGAGATGGAGGCGTACCTGCTGTCGGGTGATCGCTCACAGCCGGTAGTCGGTCTCACGCGCCTGGCGGAGCTCAATGAGCCGGTGCTCGCCCCCGGGGGGGTTCGCGCGGTCGTGGGTGCCGGACCGCGGATCTACTATCTGCCCGGGGAGTATCTACTGCGGCGCCTGGAGGGGGTGCTCGGGCGCGGGCTCGCGCTGCCGGCTGCTGGCGTGAGGGTCTGGTGGCCGGGGCTCTGTACGCGCAGCGCGCCGGGGGATCACCCGTACGTGCTGGCGCTGGACAGCGAGTCCCAGAGCGACATGCTCGCCGAGTTCGCGCGCGAGCTCGACCTCAGCCGCCCCCTCGTGCGTGAGGAGATCACTGTGATCGAAGCTGCACGCGTGCTCGCCGAGTACGAGCTCTCCCAGGCGCGCGAGCAGAACCGGCTCATGCAGGTCAGGCTCGAGCGGGTGCTCACGCGCGCGCAGCGCGCCGAGCGCGCGCTGCAGTCCGCCGAAAGCCCGGTGGGTAAGACGGGCCGCGATGCGCCGTGAGCCCGCCAGGGAGACGAACGCGTGCTGGTGATGCGGGCGGCGGCAGTCGCGCGCGGGCCGCGAGTGAGCGGATGTCGTTGATGCGCGCGTTCGGCGAGAAGCTGCAGCGGCTGCGGCTCGCCGCGGGCCTAACCCAGGACGGGCTCGCCGAAGCGTGCCGGGTGCCGCGTGAGACGATCAGCAAGGCCGAGGCTGGGCGCTTGGAGCCGGCGCTCTGGCTGATCTTGGTCTTCTGTGACGGTCTCGGGGTCTCGCCCAGCAAGCTGATCGGCGGGCTACCGGTGCCGCAGGAGCGCAGAAACCACTACCAGGCTGGCAGCTCCTAGTCATGCGCCTTGACCGTTGGCGGTACGAGGCGATCGAGCAGCGCCGATGAGCCCGAGAGTCCGTGCCAGCCCTGTCTCGCCAGCGGGTGAGCCGGCTTGGTCGGTCCCTAGCCTGCGCACGCCGCGCTACTCGCAGTCCTTGGAGCGCGGCCTTGCGATCCTTGGCTGCTTTACACCCGAGCGCCCCGTGCTGGGGATCTCCGAAATCGCCGATGAGCTCGGCATGAGCCGCTCCACGACGCACCGCTATGTGGTCACGCTGGTGGCGCTCGGGTATCTCGAGCAGGTCGCCGAGCGCAAGTACCGCCTCGGGCTGCGGGTCACGGACCTGGGGATGTCCGCGTTGAACTCGACAGGGCTGCGCGAGCACGCGCACCCCTATCTGGAGCAGCTGCGCCAACGCACCTCATACACGGCGAGCCTCGGCGTCCTCGACGGCACGGATGTCCTCTACCTCGATCGCCTGCCGAGCTTCCGCCCACGGCAAACCGGGATCGCGATCGAGCTGCACACGGGCTCCCGGCTTCCCGCGTATTGCACGGCGATGGGCAAGCTGCTGCTCTCCACCATTTCCCTGGGGGCAGACCGCGTCGAGGTGATCTACGAGCTGAAGCTGACCAAGCGCGGCCCTAACACGATCAAAAGCAAACGGGCGCTATTGGACGAGCTCCGCAGGATCCCGGCCGCCGGCTACGCCGTCAGTGACCAGGAGCTCACCGCCGAGCTCCTGATGGTCGCCGCGCCCGTCCGCAACCAGGCAGGCGACATCTGCGCCGCAGTCGACCTCGAGGCACACAGCTCGACAATCTCACTCGAGCAGCTCGTCAGTGCGCTCGGCCCGCACCTACTCACAACCGCCGATCAAATCTCCGCCCGGCTGGGATACCGCCGCGCCCACGAAACCCCCGGCCAACGGTGAGGAACGCCGTGGCCGAATCACCAGCCCCGACCCCGCGGTCGGCGACGCCGGCGCGAGGATCGATCCTGCCCGACAGCAACCTCTGGAGGAGCACGGCATGACCGCCGAGCAGCTGTGGGGGATCTATGTCGGCTATCTCCGAGGGGGCTCCATCGACCGGCTAGTGGTGTGTCAGGCAACGTTTGCCGTGTTGATGAGGCGTTTTAGGCGGGGGTTGTCTGTGTTGCGGTTGCGCCAGTGGATGTATCGGCGGATGAGGCGGGCTTGGGTGGCGTGGTCGGG